>ERZ1740062.951-NODE-951-length-12892-cov-4.253953_pt1 | contig 12892 bp, 14 predicted proteins | sample MGYA00581741_ERZ1740062 | MGnify/ENA primary metagenome ERZ1740062 (study PRJEB43018, sample SAMN04849747) | marine metagenome | isolation source: floating plastic debris | place: Pacific Ocean | collected 2008-09-01 | study: EMG produced TPA metagenomics assembly...
CGCCTGGTTGCGGGGTTTTTTGTGCCCGTCGCGATACGGCGCTAGGCTAGTGATGATGAGACTGAAGCTAACACCATGAAGTTTGTTGATGAAGCCACAATGCGGGTGCAAGCGGGCAACGGCGGTGCCGGTGCGCTGAGCTTCCGTCGTGAGAAGTACATTCCGCGTGGTGGGCCAGACGGTGGTGATGGCGGTGATGGTGGAGACGTGATCCTAGTCGCCGACAAATCGATCAATACATTGATCGATTTCCGTGTCCGACGAAAATTCCGTGCCGAGAACGGGGCGCCCGGCGCTGGTCGCAATTGCACCGGCGCGTCAGGCGGCGATTTACGAATCAATGTCCCTGTCGGCACGTTGATTGTCGATGTTGATACGCGCGAGCTTATCGGGGATTTGCGCGAGGCAGACCAAGAGCTTCGCGTTGCTGCTGGTGGCGAAGGCGGTCTTGGTAACGCGCGCTTCAAAAGTAGCGTCAATCGTGCGCCGCGCAAGACGACGCCCGGTACCGAGGGCGAGTCACGACATTTGCATCTGGAGTTGAAGCTGTTGGCGGACATCGGTTTACTCGGTATGCCGAATGCCGGCAAATCGACGCTCATTCGTGCGATGAGCGCCGCGCGGCCGAAAGTCGCGGACTACCCGTTTACGACCTTGCACCCCAATCTTGGTGTCGTGTCCGTGGGCAGTGCGCAGAGTTTTGTCATGGCCGATATTCCTGGATTGATCCCAGGGGCAGCCGATGGCGCGGGGCTCGGCATACGCTTTCTGAAGCATGTCCAGCGCACCCGTCTGTTGTTGCATCTTGTCGATATTGCGCCACCCGAAGGTAGCGAACCGCCGGCGCAGGCCGTCACGAGCATCGCAGAAGAACTGCAAAAGTTTGATAGTGAGCTGGCGAGCCGGCCGCGTTGGCTGGTGATCAACAAGTGTGATTTGTTGGACGATGCGGCTCGCGCAGAACATCGAGCGGCGTTAGTCGATTCATTGGCGTGGGATGCGCCAGTGTTCGAAGTCAGCGCGGCGACAGGTGAGGGTTGCGAGGCACTGGCAGGCGCGATTATGGCGTGGCTGGATAGTCAGGCGGCTGACGCTGAGGCTGCAACCGCGTTTGAGTCCGTCGAAGAATTGCCAGAAACACGCGAAGCGGCAGGGCTGCCTGGTCTGCCGGAAATTGACTGACCGCCGAAGGCGGACAAAACAAAGCCGGCGCAGGGCCGGCTTCTTCAGGCGTTGGGCCAGGCGTCTAACCTGCCATCGCTACGACCATCTTGTTCAGACGGCTCTTGTGGCGTGCTGCCTTATTCTTGTGAATGATGCCTTTGGAAACCATCGTATCGATGACTGGCACCGCTGCCTTGTAGCTGGCAGTCGCAGCGTCCTTGTCGCCTGTCTCCACGTCAGTGATGACGCGCTTGATGTAAGTACGCATACGAGCGCGCTGTGCCATATTGGCAAGGCGACGCTTCTCTGATGTGCGCGCGCGCTTCTGCGCTGATTTAATATTTGCCACGGCTCAAATGCTCCGAAGGGTTGTGTCCAGCACGAAAAAGGCGGTGCGCGCGAGGCGTGCAGCGGACTTAACGCACTGAAATAAAATAAAATAAGACTGTTGCTGACCGCGAGATGCGAGTGATCGCCGAGTCGGTGTGATGCCGAGCGACTGTCGTCTGCGGTGACAGAACATCAATCAGCCGGCAATTATGCGTATGCGTTGCTGGCCTGTCAATCGTGAAAAAGCCGTGAGGCATCAGCAAAACCTGTGTTTGCGGGTGCTATCGGTTACACTGGCGCCGCCCCACGGGCATATCATCCGCAGCCTGAAATCTGACGTAGTGCCCAACCAAGACCCGACGACCAAGCCAGTAGATGCCGCGGACCGGACTCGTCCGCTCTCAGGTCGATCGCTGTTGAAGTCGACGAGCGTCGTCGGCGCCATGACAATGATCTCGCGGGTCCTTGGCCTGGTCCGTGATGTCGTGTTCGCGCGATTGTTTGGTGCCGATTGGCTGATGGACGCGTTCAACGCGGCCAACAAGATCCCGAATATGCTCAGGCGCTTTTTCGCGGAAGGCGCATTCTCTCAGGCTTTTGTGCCGGTCCTCAACGAGGTCCGCGAACGCGATGGGCACACGGCGGTCCGACAGCTCAATGACGCCGTGGCCGGCACGCTTGGCGCGTGCTTGTTTGTGGTCACATTGATCGGCGTCATCGCGGCACCGCTTCTCATCATTGTTTTTGCGCCGGGCTTTCTACGAGATGAGGCGACGATTGATCTGGCAGCGCTGATGCTGCGCTTCACGTTCCCGTACCTGTTGTTCATTTCGCTCACTGCGATGGCGGCTGGCATTCTGAATACCTACGGACGCTTCGCTGTACCCGCCGTGACGCCCGTCATCTTGAACATCGTGCTGATCAGTTTCGCGATATTTGTATCACCCTATTTTGACCGGCCAACCTTTGCTTTGGCGCTGGCGGTATTGGTGGCGGGCATCGCTCAGCTCGCGTTCCAGCTACCCTTTCTGTATCGCCTGCGCTTGCTACCACGACCGCGCTGGGCATGGCGCGACTCCCAGGTGCGTAAGATCTTTCGTTTGATGTTGCCCGCGATCTTTGGCTCGTCGATCGTGCAAATCAACCTGATGATCGACAACATCATCGCCTCATTGCTGGGCGAGAGCCGCATAACCTGGTTGTATTATTCCGACCGACTCATGGAGTTTCCGCTCGGTGTGTTCGGCATCGCGCTCGCCACCGTCGTGCTGCCCAGTTTATCGCGCAGCTTCGGTGCCGGCGATCAGCATGGTTTTGGCGCTACGCTCGACTGGTCGATGCGTTTGGTGTTGTTGATTGCGGCACCCGCCGCGCTCGGCCTAGCGGTACTCGCCGGACCGTTAATGGTGACACTGTTTTTTGGCGGTGCGTTTACCGAACTCGATGTGGTGATGACCCGCGCGAGTCTATGGGCGTTTTCAGGTGGCTTACTGGCTTTCATTACGATCAAGATTCTGGCGCCGGGTTTTTTCTCGCGGCAGGATACGCGGACACCGATGCGGATCGCACTGGTCGCGTTGGCTGTGAATCTAACAATGAACCTGCTGTTGGTCTGGTTATTTGTTCGTTTTGAGATCATGGCAACACACGCGGCGCTGGCTGCGGCGACAACGATTTCGGCTTTCGTGAACGCGAGTTTATTGCTGCGTGGTTTGTCCCGTGACGGGGTGACACGCTGGCAATCGGGTTGGTTGCTGCTGGCGCTTAGAATTGTTGTCGCACTGGTGGCACTCGCCGCATTTTTGCTCTGGTTGAGCCCACCGCTGGCATGGTGGCTGCAAGCGACCGTCATCGATCGCATCGGCTTGCTGTTACAACTTGTCGGTGGCGGTGTGATTCTGTATTTTGCCGCGCTGGCAGCGATGGGGCTTCGACCCATGGATTTCAAACTCGCCGCGGTTGCGGATACGGCCGAATAATATGTGGTGTTTACGCTATCCGCAGTCCTTGAAGACGCGTATTGGGCCCGACGGCTGCGTGGCAACGATTGGCGCTTATGATGGCATCCATATCGGCCATCAGGCGTTATTGTCGCGCACTCGCAAGCTCGCCGACCAGCTGGGATTGCCCGCTGTCGTAATGAGTTTCGAGCCGCTGCCCAAAGAGTTTTTTCTAAAGGATAGCGCACCTGCCAGGATCACCCGCTTCGCCGAGCGTGCGAGACTGTTGCGGTCCGCGGGCATGGATGGGTTTTTCTGTGTGCGCTTCGACGAGCGCTTGTCCGGCATTACGCCCGATGACTTTATTCGTGTGTATCTGCACGAGGGGCTCAACGTTCGCCATCTCGTGATCGGGGATGATTTCCGGTTTGGCCATCGTGCGAGCGGCGGTGTCGCTGAACTTCTCGCGGCGGGTGAGCGCGATGGGTTCGTTGTGACCCAGCTGGGCAGTATCGACTGCGGGGAGCTTCGCGCGTCTAGTACGCGCGTGCGCGCAGTGCTGGCGAAGGGCGACCTGCGGGCGGCAGGCGCACTGCTTGGTCGGCCGTTCATGCTGTCCGGTCGGGTCGTACATGGTCAGCAACTCGGTCGGACGCTGGGCTTTCCTACCGCGAACATCCGGCTGAAACGTCGTGTCAGTCCGGTGAGCGGGGTCTTTGCTGTTCGCGTCGCTGGCATCGCGGATGCGCCTATGCCGGGTGTTGCGAGTATCGGTACGCGTCCGACGGTCAACGGCGCGGGTGTGCTGCTTGAGGTCTTCGTGTTTGACTTCAACGGCGACCTGTATGGGAAAATGCTCGACGTCGAGTTGGTCGCGAAGTTACGCGACGAAGAGAAATTCGATTCTTTAGACGAAATGACCGTGCAGATGCACCGTGATCTGGCGAACGCGCGCGAGTTGCTCATTGGTGGATCGCTTGCTAGCGGACTGCCAAGTCGTGGCGACGACACGTCGGCACAGGTAGACTGAGCGAATGCAAGAAGACTCCAAGAAAAGCGCGCCGCTCGCCAAGCCGAAACCGGATACGTCGAGCGCCTGGTTGTGGTTGTCACTGATCGTTATCGCTGCTGACCAATTGACCAAATGGCTGATCGTCCAGAATTTTGATGTCTACGACAGTATCCGGATCAATGAGTTTCTGAATATCGCGCGTCACCACAATACGGGCGCCGCTTTCAGTTTCCTGAGTGATCAGGGTGGTTGGCAACGCTGGCTTTTCGTCGGACTGGCGTCAGTGGTAAGTGTCGCTATCGTTATCTGGCTGCGAAAACTGCCACGCCGTGGCTATCGGTGGCTGGCGTTTGCTTTGGCGTTGATCCTGGGCGGCGCGATCGGCAACGTGATGGATCGCGTTCACTTTCACTATGTCATCGACTTTATCCAGGTGCATTGGAAAGACGCTTATTTTCCGACGTTCAATGTTGCCGACATTGCGATCAGCATCGGCGCGTTTGTTTTGATCCTCGATAGTTTTTTCGGTAGCGGCAAACAGCAGAAGCCCAGCGCAGAACCGGCAGCCAACGTGGGCGAAGACTAGCGCCCCCAGCAGCGCTCGGCGGGGTGGGGGGCTGAGACGCGCGTGAACAGCTGGTCGATTTCAAACCAAAGGCACCGTTGCGCTTCTCGGTCGGCGATGAGACGCGTCGCGCGCAGGCGAAAACCGTCCCTGTCGCTACGGCTCACCTGAATCTGATAGCGACCGCTTGGGGTCATGCCATCTGTTGGCATATTCAGTTCCGCCATAGTTCGAGCGTAGCGACCATGGCGCACGAAGAATCGTGTTTGATCGCTTTGCAGTTTCATCAACAAGACACGCGCCTCGCTGCGTTGTTGACGCTGCAGGTATTGCTGGTATCCGGGTATCGCGATTGCGGCAAGCGTTGCCGCAATCGTTATGGCTATTAGGAGTTCGATCAGCGTGAAACCCGAAACATTCATGCGCCTCCCGCGTGTTATCGCGTGCGTTCCCATTAGTGCCAGCCTGTCGTCCAGCGGAGCGTCCCAAGACGTTCTTCCAGGGCTGAGTCCGACGGCATCAGGACGCCAGTTTGCTGCGACGCGCTCGCGAGCTGCATCAGGTAAACCCCACGTGTGCTTGCCGCGCCTCGGCGACTGGATGCGTGTGTCGCCAGCACAAATACGTGCATCGTGATGTCTTGATCGCGATCGGCATCAAAAGTCGGGTGTGCGATCGTTGCGGTTCGGCCCAGATAACGAATGGTCGTCTCCACCAAAATGTCATGGGGGAGTTGTGTCCGAATTCGCTGCTCGTTGCCGCCGATCGTAAGCGTTGCGGTATGTGCTTGTTCGCTGAGCGTGCGCTCCGCCGCTGCTAACGTCATGGCCTGTTGCTGATAACTGTGGCCCATCGCCACCGAAACGGTGGCCGAGCGCAGGCTGACGGACGCCAGCATCGCCGTCATCGTGATCAGCAGACTCGCAGTCACGGCGACCGTACCGCGTTGCTTGTTGGGGATCATCATCCTGACCGCCTCCAGTTTTTCAGGGCGACCGTCGTCGTCACATGGACACGCAGAAAGTTGTCGGCGGGTGCCTGCCATTCGGTATCACCCAGCCAAAAGCGTTGTGATTCGATGGCCCGTTGCACGGGTGCCGCTGCTCGTACGATTAAGCTCACTTCGAGTGCCGCGACAGGGAACTCCGGTGCGCCGTCGCTGCGGCGCGCGGCTAGACGCGTATCGTCAGACTCGACCCAGCTATCGGCTTGACCATCGTTGTTGGTATCAATCGCGGCCCTGAGGCGCCAGTATTCAACGCCGACTGCCACCTCCTCATCGACGTAGGCGGGTTGACCCGCGCGCCGGCGCAGCGTGAGTCTTCGCAACACTGGTTGTTCGCTGAACAAACTGGAGGCAGGTGCAATGTAGTAGCCCATCACTTGCAGGTCATGACGTTGCCCCGGAGTCGCCTGTTCGCCGTGAGTGGTTTGTCCGCCAGCCGGGGTTAACCAGAGTTGTACCCGATCGGCGTGCGCTTCAGTCGCTTCCGTGCTCGCATAGCGCAAAACCAGGGCCGGACTATCGCCGCGCGCTGTGCCGCCGCATTGCCACCGGTCGGCATGGGTCGTGAAGGTCGCAGCTAGAGTCAGGTCCAGCGTGAAGCGGGGCGCGCAACGCGAAGGCACCGCAATGCCCATTGGATTGGCGTCGGCTATCGTGCTGGCGCCGTCGATGTGCGTTGCCGATGATGCCATACCCCAGTGTCCAGCCAACGCGATATCCCGGCGCAAAAACCGAATCGCCGCGCTCGCGTGATCTTGAAGTTCGGCGAGCGCTTCGCTGTCAGCGAATTGTCGCGAATGCAGTACCAGCACCTGTGACAATGCACCCAGCAACAGCAGCCCAATGGTCATGCTGATCAGCAGCTCGACGATCGTGAGACCGGCAACGCGACGCCTAGTCATTACCGACCTCCATCGACCAATGATCACGCGTCAACGAGACTGGGTCTTGCCAACTCACAGCAATGCGGTGCTGCACGGTCCCCGTTCGTTGCAGCGTGATATGGCCGTTCGGGAGCATGTGCGCCGCGCGTTGTTGCCATTGGCGAAGGGTACTGAGCCGCCACGCCTGTGCGTCGCAGGCAGCTTGCTCGCCATCGCGGCAGCGTTGTTGGATCGTCGGGTTTAGCGAATTGGCCGCTACGCGCGCGCCGTGCAGACCCAGCGCGAGCTCACTGGCGCGGGCCAACTGTTGCCCAAAACTATGTTGCCGGAAGCTATGCTCAAAGAGTTTGAAATTACCGGCAATGCCGACGGCGACGAGCACCATCGCGACGGTGATTTCGATCAGCGTGAAGCCGCCCTGATTGTTGCGCCTGGTTACGGGCATACCAGACTGCCAGTATCCGTGTCGCCGGTGACCAGCCGGGTTCGTCCGGTCGGGCTGATCACAAGCTGTGTCGGCGGTTGGTCGGGACGATCGCCGCATACCAGAAGGCGACCGTTGCTGGCGCGCTGCAAGTCACCGCTGAAGCGCAACGTGCGCCGATTGCTGACGATACGAATGCGGTCATGCGACTGATGCCGGCTGATGAGGCGCTCGTGCGGGTCCTTTTGTGCGGGCCGGTCATCGTCGAGATTGATGAACACCATCCAGCCTTGGCTCCAGTCGGCGTCGTTGTCGCAGCGCAGACCATCGGCGGTGGGGCAGGCGACGACAACCTGCCGTCGTAGCACTGCGGTCTGCCGTGCGAGGCCGAGGTGTTGCCATAACAAGTGACTCTCAGCGCGTACCCGCTGGTTGCCGAGCCAGTCCGACATGGCCGGTAGACCTACGGTGGAGACGATCGCCGTGATCGCGAGTGCAATGATCAGCTCGAGCAGCGTGAAACCGGACGTATTGACTGGTGCGTTATCCATGGGGCCAGATTAGCGCTGCGGTGCTGGCCAAGCGTGCCCGAAAACGAGGGGATTCGCGGCGTTACGCTATGGATCACAGACGGCCTGCTGTGTGAAATGGGTATTTGTCGCCCGGGCAGGTTTTGCCTATAATGCGCCGCCCGAGCAGCAAATGCCGATGTAGCTCAGTTGGTAGAGCAACGCATTCGTAATGCGTAGGTCCGCAGTTCGAATCTGCGCATCGGCACCATTTTCCTCATATAAAGCAACCACTTAAGTTGTATCGCGGTCAGTCGACTCGCCGATCGACAGAATTTTGTGGCCCAAAACGTGGTTGCAAAATGCGTAGGTCTAAGGACTCCAATTCTCACCAGTCACATTCCCGGTTTTCCTCTAGTATTCTGGGGGTCCGGTGCCTTACAGCTCCGATCGTTTGATGGTCATAGCGTTCTTGTGCAGTCCTTCCCGGGCGTATCTTCCCGTCAAAGTGGGATAATCCGCATGATTGTGACACTCGATACCCTAAGGTAGTTTTTTGAGAGAGAATTCCGTGAAAAGAGAAGAAAAGCTCATCAGCGTTAACTCTCTGATACTTGACCTAAAAAACCCTCGTCACGAGGAAGTTGCAAGTCAGTCGGAAGCCATAAAGCTCTTGTGTGACTCGGAAGATGTTGTAAGGCTCGCTAGAGACATCGTCAATAACGGGCTAAATCCGTTAGATCGCTTCGCAGTCATGGAGGCCGGTCGAGGGCGCACCAAGAAATATACTGTTAAGGAAGGCAATCGAAGGCTCTGCGCTCTGAAGCTTATTCGTGACCCGGAACTCGCACCAAGCGAACTCAGGTCGAAGTTCGATAAGTTTTCGGATGCGTGGAGTCCAATTGCTAAGTTGCCATGTGTGGTATTCACAGATGAGCAAGATCTCGATCTGTGGTTGCAGAGGCGTCATCACGGGTCGGCCGAGGGAGTTGGGCAAAAGGCGTGGAACGCTGAACAGAAAGCCAGACACAGCGGTTCAGACGGACGAAACAAGATTGCCCAGGCATTTCTCGATTATGCCGTCCAAACTGGATTTCTGTCGGAGGAGCAACGCAAAGGCAAAATTACTACTGTGCAAAGATTTTTGGGCAACAAGATGCTCCGCAATGCGCTTGGTCTCATTTACTCGAAGGAAGATCGAGTTATTCGCCGTGATCGCGACAAATCATCTTTCGACTCTCTTGCAAAGAGATTTGTTGAAGACTTCATTGATGGGACAAAGGTCAACTCACGAAAACGATCAGACGATATTGCTGAGTACGCTCAAGATCTACGAAGTCACTCGCCGGATGGGGAAAATAGAGTAGAGCCAGTTGAACTAGGTGTCGACGATAAACCTAAAAGCCGAAAAGACAAAAAGCGTCGCCCGAAACGACCGACCAAGTTGCCATACGACGATGACTTGCACGAGCAATTGGAAAAACTCGGAAACTACAAGTTGAGGACATTGTATTATTCAATATGTGATATTCACCTCGTAACTCACGTCCTTCTAGTCACCGTTGGCCTGTGGTCATTTATTGAGTCTCTCACGGCTGTCGTTGGAAAAGATGACAATAAAGATTTTGTCGCTTTTCTATCTAAGCAGAAACTAAACAGTCTTGGTTTCAAGCAGAAATACAGAGCTGTGAAAGATGCGCTTGACCGTTTACAAAGCGGCGGCAATTCGACCAAGCACCACCAGAGTGCCGGCTCTTTTAACCCTGAGCAGCTAGCATCCGATTACGAAGTGATTGCTCCGGTCCTAACGGCGCTCATTGAACAGCACTTGGCGTAAGCATAGTCTCTTTAGTGGTTTCGAATATGGTCGCTAGCTATACTTCATAGAAAATAAGTCATCGGAAATCCTGTTATGCCACGAAGCCCATCACCCTTACGGTATCCAGGCGGAAAGACTGTTTTGTATCCGGTGGTCGCGCGAATAATGCGGGATAACCGCTTAGAACACGGAGCGTATGCGGAACCATTCGCTGGTGGTTGTGGCTTGGCACTTTCACTATTGTATGAAGCTGTAGCTGGAGAGATCCATATCAACGATCTCGATGCGTCGATTTGGGCATTCTGGGAGAGTGTGCTCAATCATACTGACGAGTTTTGTTACAGAGTGCGTAAAACACCACTAACGGTTGAGGAATGGCATAGGCAACGTGAGGTACATCTCGCTGAAGATGCTAGCAACCCACTGGCTTTGGGATTCGCAACGTTTTACTTGAACCGGACCAATCGATCAGGCGTGATAAAGGCGGCTGGGATCATTGGTGGGTTAGATCAAGATGGGCCATACAAAATGGACTGCCGCTTCAATCGCGAAGAACTTGAGAAGCGTATCCGAAGGATATCTAGTTATAGGTCTCAGATTTTCTTAACAAGAATGGATGCTATCGACTTCATGAATTCGCTGGGGTCTGAGCTGCCAGACAGTTCCTTTTTTTGTATAGATCCGCCTTACTACAAAAAGGGGCGCGGACTTTACACTAGCTTTTACATGCCAGACGATCATGCTGTCCTCGCCGAAAATGTACTCCGGCTTCGTCAACCTTCTGTAACGACATATGACAACGTCGACGAGATTAGACAGCTGTACAAGACGAGACGTCAGTACGAGTTCGATATCAATTACTCGCTCCATACAAAGAGAAAAGGTACAGAATTGCTCATTCCGTCGAAAGGCTTACGAATGCCTGCTGAACTCAAAGATAAACGAGTTGTGCATCGACGCTCGAGAGCCGCTTAGTCCAGGATCTCTAGCTCAATTCTCTGTAATCGACCGGAGTAAAATTTTGTGGCCCTTTTTGTGCCAAACAAGCACTGACTTGTCCGCTTCAGACTGCATAGACGTCGTGTAACCTTCTGATTTTAAAGCGCTAAGCGTCTCCTGCTCAGTTTCGTAATGCGTAGGTCCGCAGTTCGAATCTGCGCATCGGCACCATTTTCCGGCTCACTCTGAACGAACGTTCTCCAACCTCAACCCCACCGCCCAACGGCGTTGAAAGCCGGGCCAGTAATCCGGTTGTTGTTCTCCGGCCAGATTACCGCCCGCGGACTGACCAAATCCCAGTGGCCAGTCACCGTCAACGGCCCGCTCGGTTGGCACGTTCAAAAAGGCGGCGTGCGAATCATCGTCTTTCAGCAGACCATCGAAAAACGCAGTGACAAAATGCTGGTTGATGGCATTGATACGATCGGTGCGCCAGACCGGTTCGCCGAAATACTCGATCGTCTGAAACCGCTCAGAGAGGCGCGGTACATAGTCGTGCAGTGGATTGTTGGCGACGTTGTGACGCGCCATCTGATAAGTCAGCAGATAGCGCGGGCTGCCGGTTAGTCGTTCGAACAACCAGCGTCTGCCGTCTTCATACATCGAGACATCGTCGAGATCACCGCCGATAAGTAACACCGGTGTATCGACGGCCGCCAGTGCTTCCGGCTGCCAGGCGCGCACACCTTGCTGCGCCCCCCACGGTGCCAGCAACACCGCTGCGTCCACACCCAGATCTTCATGTGCCAGTAGTTGATCGCGCGCAGGCGCCGGCAGGTTCAGTCGTTGCAAGCTTTCGCCGTTCTCGTCATAGGTGGCGCCTATCGTCGCCAGCGCGCCAAAGCCGCCCATCGAGTACCCGATCAGGCCAACGTGTTCGCGGTCGATCAGTGCTCGGAAGTTGATGGCGGCGTCAGTATTGTCGCTGGTCATTGCCCGGATCACAGCGCGCTGGTCGTGCGCACGATGAATCACGACGTTCGGGAATGCGAACGGCCCGGCGTTGGGGTCGCTCGGTAAGTCGGCATGGTCGATCGCGACGACAACATACCCCTTGGACGCAAGGTTTTCCGTTAGGTTGGTGATAGACGTCGCCCATCCGCCAAAACCGTGTGAGACGATCACCAACGGGAATTGTTCGTCGCTGACGGGCGTCGCGTTCTCGTTGGCGATGCCGGGCAATGCGATGTCGACAACGCTGCCATCGAACAGCGGCAACTGCCGTTGGTAGTTGACGCCACGTGCGAGTGTGGACTGCAGCGCCGGATACCAAACGCGTACGCTTAGCGCGCGCGTCTCCTCGACGAAACGCTCGGCCGTCGGCGTTAGCCGAACGCTGGCGTCGATCTCGACAGTTTCCGTCGTGGTGCCCACCGCATAGGTGCCGAGTTTTGCGAGCGCCGGTGCATCCTGCATCGGTATGGATGGTGGCGCCAGCGTCGCATCAGGTTCCGCAACCTGGCTCGCTAGTGCTACCGGTGCGTCGCCACCGCAGCCCACCAAGAAAAGCGCCAGTCCACTGGCAATAAGAAAATGTTTCACTCGGTGCATAACAGACTCTCTCCGGCGATTCGTACCGCTGTGCATTAAGCCACGTTCGACGCCGAACTGCATCCCGAAAGCACGCGCGCTATGATGTCTCGGCAGGGGGCACGCGGAGCATTGGGCAACCGCGGTATCGAACAGGGGAGAGTAGTATGCAACTCGGTGCATTTTCGATCAGTCTAACGGTCAAGGATCTCGAGCAATCGATCGCGTTTTATCAGCAGCTGGGTTTCGATCACTATCACGGCGAAGCCGAACATGGGTTCGCGATTTTAAAGAATGGCGATCACATCATCGGTTTGTTTCAGGGCATGTTTGAGAAAAACATTCTGACGTTTAATCCGGGCTGGGATCAGTCCGCCAACGCGCTCGATAGCTTCGATGATGTGCGCGAGATTCAGAAGAAGCTGAAGGCGGCGGGCGTAAAGCTTATCCAGGAAACCGATCCTGATTGTAGCGGCCCCGCGAGCATCACGTTGGAAGATCCTGATGTCAATCCGATCCTGATCGACCAACACGTTTAAAAAAAGGGGCTCCGAAAAGGAGCCCCGTGTGGTTACCAGAAATAGTAGAAGATGACCGGCGCCGCCATCCAGGCGAGGCCTTTGATCATGAAAAACCAGAAGCCAGCGCGGTAGGCCTGACGCAGCCAGTGTCGGTGCCGCGGGTTTAGCGTTAACGTTGTCATGGTGAAC
>ERZ1740062.953-NODE-953-length-12878-cov-12.406379_pt1 | contig 12878 bp, 10 predicted proteins | sample MGYA00581741_ERZ1740062 | MGnify/ENA primary metagenome ERZ1740062 (study PRJEB43018, sample SAMN04849747) | marine metagenome | isolation source: floating plastic debris | place: Pacific Ocean | collected 2008-09-01 | study: EMG produced TPA metagenomics...
CGTTCCTGAATGATTTCAAGGTGTAACAAGCCCAGGAAGCCGCACCGGAAGCCCATGCCGAGGGCCGCGGACGTCTCCATTTCCCAAGTAAAGCTGGCATCGTTCAGGCGCAGCTTGCCCATGGCAGCGCGCAAATCGTCAAAGTCGGCGGCATCGACCGGGAACAGGCCGCAAAACACCACGGGCTGGACATCCTTATAGCCGGGCAGGGGATCTTCCGTGCCGCCTTTCTCTGTCGTGATCGTGTCACCGATGGCGCAATCGGCGACTTCCTTGATCGACGCGACCAGGAAGCCGACCTCGCCCGGGCCCAGTTCATCAACATCGGTCGGTTTCGGTTTGAAAACGCCGACCCGGTCAATGTCATAGGTGGCGCCGGTCTTCATCATCCGGATCTTCATTTTCTTTTTCAGCACGCCATCATGCATCCGCACGATGACCACAACGCCGAGATAGGCATCGTAATAGGCGTCAACCAGAGCCGCCTTCAGCGGCTTGTCCGCTTCGCCCTCATTCGGCGCCGGCAAGCGCTCGACAATCGCCTCAAGCACATCTTCAATGCCAAGCCCGGTCTTGGCCGAAATTTCGACTGCGTCAGACGCGTCGAGCCCGATCACTTCCTCGACTTGTTCCTTGACCCGTTCGGTGTCCGCAGCCGGCAAGTCGATCTTGTTCAGCACCGGCACGATTTCATGATCCTGGTCGATCGCCTGATAGACATTGGCCAGCGTCTGCGCCTCGACCCCCTGACTGGCATCAACCACCAGAAGCGAGCCTTCACAGGCGGCCAGACAGCGGCTGACCTCATAAGAGAAGTCGACATGTCCAGGCGTATCCATCAGGTTCAGCGTATAGGTCTCGCCGTCCCGCGCCTTATAGTCCAGGCGCACGGTCTGGGCCTTGATCGTGATGCCGCGCTCTTTCTCGATATCCATCGAATCGAGCACTTGCTCGGACATTTCACGTTCGGTCAGACCGCCTGTCTTCTGGATCAGGCGATCCGCGAGCGTCGACTTGCCGTGGTCAATGTGCGCCACAATGGAGAAATTACGAATTTTATCGCGCGGTGTCATACGCGCGATATAGACATGCGCGACCTGTTAGGGAAGCGAAGGTGCAGTCGAAACTGCGATAAATGGAGAACCAGGTGCGAGCATTTCTGATCGGTATGGGCATTTGTGCCCTGCAAGCCTGTGGCGGAGCGCCACTGGCGCAAACGACTCATCCGACACTGTCGGGCGACCCGCCCCTTATTATTGCGCATCGCGGCGCGTCCGGGACGATGCCGGAACACACGATCGAGGCTTATACCGTCGCCATTCAGCAGGGCGCGGACTTTATCGAACCGGACCTTGTCATGACCCGGGATGGCGTCCTGATTGTCCGGCATGACCGGTTTCTCTCAACCACGACCAATGTGGCGGATCACCCCGAATTTGCCGACCGCAAACGCACCGAAGAGACGTTAAGTGTTCCGCGGGAGGATTGGTGGGCGGAAGATTTCACGCTGGAGGAGATCAAGACCTTGCGGGCGCGCCAGCCTTATGCAGGCCGATCGAAGGAATTTGATGACCAGTTCACGATCCCCACTTTCCGCGACGTAGTGGCACTGGCAATTGCCAGCGGCGTTGGCCTCTACCCGGAAACCAAATCGCCCAGTCATCACGCCGCCATCGGCCTGGATATGAAAACGCCATTGCTCGAGGCCTTGGACGGCGTACAGGTGCCGGTCTTCATTCAGTCTTTCGAGGCCCAGATCCTGCGCGAACTGGATCCGATGACGGAATTCAATCTGGTTCAGCTCTATTCCGGCGACCCGCGCGCGGCGATAGCCGGGTTTGAGCCGCCACTGGAAGAGGCCGCGGCGTTTGTGGAGGGTGTTGGCCCTTACAAACTCTTGCTCTGGTCCACGCCCGGCACACCGTCCGATTTTCTCGATCGCGCGCATGCGCTTGGCCTGCAAGTGCATCCCTGGACGTTCCGGGATGACAATCTTCCAGACGGATTTGAAACCCCTGAAGCCGAGTTTCAGGCCTATTGGGCGCTGGGCGTGGATGGCGTCTTTACCGATTTCCCCGGCACCGCCTCCGCCTTGCGCGATCAGACCGATCAGGACCGTCCCTAAAACAAGCTGCTTCCCTCCGCGGCGCAATTCCCGCATAGGGGCGCGATGATTTCCTTCTTGCGCGACAATTTGCGATGGATATCCGGGGGCTTTCTGCTGACCGTCTTTTCCTCGTTCGGGCAGACCTTTTTCATTGGCCTGTCTGGCGAAGAATTGCGGGCCAAGTTTGACCTCACCGATGGCGAGTTTGGCGGCATCTATATGATTGCCACGATTGGCAGCGCGCTGACGCTGCCCTTTCTCGGCCGCGTCCTGGATCATATGCCCGGTTGGAAAGTGGCGCGTTTCGTTATCCCTTCGCTGGCGGGGGCGTGCGTCCTGCTCGCCTTTGCGCCGTCGCTGATCTGGCTGGTCGTGGCACTCTATGCGCTGCGCCTGTTTGGTCAGGGCATGATGACCCATACCGCCTATACCGAAATTGGCCGCTGGTATGTCGCCAATCGCGGTCGCGCCACCTCGCTGATCGTTCCGGGCCATCAGACCGGCGAGGCGCTTCTGCCAATCTCCTTCACGGCGATTGCCGTCATTCTGGGCTGGCAGGCGGGCTGGTTGATCGCGGCGGCGCTTCTGATTGTCTTTGCCTTACCGATGATTCTGACTCTGTGGCGGGTCGAACGGACCCCCCAATCAAGCGATCCTGATCTGGCTGAGGCCCGGACCGGCCCGGACAAGACGGTCGCGCAAGTCGCCGCGGATCCGATTTTCTATGCGCTTCTGGTCGGCGTTCTGGCGCCGCCTTTCATCGGCACGACGATCTTCTTTCACCAGGATTATCTGGTTGAGCTGCGCGGCTATAATGAGCTCGCCTTTGCTGCGGCGTTTCCGATCATGGCCATCACCACGGTGACATTCTCCTTGATCAGCGGCCAGCTGATTGATCGCTATGGCGCCATTCGATTGCTGCCTGGTTTTCTTATTCCCTTGTGTTTTGCCTGTCTGGCTGTCGGACTGCTCACCCCGCTTTGGGGAATTTACGCCTTCATGTTCCTGGTCGGGGTCAGTTATGGCTTCACCGCACCGCTGGTCGGGGCGCTATGGCCGGAAGTGTATGGCATTCAGAATTTGGGCTCCGTGCGCGCGATCGCCGTGGCGGCGAGTGTGGCTGCAACCGCCATCGGGCCAGGTCTGACAGGGTATCTGATTGATCATGGCACCAGCTTGCCGACACAAATGCTGTATATGAGTGGCTGGTGTGTGATCGCCAGTGTGGTGCTGGCCTTTGCCGCGCCGATGATCTTGAATCGGAACGCTGCGGGGTAAGCGAAGCGCTTGAAGACTCAATGTAAAAACGCGCCAAAGGCCGAACAGAGTGGACCTTGGCGCGTCGAGTATCGGTGAACCACCGGGAAGCGATAGTCACCGATTCAGATCTGCTTTCTTGTTACTTTTGAGGATAAAAGACGCAGACCTGATCTCGGTAGAGCGGTTGATTCGGGGCAGCCACTTCGCAGACCGCCCTGTCTCCATCCGTCGATTAGAAGGTCTTCTCGACCCGGATGCCGACCTGACGCTTGTCGCGCAGGCCGACATGGATGCTTTCTTGTGAGAAGTCGAACAGGCCACTGCCAAACCGCACATCCAGCGATGTATCAGCAATATTATTGGCAGAGCGCGGCGTGTCCTCTTCGAACAGATTGGTCACGAAGAGCTCAATCCGGGCGCTGTCATTGCGCAGACCGGCGCGCAGGTTGACATCCGTGGCATCCGGCAGGACGGCCAGATTGGTATTGCTGTCAAACAATTCGCCTGTGTAGAAGACGTCTGACCGGACATACCAGTCGAGATCCTTACCATCGAGGAATCCGGCTGGCAGATCATCCTCATAGGTGGCGCTGAACGAGCCTGCCCATTCCGGGAACCGCTCGGCGCGCTGCCCGACAAAATCAGCATCCGGACCGAACACATCCGAGAAGTCACCTGCGCCGGCGCCTTCCGGGAAGGACTGGATCTGTGCGTCGATCCAGGACAGCGATCCGGTCAGGGTCAGCTCATCGGTCGGTACCCATGTGCCGTCCAGTTCGATGCCGTAAATATCCGTCGTCGCGCCATTGCCGGTAAAGGCAACGGTCCGAACCGGGTTAGGCGCAGTCGGATCGGTCTCAGAAATGAAGCCGAAGCCAGAGAAAATCTGGTCAGATCGCTTCATGTAGAAACCGGCAAGATTGAAGGCCAGCGTATTGTCGAGCAGAGTCTGTTTCCAGCCAATCTCGTAATTTTCCAGCTCTTCCTCGTCAAAGGTGACACCGACGCCGGGATTATCCACGGCGAGTTCAGCGAGCTGTGCGGAATCGAGTTCGGCCACTTCCGGGTTGAAGCCACCTGGCAGGTTCCCGACGCTGTAATTGGCATACAAAAGCGTGTTCGCATTCGGCTTGTAGTCGACCACGATGCGCGGCAGGAACTTGTCAAACTTTGCTGGCGAAATCGCGGCGGGCAGACCGGCATTGACGGTATCGTCGGAGATCTCGTCTTCCTGATAGCGGCCCTCGACGCGGACACTCCACTGATCATTGATCTGATAATCCAGGGTCCCGAACACGCCGACTGTTTCTGCGCCCGTCACGGTTGCAGGTCCAAAGGCGCCGGCGAACCAGAAGTTCAGCACGCCGTCATAGAAGCCGCCTGTGGTGAGGCGCTCAATGTCAACGAGATTTGCGCCAACCGACCAATCAAGGCGGCTATCCAGGGCAGAGCCGGACAAGCGGGCCTCGAGACTATAGTCCTCCAGCTTTTCCGCGCCCGTGGTGTTGAAACCAAAGCCCGGCGTCGAATCGAAATCGGCGTAGAACAGGTATTCGTTTTCATTGAAACCCGCCAACAGATCGAGGGTCAGATCGTCCGTGAAATCATATGAGATGTCCGCGCTCAATCGCGTGCCTTCCTGTATCAGGCCGCCATTGCCGGGCAGGTCATCAAAATCGAATCCCAGGAAGGTGAAGCCGCGCGGATCGCCGAGCGCCGTATCAACCGTGGCCTGAAACTGTGCATCGCTGGTGCTGGCGCCAATCTCGCTTTCATCCGGGGTCCGGATCGTCCCCTGGAAAGCGGTCTCAGTGGTGCCGCCACCGGCCAGCGGGAAGCCACCGAAATTATGCTCGGCAAAGCCGCCAACGCGTGAAACCGCCGCAACCCCATCTTCTGTTCGATAGTAGCCGGCATTCAGTTTGACGGTGAGTTTGTCGTCCGGGCGGAAATCCAGACCGCCGCTCAGGGTGAAATTGGATTCATCACCCAGCGATTGGCCAGGATTGGCGACATTGTCATAATGGCCTTCCTTGTCATCATAGCTGATGCTGACCCGGCCACCGAGCTTGTCGCCGGCAATCGGTCCGGCCAGGCTGGCGCCAATCGCATATTCGCTGCGCTCAGCGGCCAATGCCGAGACGTCGAGTTGCCACTCATCGGTGGGCGACTTGGTGATATAATTGATCGCCCCTGCGAACGTATTCCGGCCAAACAGCGCGGACTGCGGACCTTTGATAATCTCGACACGTTCGACATCCTGCAGGTTCAGGCTCTGAATGCCGCCCACCACATAGACGCCATCCATGAACACAGCGGCGGTGCGCAGCAATGGATTGTCATTGTCGACAACGATACCGCGGAACCGCGGACTGGTGGAAACGCGTGCATTGCGGTCATTATACGACTCGATGAACAGGCCCGGTGCGGCTTTGGCAACATCGATAATATTGTCCAAACCGGCATTTGAGATTTGGTCGGCGCCGATCGCTGTAATGGCAATCGGGGTATCCTGCAGACTCTCTTCCTGCTTACGCGCCGTGATGGTGATTGTGTTCAAACGCGCTTCCGCATCATCTGAATCATCCTGGGCGATGGCAACAGGGGCGAAGGCCGTAAAGGCAAACACCGTGGTTCCAAGTAGCAAAGCTGTTTTTTTCAAGGTTTCCTCCCGCAAAAGATGCGCGTGCTGGCATGCGCAAATGATATAACTTTTAAGCTTCATGAGAATGCTTCGCTTTTCAAGTCGGAGATGAAAAGTTATATCATTTGCTCGGCCGGCGTGCCAAATTTGCAACAAGAGCCGGCGGATACGGCTGCTGCTTGCCTTGTTGACGTCCGTGTAGACCCGCTCATCCCGGACTTGATCCGGGATCTGGTACGGTGAGTCCCGGTCCCGGTGGCCCGAGATCCCCGCCTGCGCGGGGATGCGCGGGTTTTGAATCCGACCGGGTTCAGGATGCGCTTATCCTGACGCCCATGATCATCCACCGCTATCTCTTCGCCCATTACAGACAGGTCGCCGTCTTCTTCTGGCCGATCCTGTTTCTGGAGCTGTGGCGGATAGATCGCTGGTCGGCTGAGACGGGTCGGCAAGCCTTTGTCCAGGTCGATCGCTATGGCCGCGCCTGGGTGCCATTGTTCGAAGGCATGGCGCGGAACTTTGCAGCCTATGATCTGGATACGCGTTTTTATGCCCCGAGTGATGTCGAGGACATGTGCCCGCAGGTCTTTGAACGGGCCATCTCGCTCATATCCGATTGTCCCGGACTTGATCCGGGATCTCCCTCACAGCTTCCGGACTTGCGGCCCGAGATCCCGGGTCAAGCCCGGGACAGTCGGACCGCGGTACGTCTCGAACCAGGCTAGCCTTCACCCCAATCCCCCGAACGCCTCATCCTGAGCCTGACGAAGGACGAGGCGGGGCTTCCAGCAAGCCCGACCCTTTATCCTTCGCCAAGCTCAGGATGAGGGTCTTGAGAACCGATTCAAAAAAACCGTAAACCAAACCGCCCGCCTGCCGGGCCGCGTGTGCTGCCCGTTGCTCGCAAATTGTCATGGACGTCTGCCTGAACATTGCGCTACTCGGACCATCGCAACCAAGGGCCCCAAAATGTTCCGACTGTTCAAACGCGACGAGACTGGCAAGATCGCCGCCTATCATGAAGTCTGGGTCGAGTTTAAGCCGCGGCGCATTGTCGAACATTGGGGCATGGTCGGCACACGCGGCGATACGGATGCGCATCGCATCAAGCTGCTCCGTTCCCTGGAACGCCAGATTGACAATCTGCTCGATCCGGCGCGCGCGCTCGGCTTCACGGAAATCGAACCGGGCGATTATCAAACCTTGATCGTGACCTATCCGATCGGTGCCGCCTGGTCTGTGGATGATGAAGAAAAAATCCGTGCGGCCGAAGACGGCCTGACCGAAATCCTCGGTTGGACCGGTCTCGGCACGTGTGAGGGCGACACGATCACGGACACGACCATCGAATTCACCTGCCGTGTGCTGGATCCTGACCTCGCAGAATCCCGTATTGTCGAACAAATGACAGACACCGAGTTTGGCGACTATTCCCGTATCCATACCGAATAGGGTATAGAAGACGTATGGCCGACACTGAAACGCTCATCGACAATACGCCTGGCGAGACCAAGGTCGGGATCACGGCTGATGGCTGGCTGACCGATAGCTGGTACCTGGCGTGTGTGTCGGCGGAGCTGAAACCCGGGGCGCAAATCCGCCGTATCGTGCTCGGCCAGCCAATTGTCGTGGCGCGCACCGCCGGCGGCGACGTGTTTGCTCTGCGCGATATCTGTCCGCATCGCCTGGTGCCGCTGAGCGCTGGACGGCAAGTCGAGACCGAAGGCGCTGCGACGCTGGAATGCCCTTATCATGGCTGGCGCTTTGGCACGGATGGCATCTGCAAACATATGCCCAGTCTGACCGGGTCGGAACCTTATGATCCCTCGCGCGTGAAGGTGCGTCGCTATCCGGTGCACGAGGCGCATGGCGCGATCTATGTTTTCATCTCTGACAATCCGCGTTTTGATGGCGAACCGGATGTCCCGGTGCCGGATTTTGGACCGCTTCCTGAAACCCCCAAATTTGTCATCGAGGATGTCTTCAACGCCCATATGGATGATGCAGTGGTCGGCTTGATGGACCCGGCACATGTGCCCTTTGTGCATAATCAATGGTGGTGGCGTCCGCCGTCGGTTGGCTTGAAACTGAAAGAGAAGCCTTTTGTGCCAGCCGAGCGCGGCTGGGCGATTGACCGTCACAAGCCGAGTTCGAACTCACGATTGTATAAGTGGGTGTTTGGCGACGAGGTTGAAACCGAGATCCGGTTCCAGCTTCCCGGCTTTCGCTGGGAGATTATTTCCAATGACAAAGCGCGCCTGCTGACCCTGACCTGCCTCACACCGGAAGCCCCGAAGCGGACCCGGATCACGCAATTGACCTGGTGGACCGGGGCGCCGCTCCTCAATCTCGCCATCCCTTTCGCCAGGCCGATGGCGCAAAAATTCCTGCGTCAGGATGGCGACATGGTCGATTTGCAAAATCTCGGCATGGAGCATCAAAAGGCGATGATGTGGATCGATGATATCGATGTTCAGGCCAAGTGGTATCAAATGCTGAAAAAGGAATGGGCCGCCGCACGGTCCGAACAGCGAGATTTCGTCAACAAGATCAAGCCGGTCACGCTGCGCTGGCGCAGCTAGGCCTAGCGAGTCGGGACCGGCGCGTCGCCTGAATAATCATAGAAACCGCGGCCAGCCTTGCGGCCAATCCAACCGGCTTCAACATATTTTACCAACAGGGGACAGGGACGATACTTGGTATCGGCGAGTCCATCATGCAGCACTTGCATAATCGAGAGACACGTATCCAAACCGATAAAGTCGGCCAGGGTCAGAGGGCCCATCGGATGATTGGCGCCCAGGCGCATGGCCGTGTCGATACTCTCAACCGTGCCAACCCCTTCATACAGGGCATAGACCGCTTCATTGATCATCGGCACCAGAATGCGGTTCACGATAAAGGCGGGATAATCTTCGGCATTGGTCGTCGTCTTGCCGAGCCGATCGGCAAATCCCATTGCCATTTCGTAAGTGTCCTGATCCGTGGCCAGGCCGCGAATGATCTCCATCAGCTGCATCAGCGGGACGGGGTTCATGAAATGCAGCCCGATGAATCGCTCGGGCCGATCCGTGGTCGAGGCCAGACGGGTGACAGAGATCGAGGATGTGTTGGTTGCCAGATAGGCATGAGCCGGAACGACCTGGCACAAATCGGCGAAGATCTTTTCCTTGATTTCGCGATTCTCGGTCGCGGCCTCAATGGCGAGATCCGCTTGCCCCAGCGGGTCGAGCGTGACGGAAGTCCGGATCCGCGACTGAGCTGTCTTCATCTGATCCATAGAGATCAGCTCGCGCGACAATTGCCGGCTCATATTCTTCTCAATTGTGGTCAGGCCAGCATCGAGCGCAGCCTGAGAGATGTCGCTCAAAATCACGTCATAACCGGCAAGCGCACACACATGTGCGATGCCATTGCCCATCTGTCCCGCGCCGACGACGCCTACGGTCTTGATTTCAGCCACTTTCGTCTCCCGTCGGAAATAGTCATATCTAACGGAACTAGGTTGCTTGTGCAGTGCGGCAAAGCAACCGTGGATTTCTTTCGCAGTTGCAAAAGACCGCTGGCTGTCGCTTCAGAGCCACAGCCAGAGGGGTCAAGCGGCCGATTCGGTTTGCCGGCTCGCCGCCGCCGCCTGAATCGTTTCCAGCAAGGACCGGCGCAGACCCTTATCGGCAATGTTCTGATAGGCTTTGACCAGCGCCACCGCTTCGACATCCATGACGGGCAGGCTTGGCGGGTGTTCGTCCTCTTGCACCGTCATGCGATGCGGAAGATTGAGCATCTCATCCACGCCCTCATAAAAATATGTGATCGTGATTCCCAGCACCTGCGCGATTTCGAACAAGCGACCCGCGGCAATTCTGTTGACACCTTTTTCGTATTTCTGAACCTGTTGAAACGTCAATCCAAGCTTTTCGCCCAGTTGTTCTTGCGTCAATTTAAGTTCTCGACGTCGCCAACGAAGTCTTTGCCCAACTATTCGATCGATTCCGCTTGGAATTTTATTTTCAGACATCCACCACCCATCTTTCTGCACCCCCATTTATACTCTTAGCGTCGCCAGCTAATAAAGGCTAGCCCCGTAAACAGTACTAATGTGAGCCAGAACAATGTTTCACCGAAGCGTTGGTAGATGGTGTTATTCAACCGTTCCGGGAGCGGCGATCGCAGCACCGCCGAGCGCCAGCCAGCTGGGTCGCCAGGATAAGGATTGCCAGTCCCGAATTCACGGCCATAGCCATCGACCATGGCGGTGACGCCCCGTGTCGCCACGCGCGCCATGGGCAGGCCGCTCTCAATCGCGCGATAGCGATTCTGGGCGTAATGCTGGGCCGGGCCAAGCCCGCCGCCAAACCAGGCATCATTGGAAATCACCACGATCCACTCGGCGGCGTCGCGTTGCGGCGCAGCCTTGCGAACGATTTCCGGAAACAGGCCTTCATAGCAAATCAGGGGAATGAAGGGCGGAGCAACGGCCTGAGGTAAAAGCACGGTGGCCTCGGCCCCAGGTTCAAAGCCGCTTTTGGCCATACGTTGCATCGCTGAAGGCAGGATGCCGGAAATGCTTTCACCGAACGGAATGATTTTCGATGCCGGCAATTCGCCAAAGGGTACGAGCCGATGTTTGTCATAGAGCGCTGACAGACCGGCCGTGTTCGGACCCGCGGTGAACATAACCAGACTATTATAGGCTTTCACGTTATCACCCTGCCGCGTGAAGCGCGCCGATCCCGCGATCAGAGCCCGGCGCCCGAGAAAGGCAGTGACGAGATCGAGCAGGTCATTGTCCTCGAGAATGCCATAAGGCAGCGCACCCTCAGGCCAGATGATGATGTCACCATCTTCGCTCGGCACGTCGCGCATCAATTCGATGTAGCGCGCGACGACGGGTTCACCCCGGTCCTTGAACTTCTCGGCCTGCGGAACGCCGGCATCCATCAGCACGACGGTGCGTTCGGTCATGACTGTATCATTGCTCAACCGCTGCGCGCCCCAGGCCCAGGAAAACCCGACCAGCGCCACCGCCATCAAGACGGGCACAGCACGACCGAGAACGCCTTTGTCTTCGCGCGTGTCGACCAGCGCGGCTGGCGATGCGGTGACCAGCAGCGTGATCAGGGTCAACCAGTAAACACCGCCAATCGAGGCCACTTGTGACAAGGCCCCTCCCGGCGCCCACGTGGTGCCAGGCAGGTTCCACGGGAAGCCGCCAAACAAGGTGCCGCGGATCAATTCGGCGCCGCCCATGAAGACGGCGAAGATAAAGACCCGTGACGGCGATGCCGACCAGAACGCGCCCGCCAGGGCGCACGCCGCCCCCCAGATCAAGGCCATCCCGCCGGGTAGGGCGATCAGAGGCATCCACAGGAAAATGGCATGCTTCTCCGGCTCGACCAGGAAAGGCAGGGCGGTCCAGTACATCCCGACCAGGAAATATCCAAAGCCAAAAGCCCAGGCGCGGGCGAACATGGCCCGGCCCCATTGGCGCTGGCTGCGCGCGCCATCCAGCATCCAGACCAGACCTGTCAGCGCGATGACCAGGGCGGGCGAAAGATGAAACGGCGCAAAGCCGAGAGCACAGAAAGCACCGAGCAGAATCGCGAACAGCATAGCCGTCAGGCCGCGCGTGCGGGCCACCGCTTCATGTGTTGCGGTCAGGACGCGCAAGCCATGACTGCGCGGCGTTTGGTGTTCAATCATGAGTTTTGCTCCGTCGCCGGTTGGCGAACGACCAGGCGCTGTATGCGCCGCACATCAGATTCCAGGATTTCGAGATCGACCCCTTTCGGGTGCGGCAGGACTTCGCCGCGCAGGGGAACGCGACCGGCCAGGGCAAAGGCAACGCCGCCCAGCGTGTCGACATCATGATCTTCCAATTCCAGTTCCAGACCTGTTTCCTCGGCAAAATCGTCGGTTTCCATGCGGGCATCGACTTCCCAGGCCAGCCGTCCGCGGCGCACCAGCATGGCGACGTCTTCATCATGTTCGTCTTCGATGTCACCCACGATTTCTTCGACCAGGTCTTCGAGACTAACCAGACCGTCCGTGCCGCCATATTCGTCGACGACGAGCGCCAGGTGCGTGCGTGAGGCCTGCATCTTCACGAGCAGATCCGGCAGCGGCATGGAGGGAGGTACAAACAGGATATCGCGGCGCAGACGTTCCAGCGGCACGTCATCATCATCCTGCGCATCACCATTGGCCCGGGCAATCTCGCCAATCACATCGCGAATATGAACAACCCCAACCGGGTCATCCAGGGTCTCGCGATAGACCGGCAAGCGTGAATGGGCTTCATTGGCATAGAGCTGGATGAGATCATCAAGACTGGTCGACAATTCGACGCCGATAATCTCTGCCCGGGGAATCATCACATCCTCAACCCGGGCGCTTTCGAAATCAGCAATGCGCAGCCGCATTTCCTTTTGCGACGGCGCAACGGGGTCTTCCGGAACGGGTTCGGCGGGTGGTTCGCTGTTTTTTCTGAAAAGGCCCATCAGGCCTTTGCGTCTTTCCGACATAAGTTTCTATGATCCCGCCTGTGCGCGTTAGAATCGCAATTTACACATATGGATCAGGCCAGCCAAGAGATGCAAGCGCCTCAATCTCCAAGGCCTCCATTTCTGCGGCCTCTGTGTCATCTTTGTGGTCATGTCCCAATAAGTGCAGCAGGCCGTGAATCAGAAGATGCGATACGTGCTGGGGCAGGGTCAGCTCGCGCGTTTGGGCATCGGCTTGCGTGACCCCGAGCGCGAGCGCGATATCCCCAAGAAACGGCGCATCCATCGGATCTGCCGGGAAGGACAGGACGTCGGTCGGCTTGTCCTTGCCGCGCCATTGCTTGTTCAGGGTCTGAATTTCGGA
>ERZ1740062.954-NODE-954-length-12864-cov-11.817472_pt1 | contig 12864 bp, 10 predicted proteins | sample MGYA00581741_ERZ1740062 | MGnify/ENA primary metagenome ERZ1740062 (study PRJEB43018, sample SAMN04849747) | marine metagenome | isolation source: floating plastic debris | place: Pacific Ocean | collected 2008-09-01 | study: EMG produced TPA metagenomics...
AAAGGTGGGCATTATCAGGGCAAACTTGGAGCATCAACAGGACACAAGGTGGGTAGAGATGCTCATATAATGCTCGAATGATGGCCAATTTATGCCCTGATGAGCATATCATGCTCTTTTTATGCGCTCATCATACCCTAAAAATGCCCTGATAATGCCCTCCTAATGCGTGCATAATGCCCGCTATCGACCTAAGAGTAACTTTTACCAATAAACCTTCCGCCTCATCATGATCAGCAGATAGAGTAATTTGAAATGTAAGATGAAAAAAATATCTACCAGTCTCGTGCCAAAAATATGGAAAAATAAACCCAAAAGGAAATGCTTGCCTCAAGAATTTTTTCGGTTCCACTAGCACAGATATAAAGCATTGATTTTGCTTACCTAATAATAATAACCTTGTAGGAGTACGCAGTACATTTGTACCACAATAGGTTGGCAAACATCAATAGTTTTTTGGGCGTTTTTATCAATAATTATGTAGCGTCTTCACATGTTTGAATAACAAAGTAGCAGAGTGACGTTAAAACTTTGGGACAGGTTTTTGCTATTGTTATAATACTGGTACCAGGGGGCCTTGTTAATATCGTATTCAATAATACAATAAAATCAAACTTCTTTGGGCATCCTATTGGATTTGAAGGGCAATCCGATATATCAAACCTATAATTCTGCACCATATTGGCAATAAATAAATAGATAGAGATATTCCCTCCATTGATTCTAAACAATCTCATATAGTTGAATATCGAGCCATTGTGCAGCATGAATAATAAATTCAGCTTGTAGAACATTGGGATAAACAACATTTTGCAGCTTTGGACGCCTGCAAGCAGTGGGTCAATACTGCTGCTCATTAATTATTCATTTCATTTCTCGCATTATCAGTAAAATTCTAGTCCTTTAAGCTAAAACACGTAAATCCGGCATTTGCCACTCTACTTTTCAAAATCATTCCTCCTACCTCAAATCCATAGTTGTTTTCATGTTACATGGTATGACATGACGTCATGAACTAGTACTTAACCTCCCCTGTGTATGGAATGGTTTTCACTGTTGAATTATAGAGTTATGCTTTAGCTCTGCTTACCATGACTTGTTTGTAATTGTGCGAAGAGGTCTGTGAAATGAATTTTCCTGTGATCGTATTCTGTTTTCTAGCGGAACCGATCTTTTGCTTCATCAGACATTATAAATTATAATAATGGATGTCGAAGGCAAAAGTATTTCTATTCTTTCACTTTCTTTCTTGGAATTTATTTATCCCCTTGTGTAATCACTTGGAGTGATTTCATCGCTAAGATATTGAATATTGGTCCACAATACATTTGTACCACGTGCTCGCACAATGCCAAAAAATGTGATCATCTTCATGATCGATTATTGAATATCTTTTGTTTATAGCATGTACATGATCCGTTCATCTAATTAACTAGATGTAGAGCAACTTTTTTAAACTTGGGCTCATCAGCAAAAATTGCTGAATATTGTTATGAACATCAAAAAAGGAAGATATATATGTTCATTGGTATCAAACAAAAAAATAAAAGGAAATGTTTGATAGCATCGGATTTGGCACAATACAAAATAAGAAAGAGTTCCCATCTCAGTCAGAGAGGTGATAGACTCGATAGATGTACTTTTATGCATGCACTTTGGTTATGCCAAGCTAAACAATTAGTCCCGACAGCAGTAATGTTCCCAATAAATATGACAGGCGAGATATTAGGACTGTCTATAAGTATTAGATCTATTTTATAAAAAGTAATATGTGAGAACTTACAAAGCGGAGTGATATTTAATTTGGCCAACGACAACGTTGGTTGTTTTACAATGCTGAACTGTATTTTATAATACTTTATCTATGACGATTATTGCCAAAGTGTTTTCCTAGGTGTGACCACAGTAACATCGATGAAGTGAGTTGAAAACATTCTCAAGCTGTGTCGAACATGCCCTTACGATTTCTCATTAGGGAAGCACAGACCCTATAATAAATCGTTCCTTCCTACTGTGCCAGGGTAGGAAAATTATAATTTGATGTCATGAGTTTTATGGCATGAAATATTTCTATCCAAAATAATTTTGATTCACCTTGCTTTGCTATTATTAATAACATTAGAACATTCAGATTCATGTATATAAATAAGCAAAGAGACAAATTATACTATTAACATTGTTTATAATGTCGATGAGAGGTAATCATTTATGATGACTTCTAGGAGTATCTGGCAAAGACAAAAAGAAAAAGGTAAGGATTGCTGTTGAGCACAGTACAGTTGAGGAGACAGTGAACTCAGTGGATGGTATGTTAAGATGTGAGGTCAGCAAGTTTAATACTAAAGAGTTATACTACAGCAGAATGGTTCAGTCACTCGCAAATGACGATGATACGCTACATGCAGGTATGGTACAAGAGAAAATAGTTCTCCTTTGTTCATTTTGTATCAAGATGAAGTCCAATAGTCTGGAAATCCTCAACCTGCCTCACTCACATGTATGTGTTGAAGAAGAATTTATTTGCTTGATATCTTTATAACATAAAACAAACTTGCAATAAAATCACCGGAGACAAATTTTTTTTCAAACTTTACATTCCCAGCTTTGGTGTGGATATGTCGGTTAGATTCAACAATTCAGAAGTTGCTAATTTTTTTAAAACAAAAAGTTGTCAATACTGAATTCAGTGCTTGTCAAATTTAATTTTACACGTACATGTATATTCACTTTGGATGGTAGCAATAATTCAGTGTTTGCTACCTTAATAATCCAGCTTATAAATAAATAAGGCAGTTCTGTAGATGATTATGGCCAGCTGTACGTGACAATATGAGTATGTGTCTGAGGAGTGACCGCATATCTAATGCCCACTCTCCATTTCTTATTCATGACTAAGCTTTCTCAGACTGCATCTTAAGTGATTGTAATAAATAATTACGGTGAATTATTAAATTCACAGCTTTATTATTTACAATATAATTCTCAATAATTGATATTGATGGCTTGGCTGTCTAGGAAACATGGTCATTGACATTATGCTTACCTCTCCATCCAACTCTCATTGCATCTACAATCTTGACTTCATTCCGTTAACCACTATCATGCCATGCTCTTAGTTTCCCTCTAAATTGACCTTGGGTTGTTGTCATGGTTTGAACAACATCACAGCTTTGTTTTTTTTTTCTAACATAACGTACATTGCTGAAAGTCTTTATACTGGTCAATGTGAGCATGTCAGCTCCTGCACAGGACTTGTAGCCCGTGGGATTTGAGGACCCTGGATCCTGAACAATATTCATGAAAGTGACAGAGGTCAAGCTAAGATATTGCGTCAATTCCAATTTTTTGGCTGACGCATGAAACAAAAATGTTAGCATGAATAGTGTAATGAGTATATGGTTTCACAGATACTGGATTGTTAAAGTCCGGCTGCACCACTACTATGGAGGAGAAACAGATGAGGGAGTCATTGAGAAGACAACTTTTATTGCACCAAATGGCCTCGGTTCATTATGACTTCCAAATCAATCCGTCGCTACGAAATCACCTTCTACGCTCACCATATAATTGCGAGATCAAGAACTACATTTTGTCTCTCAAACAGCAAGCTATCTCAAACTTGTGATTAGATTGCAAAATAGTGGAATAAGTGCGAAAGAAACACAATGTCTTGAAAATGGAATGAATTTATTTTTGGTGATAAATGTAAATACAAAAATAGTTGTGTATCTACAGGTAGGTGGCTATCAATTTCTTTTCGATAAAATGTTAAAGATCATAATATATGATAATATTACACGTTGACTTAATAATAATTATTATTATTAAGTCTATGATATTATATAACCATCAAACCAAATATAAAATGCATATGCATTTGAAAACAAAGAAATAAATAAATGATGAAGGAGGTGACAAATTTATTACCTAGCAACAACATCTCAAACAACATTAAACATTGCATGGAAGCATCATTAAATTACAGCAGAAATAGTGTGTTTTTATTTATTCAAAGTTGAAATGAAATAAAAAATTAAGTATGTATGATATGAGCTGAAAATTCCAGCGGGTTTGAATATTCTTTTCCACAAATATTACATTGGAAGGGGCTATTGCGATTATGAAGTCCTGTGTGCAAATGATACATGGCTCGATCAAGAAAAATTATGTTGCAGTGAATACAAAAATAGAACATTTCTTTGCTGTCCCCAAGAGCTCTTTGAAGAGCCTGTATTGGATTCATTGCCCCTCCAGCCTCATTTTTGCTCGAGCTTTTATCTGAATTGTTTGGTGCCTCAGATGGAGTACTACGCCTGGTGGTGGAATCCACTGATGTACAACTGTCATGGTTTGGCTTATCGAGAGATTGGGAGGACTGCTTTGTGTGTAGTTGATTTAGTGGGCTAGGTGTTGAAGCTGATGTTGATGGTTGGGAGGAGGCTGAAGATGACCTCGTCTGTTTCTCGTCCGGATCGGAGGCTGGTGGAGTTAACGGCTCAGTTTTACATTTTGGACTGATCGCTATTGGCAATGATGATGTTGAAGATGTGCGGGGGCGTTTAGACGGTGGCCGCTCATCTGAAGTAGAACCGCAGGCAGCGTATGTACTGGATTGGAAAGACATCATGGCTGCCGCCAGTACAGTGGATGGATGTGGAGGGTTTGTGGTCAGCGGTGTTGCCTCAGAACTTCTTGTTTGCAACAAATTGGCATGTGACGGCAGGCGGTGCGACATTACTTCATGACTTCTCTTTTGAGAAAGGGAAGACTTCAAACTCAAGTCAAGTGGTACTTTGCCATTCAACTGCTTGTGACGAGATACTACATGAAGTAGGAGCATATCCTCATAACTGAACACCATTCCGCAGTACATACAAGAATAGCTTTCTGCTCTGCCTGGTTTTTGGTATGTTTTCTGCTCATGAGCGTGTGATAATGTGTGCATTGCCAATGTGTCTCTATCAGCGAACACCTGTGGTGAGAAAAATGAATATAAGAAATAATCACAATGTAATTTGATAAGAACTGGGGAAGGGAAGCAAGTGGACAACACGAAGGCAAATTAATATATAGTTTGATATACAGTAAATTCACCTTCTGTGACAACTGACAAGGCAAAAGCTTTAAAAATTCATTTCGGTTTATTAATGTGTGTCAAAAATGTGCAGATAGGCTATATCATACTGTCCCCAAAAAGGCCGTTCATTCTGGTGGAATCTTTCATTATTTTAACGAAAGCTGTAAATTTTTCTATACAATATCGTAATTAAATTTGATCCGTCTTTAGATCTCTTTTATCTTGCCCTACAGGAAGAAAATTTTCATTGGAATTTAAATTTCACAATTTCGCTAAAGGCAAATTCGCTAAATTTATTATTATTTTATTTTTAGGAATCTTTCAATGATAGCTTATATAATTGAAATTAAAAAATCAAAATTCGCTAATGTTTAATTTCGTGAATTTGACCAATCGGAGCCAGGTCGCTAAATTAAATTCCGTGTATATTTTCATCCTGTTATGAGTTACTAGGAAAGGTTCACTATATCAATTAATTACAATTATGGGCTCGCTATATCAATTACATACAATATAGGTGCAATTTATTTTTTCCTCAAATCCTGAAACATTATGATAGTAATGACAAAAACCTCGAGATAATGTATTTTATTTGAAATAGCTGTGAGAAAACAAAATAATGGATATGGAAGAGTCAGTTGGCAAAATCTTACCTTAAAACAGATTTCACACTTGGATTCAGAGTTGGTATATCCAGCTATCAGGTCCTGCATGTTTGCTGACATAAGCTCGTGAAGACTGTTTGTCATGTTTGCCATCAGACCTCTCTTCCGCATATCTAATAACTCTGCCGCTGTTAACTTTGACCTTTCCTCATTGTTTGCCGACATAGCCTCCTCTTCGGGGGTGTAGCTGTGGTCTAGCATGTGCATAGCCAGCTGATCACGAGATTCAAATTTCACTTTACATCGGTCACATCTTAACGCATCCATGTCTCTCTGTGTTCTAGACTAGACTGATATCTTAATATTCCTGTCAAAATGCTTGAAAGATACTCAGAAATGCGGAATACACTCCAGTAAGCTGTTTAATTATTCATATTAAAATCTATGTAGCATTAATGTTTCTATATGATAGTTTATGCATCTATTTATTGGTAATGGCATATATTGAAAAGGATTCATTTATTATTTATAATATCACATATGCCCTGTTATGTTTACTTGTGTATGGTCGGTTTACTACCATTGTCAAATCCAATTTAAAATTCTATTTTGGAGTGATCTTTCGTTATTTTTGAAACAAAAGGCCATTCAAAGCTGTCTATTTTTAGCAACAATCTATAGAGCAGCATGCTCCGGTGCAGCATGGTTATCGACTCTCCTTTTCGTTGTACTAAATGGCGGCAATGCTTGTACATGTACTTTCGTAGTCGAAAAGGAGAATCCCCGTTTTCGACCAGATCAATGGATTCTGGAACGTAATCAAATGGGTCTGTATGCGATGTGGCCATAATGGTAATATAATATGTATCAAAACTAATTGTTCCAATGATACGAGGAGGGAATGCAGAATTGTTACATTATTCAAAAAAGGTGGTCGATAGGAGACAATTCTCCCAATTCAAGAACAATATCGCTGCGATATTACCATTTACCGGTATCTGAATGACCATCAACTTGCAGATAGAGAGAGAGAGAGAGATCTGGCTGATCCGATACTCTTCATATTGAAGACTAGTTCTTGGTCGGGTTAGACACAGCTGTGTGTGTGGGCATTTACCTATGCCGATTAATTTCTTATCAAAATATACATCATAACATTTTATTGATATCTTCTATACTTATCTTCATTATCGGCAGTCAATTTATTGATCCTAACTCAGATTTGAAACAGCAATCAATCGTCAGCTGAGTTCATCATGTATTGACAGACAAATAAATAGGGCATTGTATTTGGTCTGGTTAACAAGAAGTGATGGAACGCTTCAAAACGTGAATGCCAAAATGCTGTCGAGTCAGCTCATGGACCAAATCATTCCGTTGAGTTGTATAGTGAATTCAGATTTTGGTCTCTGGGCAAGGAAAGTTGGGTTTGACGGATCTGTAAACTATCATGTTGAAATTCTACATTGCCCTTGGTGAATTTAAAATACTCAAAAGATGATTTTTATTATGTATGGGAAAGTGGATTTTGGAATACCGTAATATTGAAATACCAGATCACTCTGCAAACACCATAGACATGTGTTTTGTCTATGGCAAACACCTTCAATCAAATGTATCAGATACTTTTTTTATTCAAACCTGTGATACTGCTGGTCCAGTATTACATGATACTGAGGATTTTCCTCACACATACAATTAGATTTTCTGTTTAACAAATCTGTTGTGTCTGCAAAATTAGCCAAAACAGGAACTCCGACGTTGAAAAACTATAATAATAGCTTTTACCGGTATCCTTTAAAACTAATATAAACTATGGTATAATGAACTGGTGTAGTATTTTTATCACCGTTGCATCGTCCCAACTCTGGAATGGACCTCAACCACACTGAAGATTTATAAAGGGTGGGTCTCTTTACCATGATGGAAGTTTATATAGAGGGATTTAATACCCAATATGTTTAGTAACTCTTCTTGCTAAAAAATACAGATATAAGATATCCCAAGTCAAGCCAACACGCTATACACAGAAAGTATCTAACAGCAAGGAATATATGCCATTTCTGCTAATGTGAGGTAGCTTAGCTGATTATCAAAAATAGCAATGATTTATTTTCATGGATAGGCGAATAGGCGAAAGTTCTAAACTTCATGCTAGCTTAAAAGCTCATGTTTCTGGATGTACTGTAGTCACGCTACATGTAGTATGGTACGTTGTATTCATTTCAATATGAACAGTGTAATGTTTATTTAGAGGTAACTGTACTTGGTTAGCTTATGCATGTAATAACCAGAGTACGATCATCAGTGCTGGTCAGTAAAGCATCCATCATCTCACATATCTACTGATAGTAATCTTAAAATGTGAATTTAACACTAAGGCTGGCATTTCGATCTCATTTGATACTTGCTGTCTGATTGCTGTTCCCTTTATTTCAATCAGTCTTAAATATAGTTCCCTCTAATTAATCATTTTAGCCGATGGTTTGACGACCGGGCTCAATCATGTATAGCAGTCTGAACTAATCGCTGCCAATTAGCGTGGTGATTTGCTGCTTGATTTTTGGCTCAGCCTGTTTGGTTCCATATAAGGGGTGCGAGGGGTTGGCGTAATAAAAATGTTAATTGCCATGTGTATCGTGTTTCTGATGGGTTACATACAGTGGGTGGTGATTAGCCTGTTTGACTCTGCCTTTTGTTGTTAAGAGAAGGGAGCTGTCAGTCTGTACGCTGCTGGACATCTGCTTGTTGAGGACCTGCGCTTGTTGCTGCCTTCTGTTTGCTGCGTCTGCTGTTGCTGCCAACTAGAAGTCAGACTGTTGTATAGATAACACCTTGATAAGTGAACTTTCTCTGATTGTAAATAATTTTCACAGCAGGTATGTTGCATTTAGAATATTCTAAACTTAATAACCTTTATTAATAAAGACTCCTCTCGCTGAATACAAACTGTACCACTTATTGTGGAGTTGGCATTCTTTTAACGAAAAGTACACATACTCCATGTATACAAGCACCTGATTTTTGACAGCGGGGTTCAGGTTCCTGGGCTCGGGTTAACATGTTTTTTGCTATAGTACATGTATTTCTTAATTTGATTTTTCTGTAATGGAATCCAAGACCAGGCAAGACATGATTTTTTGCAGTGCTTTCATGACACTGGCACATTAAACTGCATTATTTATTGACATGTATTCTGCAAGCATGTCAAGCCTGTCTTATGTTAAATATCTGTATCTTAGGCCCCCAGATTCACGTCTGAAACTCGGCAAAAGATCTTTTCTGATGTGACATGATGCGCTCTGCAAGGCCCTGAAGCCCAAACACACTCAATATATTTATGAATTATTGAACTGTGAATTATCGTATTACAACAATTTCAATTTGTCATATTATGAATTATAGATGAGCATTTTATTTTGTTGTCTTTTTGTCTTTCTATAGATTCAGAAAAATGGCAGACGATGTGAGTACTTTATACTATTTTTGTCCCACAGTATTATTAAGGTGTGCTGATGATTGGTCTCAGATGCAATTCCCATGATATGTGGAAACATTTCTCAAGAAATATGATTTTTTGGAATACCAGCAACAATTCATTAAACAAATTTCAAAACGAACTGCACTATAATAACGTGCGCTATGGCAGTCATAAGTTCAGAGAGGCCTATATTTTGAGCGCCGTTAGTGACCTTGTGATGGTGATTGGAGGGTTTGTTGACAGCGTATCTACCATGCCCGGCAACAGAAACTACCGCTATCATAAATATTCCATAAGTTCAGTCATAACGAATGCAGAATTTACTGCCCCGCTTATAAATTCAAGATTTCTCATCAATTCCTACTGTTTGGGACAAGCTTTCCAATATTTTTAGAGATAAAACTGCGACTTGTAATGATTATTATCCTTGTCACTTGCTTTAGAAGTGCTTTTATAGCATTACTCGGCCGTACTGTTTTTACAATGATGCCGGTAATCCTTAACAGTTATCCACTGCCGGCACAATGTCTAGCTAAGGCTGGGGTTTTATCTCTCCTATGCTGTGTATCTTGATGGCCGATAAAACATGTACTTGGGAAATTTTATTTCTCATTGAGCTTCAATTTGATGTGTTGATGTAGCTGTTATTATCATCATACTCCCGCTAATAAGGCCATTATATCTTCTCACTCGTACTATAATTGCTCTCACATTTAGGATAATAAGTTTTGCTTCCCTTTAACTACTTCCTACTCATTATAGGCGGCATTACCGTATCAAAATAGTATGAAAGTTCCTCATGCTTTCAGAAGGAAAGTAATGCTTGACCAATATATTGGTCTGAAGTAACGCCAACTGACCAATCAGTATGTTCCTGGCAAAAATACTGTGTATTTTGCCAAAAAATATTTTGCCAAGAACAGTCCAATGGATCAGTCTACAATGTAGCACAATAAATGCATGATAATAATGTTCGATAAGAGTCCCTTTGTTGTTTGAAACTGATGACTTGCCTGGTGCTTTGTCTACAATGAGAGTCCACTGAAAATTTTTCATTACTGTGGTTTGTCAGGAGAATGGGCAACTCCATATCCGTGTTTCGTATAACTATCAGTAAATATACGGCCATAGGCAAGCATATAATAATAGTAGTGTCAATGCTCCTACATGTATATTCCTATGCACAGGGCTGTTAGGACCATTATTTGTGAAGATGGAAATGATTTAGATATTATATGAATGATATGAATTACAGAAAAGAGTTCAGCGTGCCACCACCAATGTCCTGGGAATGTTCCCTCAGAGCCAGATTCAGGAATTCAAAGAGGTATCAGGCATGACGTCATGTCCTGATAACTTTCATCCACCATGTGACTTCTTATTTGCTTTTGCCATGCCCACATTCATTGCGTTCTGAGCATGCCCTGTTAACAACACATGTACAGTCTATCTATGTCTGTTTGTCTCAAATTTTCTAACAGCATCCATTCAGACTCGTTACTCATAAATAAGGCGGTGATAAAACAACAGAGAAAGAGGTTGTCATGGACGTGACTTTATCCAAAACTTTGTCGACACTGTCCGTTAAAATTTATTTATGATTCAAAAAACTTTATACTTGTCACAGCAAAAGCAGATGGAAGGCGATGATGGAGAGTCAAAGAGAGTTCAGAGGTCAACCACCAACGTGTTTGCATTTTTTAATCAGACTCAGATTCAGGAACTTAAAGAGGTTGTTTACAAATAGAAATGTCGCTATTCGCTAACGCTAAATTAGTTAGTTGATAATGGAACAACTCGCAATTTACAATCTATAATCCGTAAATGTGTTATGTACATGTAGGTTGTTGTTGCCAAAAAGATTTCTGCTATTTCAGATGTTTGCATAATTATTTTGCAAAGCTTTTCACTAGATAAGGTGTAAAAAACCAGGGAGTTTACTCCCTGATGAAACGTAGCTTAACATGGATGGTACATTATTTAAACAAGCAGTAGAAACAAAAAGGACGATGCTGTGAAAAACTGAAGTATCATATGTGTAATTTTCATTGGGGTCATCACCTGGTGCAGCTAGTATTTTTATCATTTTAAATCTAAACTTGGAAACCATATTAAATTATTTATGCCTATTTCCAAGAAACTGTGCTTCTGTGAAACTTTTTCTTTTGTTGAGTAGCCTTGGAAAATTGATAATTTATTACGTGTTGTTTCTATCACGCACTGGTTGTATTGCTGCATGATACATGCTGTGTGACTGAACTGACGCACTTATTCAGTTATGCTTGTTTTTGTGCAGCCGATCATGAATATGGCATGAAGTTTGTTTTTGTGATTGTTAAGCTCATAATGCTTTTCGTAGAATTTTAAATCATGAATAGTAGCAGTTCCCAACCCCAAGTGGCAAAATGACCTGTATATATACGAATATAAAATGAATAATGAATTTTATGTCTTTTGTTTAGATTCAGTAAAACGCTGCTCCTTCCCGATTTTGTTTTAAATTTTGACGTCAAATTTTGTGATTAACATACAAAAAAGCGATGATAACACTTGAAGAAAATGATGCTTATACTTTTGTTGTTGTTGTTGTTGATTTAGGCATTCTCAATGATAGATGCAGATAGGGATGGCTTTATCGGCGAGGATGACTTGAAGAACATTCATATGAATCTGGGAAGACAACCCTCAAGTGATGAAATCAAGAAAATGTTGTCTGAGTGTCCTGGGCAACTGAATTTCACTGCATTTCTCACTTTGTTTGGTGAAAAGATGCATGGTAGGTTAGCTTCTGTACCAAGTAGTGCGTAACTTCACAAAAACTAAAATAGCCAAGAACTTTATTTGGTTTGACATTATCATTTTTCCCGTGATGTATAATGTATTTTATGTTATTTGGCAGTATAAATGGCAATGCTAAGCCTCTTAATAATTTCATTTTATAGCGTAATTTTTTACAAGAGGTAAGTTTTTTACAACCCAGTTACCCCATTTTATAAAAGCCAAAGGTTGATGACCTTTAAGTAGCGTTAGTAGACAAGACCATAGCAATGATACCCTCCCCATCTACTCGTATATGTATACATTGAATGTAGTTCATTTGATAATATTATTGTGTGTGCAGACTGGAACCTGAGAATTTGCCATTTATCCCATTGCTTTTCTTTCACCAACCTGCACCTCATTAAGCTAAAACCCTGAGTTACCTCCACAGAAATTAAGAAGACAACTCCAGAGTTGTGGTGATGGAATCCCTAATGTTCCGTCAAAGTATAAAAGAATGTTTTATGTGATTCGTGAATAAAATCCTTGGTCTATCCAGGCGGACCGAGTCTACTAACTATACTGACTATAATCTTTGTTTTCGCCTCACAGGTACTGACCCAGAGACCACACTTAGACAAGCCTTTGAGCAGTTTGACCCAGAGCGCCGAGGAAAACTCCCTGAAGAATAGTAAGTTTTATTCATACTGTAAATCTATGCGGCTTTTATAGATGTATACAGCACAGTATTTCGGTACAAAATCTCATGTAACCAAGGTGTTGCTAGACAACGAAAATATAATTATTGTTCACTGAATTGGACTATTAATGGAATAGAAATACAGCTGTTCTGTTATATAATCAACTCTCAGATCATGGAAAACGAAAATGCCTTGGTCACATGATCAATCCCTATTATAATCCCTTAGGATGCTATTTTA
>ERZ1740062.955-NODE-955-length-12860-cov-4.361656_pt1 | contig 12860 bp, 16 predicted proteins | sample MGYA00581741_ERZ1740062 | MGnify/ENA primary metagenome ERZ1740062 (study PRJEB43018, sample SAMN04849747) | marine metagenome | isolation source: floating plastic debris | place: Pacific Ocean | collected 2008-09-01 | study: EMG produced TPA metagenomics assembly...
GGTATTTTTTAATTACTGTACCGTTCTTGGTAAGGTATCACCCAATGCCCTACGACTGCACCAGATGGAGCGCTGAGGGGTTGAAGTTCTTTTTGAAAGAGTGTGGGTTTGAGTTAAATAATATCGAGGTAGGGAGTTGGGGAAATTGGGATTGTGTTATTGATAATTTAAGTGGTTGGAAAGAGTATGAACCTGAAAAGCATAGTTTAAAGAATCAGTCTAATTTTCCTTATCATGTTTGGGGGTTAGCTAAGTTTGGGGATGGTAGCTAATAGCATAATCTTTGAAATTTTCATCTTTAATCCTTAAGCTAAAAACCTTGTCAAATAAAACCTCCTTGAAGAATATCTGATTTTCAATAATTTCAAAGACATAAACGAAAGCGATGCCATCTTTGTTTTTAATTGAATTAATATCTACATGAGATGCAAATATTTTGTTTCCTTTCGACGATAGGTTGTTTTGAAAAGCAAAAACTTCAAAGTAATCTAAAAATCTATGGAATTGATAAACATTGTTGTAGCTTCTCCGAACATAGCCAGAGCGATTATTAGCCCAGTTTAAAAACAAACAAAAACCGTTGATTGAGTAAGGATTAATAATTAGGTAATTGTTCCTATGAAAATACTCTAATTTAGTGATTGAGTCGAATCGGACTTGTAATTCTAAATAAATTCTATTGAATATTTCATCTTCACCTACGGTTTCGTCATCAAGTTGCTTGACTTTGTTCTCTTGAATGATTAACCCTTTAAACTCATAAAAGCTGCCATTGATTATTTTGTAATAAACTATTTTTTTTTCTATCAATGTTTCAATGAGATTGTCATGATAGAAAACATTATTATTATCTTCCCTGTTACCAAAATAGAATAAATGTGTTTGAGGAAATTGCTCAATATTAACAGGAATATCAATGTCCATATTTGCAGATAAACTTGAATCCATCTCACGAGATGTTTTGCTAGTTTTATCGAAATAATATGGTTTTATGATTTCTGTGTATTTTATATCTAAAAAATAATTGTCCCCTTCAATTTGAGTTTCATCACTAAAAACGAATCTTGCTTGCCTAAATACAAATCCAGCAACAATAGATGGGTCAACAAAAGGCGCTACTTTGAGAGGAGCATTATTATATGTGCTTGTTACAGAAATGAGATTAGAATCTGAGGAGTATGCTGCTCGGTGTTCAATCTCTCCAGAATCTGAATAGCTCGAATATAAAATAAAGTCATTTCCACAGAAAAAAGGTAGCAGAAAATCAACATTTCTGAGTGCAGTAATATCGTCATTGGTTGTACTACTTATTAACCTATTTACACTGTTATAAGAATTTGTCTCTTCCGAGACAGTCCTACGGTTTAATGTTTCATTGTAAGAAAAAACTAATCCTGAATATTCAAATTCAAATGCTATGTTTCTATTAAACGAAAAGGTTTTTTTGTCATAAACTAAATTTCCTCTGTCAAATACTGGGGAATTTGTTTCCTCAAAACTTTCGTTTGCGGTTAACGGAATATTTTGCCGCTTGCCGTTATTATCTATAAGATATAAAATTTTATTTGATTCATCAAAGTTCGATGAAATCAACGTGTAGACATCAATTGTATAGTAGGTAAAAAAAAATCATTTCCCAACCAGTAAAAGACTAGAGCAAAGTTTTGGTTGAGTTCGTTCTGATATATTTTTTTTCGTTTTGATGTTAAATAAGAAACTGAAGAGTTTGTTGCAATGCTCAAAAAACTTAAAAAATTGTTCTTCCCTTTATTGTCTAAGTACCCGTTCACTAAGAAATTAAAATCTCCAGTAGAGGTCAAAAACGTGGGAGTTTTTGAGTGACCACCCACAAAAATTTTATTGTTGCTGACTGATGCTTTTGTATATAATATTTTGAAAGGCAGCAATAAATTAGTTTTGTTTCGTCTTTGTTTGTTGAATTCAATGCTTCTTTGATAATTTAAAGATGCTGGATTGTTACTGGTGTTTAGCAAGTAAAAAGCATTGCTTGTTTCAAAAATCAAGCATTTGTCGCCTATCTTAACTTTTGAAAGACATTTAATCCTTATTTTTTCGCTGGCAATTCTAAAGTAAATAAAATTATCTTTCTCTGCATTAAATGTTGAATCTATAATAAATATTCCTGGAAATATCCGTTTAAATTTATCTACAAGCTTTTTATCAAACATGGTAACTTTAGGAGTGCTATAAAACCTCTATACTGCCATTTATTTAAATATCTGCAAGCATACTTGTAGTCCATCATTTGAAAAAATTCATATTCTAAAGCAGAAGCATGGTTTTCTTCTTCTTTTAATATGGAATGTAAGACAATACTAACTTGCGGTTCTACAAATTTAGCTAATGATTTATAGAATCGCACCTGATGTGCTTCAAGTACCTGCATGAATGCAACTTTGTTGAACAAGCTATAACTTTCTGCGGGTTTATCGCTAAAAAATATTCTTGCTAATGGATGCTGGGATAAATTAGTCGCATTATATTTTCCTTCAGCGCTTCCGATAAGAGTCCAGTTTAAGGTTCTGTGTCCTCTACTAACTAGCTTTTTGTAAGATTCAGGTAGTTTCTCTGAAAGTAAATTGCCGAAAGCCTGGGCATGATTGTACTCAGACTCTGCCTGCTTCTCCAAAATACTAGCAAGTTTTGTATATCCATTTTTATCTGCCTCAATTGCTACTTTTCGGCAGAAGAAGTATACTCCCAACTCCGACTTTTTTAAAATCGATAAATAATTTGGATTTCTACTAAAAATCCAAGCAATAATTCTGTAAAGCATCAAGAAAAATCAATTAAATTAATAATATTATTGTTTGCGACAAAACATGTAGCGTCACGGTCACTAGAGCCATCCGCACAAGCAAATACCGATAACCATCTATGTGTTTGGTCTACTTTGATATCAACAACTCCCCCTACGCGAGGCAAGTTTGCTATAAATTTTCTTTTATCCATATTAATGTCAAAATATGGTCTTTCTTCCCACAAAAATACTTCTATACTTTTATCTCTAGTAACCTCATCATTGTTTATAAGTTCCTGTTCCCAGAAATCTCCAATAATAATATCAAATGCTGGTTGAACAATTACTTGTCCCTCGAAAGGAGCAAAAAATTCAAAGACTTTTCCGCTTCCTTCTAAATTGCATTCACCATCTTGATAGCCACACGTTGTCACTCCTGGCATCGTAATATTATTGGATTTGTGCCATCTCCCTTTATCCGGATTATCGTCCGGAATTAATACATTTATTCCGTCGGGAGTTGCTTCGGAGCTAGCTACAAACATATACCAGTTATTTGAAATACCGCGCGTGATTCGGCAATAGCCATCAACCCTGTCGCTTGGTGATATGGATGTAATTTCTTTGATTGATGCTGAGTACCCAACTTCAGGAATTGGCATTTTAGTTTAATTCCTCCCAGTTAATTTTTTCCCAATTATGGTTATTCCAGGTCTGCTTTTGAGATGAAGCTGCAAAAGCCAAATCAATCCTATACTCTCCTGGGTTATTTGTTGAAGTAACTGTCATTACCGGAGGTTCCCCTTCTCTAAGAATTGTTATCTCCCCTGCTACTAAAGAAGGTGGCTCGAAAGGTCCACTCCACTCTCTGAGACAAGGAGGTGACGCATGGGAAATCGAGGTTATTTCTGCTCCTTCGTATCCGAAGGAAGCAGCGCATCTGTAATTATCGGCTGCAAAATTACCAATTATTTCTGATGGTGTAATTTCTCCAGGTGAAAACAACGAAAATTCTGCTTCGGGATTGGCAGGATTAACAATTACACCATTGTCCCAATCATCAATACTAAAACTTATGTTTGGTTCGGTTGGTAAAAATTCAAATATCCCAAACCTGCGAATCTCGTTATCACTTTGCCGTTCAATATAAACGTAAACCTGGGGAGCGTTGTTATCAGCCAAACCTCCAGCGATTACATCTGGGTAATCATCTCTAATTTTGTTTTCAAACGCAATGGTACCAGCAATTCCTCCGTTACTAGATATTGCAATAAAATCACTCCATTCCCCAATCGCCGATTCCCCCGACTCTGTAGAAATCAGCGCTCGCAAAGCTTCAGAACTTGTTGGTTGGTAATCTGGTGCTTCAAGAAAAACTGCACCATTACCATTAATAATTACCTGTTGATTAGCTGTATTTTCTGCTAATCCAGAAATGGTGCGTTTTGGCTTTACCGGAAAGCTGTAATTTCTTACCAAAGCCATACCTTTTCCAATGGTAAAACTCAATCCAGCAGAAGGTAAAACTCGGTAATAATCACCTTTGGCGAATACAATATCACCATTCACTAAATCACCCAAAGGGTTATAAGTACCACTTTGGGTACGAATTACCGGTAGTATCCCGACTACCGAATTTGGTGGTATTTGGTTGTTGAGTTCGGCTGTACTAAAAAATGGTTTTACCGAAATTGAAATTGATTCATCTGGTAGTAAATCATCTTCAGTTATGAAGGGTGTTTCAATTTTAGGCTCCCAAGAAATAAAACCACCGACATTGTTAAATTCCCTTCCTTCGCTGTCAGTGGTTCTTAAATTACCATTCCTATCCGCAAAACCATTAAATTTTACCAAAAACAGCCCGTTTAACAGGTCGGGACTGCGCTTGTTATTGTAACTAAGTTCAACACCAAACTCTGTCCCTGCTGGTAATGGGTTGCTTGAATCATTGTAAATAAAGTACCTAGATTCCCATTCCGGCAAAACTTTGATATTTGGAGATGGGGGATATAGGGGATGGGAGATAATCTCCGTCGGGTCGATTTCGGTTAAGTTTCGGTCGCTTCCGTCGATAGTAGTATCAAGGATAAAAGTGTTTGGTGTTCCTAGCGGTTCCCAACTCATGAAATTACGTTGGTATTCCACAAATATACTTTCATTTAGAATCCAACGAACCATACCATCAATTAAATTGTTTCCGGTTGGTAATTCTGCTCTGGTATTTACGCTTGGTGCGAGCAACAGATGCTCGTCCCTGGTTAATTCAATAGTTACAGGTAAATCAATAGGTAACGATTGTGGGTCGAATTCAAACCCATCCTCGTATCCTGGAAGTCTGGCTATTTGAATAAAACTTTCTGGGTTGTTTGTAGTAGAAGCGCTGAGAATGTAGTAATGTATATCCCATGCTTCTGCTCTAACATTACTCGGAATCGTTACTACAATCTTCTCTCCTATGTTGTAATTTACCGCGCTGGATATGAATGCACGATTCAATCCGGCGCGGTTCATTAGCTGAAAGGAAAAGAAGATTGTTCCAGGAGATGTGAAATTACCTCCCGGAACTACGGTTAAACTCCATTCGGGACAATCTATGCCAACACCAGCATATCGAGGAATCAATTTTGTTATTGCTCCTTATTGCGAACTAAATCAACGTAACTTCAATGGTTTAAGTTTTGCGATCGCGCAATTTTGAATTGACACTCAATCGCAATAAAATTCAATAAATCCACTTTATTAATTTTCCAAGCTCCTCCTTCCTTGATAGCTTTCAATCGATTATCTTTTATAGCTTTTTTTATGCCGGACTGGGAAAATCCTGTTAGTTCAGCAGCTTCTTTAATTCTCAGGAGTAGTTTCTGCTGCAAGCTGGATAAATATTGACTGTATCCCCAAGCTGAAAATGCTTGTTGGATGCACTCAAGTCTTTCGTCTGATAGAAATTGAGATTGAGTATTGTTTTGAATTAAATCGCTTGCGACTTGAGGTATAGATAGATACGTTGACTTAGATTCTTCGTTCTTGAGCCGCAGCACTTCCTGCTCGTCGAATATAGCTCTCTTTTTGCCCCTAGCACCTGGTACTTTTTCGTAGCGCTGGGATAAGCGACCAAGCTTAACGTACTTCTCTACAGTCTTTGTGCTGCATCCTAAGAACTCAGCAGCTTCTTGTTTTAGCATAAATCAGAATAAATGCGATACTTAATTTTCTCATTTTTTCTCATTTTTTCTTTGTCTGATTGTGGGAATAATAATTTTACTGAGATAAAAGTATAATTTAAAACTGTTTTATGTCTAATTACTCGCAGACTCCAAAATTGCAAAAGCTTGATAAACCGTTTTTAATGTTTCAAATGCAGGTCGATTCTAGTAGGCACGTTATCCCTGGGCTTAACCGTGGTCGGTTATCCCTGTGGGATTTTGATTTAGGGAATATTTACCGCTGGGTTGCGACTAGTAGTTATGACGGAAAGCAGAAGACCGGTGATTGGGGAGTAAGGAATGGTTTGCATCCCCCTAATTACGATATGGCTGGTGCAAAGTGGTTTTATTTAAAAACTAAGCTAATAGTCCAGCCAGGTCAGCCAGTTGATGAGGGATATTTACCCTTTTACAAAGGTAGTAACACCTGGAAAACATTGAATGGCGAAACTCGTAGTCAGATAATGTTCCACGAGGATAAGAACAGTCCCGGTAGTTATGGCTGTATTGTGATGGCGAAAGGTGAGTGGGAATGTTTCAAAGATGTTTTTAGCAAATGTTGCGGACATCTTGAATCGGTTAAATATGGTGTGATGTACGCCTGGTAGGTTATCAGAAAGTGAAAATCAAATTTATCTTCTGGTCAATAATCTATCTGATAGTAATTATTGTTTATTATTACCAACCAAGCGAAATTAGCACATTTTTCAATGAATCAATTAATTGTTTTAAATCGTGAATTACATTAAATCGCCGCAACACCCAAGGTTATCTCTTCTTATTTTTCTCGCTCAAGTAACTTTTAGCTTGATAGGCATTTTATTCGCCTGTTACAAACTTAGTGACAATACTGAAGAGGTTGCCGGTTACTTGAGCTTAATCAGAGAAATTCTTCTTTACTGGACTCCATCCCCGGCTCAACAACAATAAATGGCTTTCAACTCCTCCTTACACGTACTTGTCAGAAACAATAATAAAGTTGTTTTTGACAAGTATTTTTCTAACTTACAAGGCAATTATTTGTTTGGTAGAAGCTGTCAAAAATGCTTGTCTTATGCAGAGCATTTCTCGGAACCTACTCAAATAATTACTTTCCCAGAAATTCCTGATTTTGTCAGTAATTTCCATGCTGTAATTTGCTGTTTAGATAATTGCTGCATTATTGACGGCTGGGGAGATTACTATTCTAAGAATGGTATTTACGTTAATGGAAGTAAGACTACGTATAAGAAGTTAGAAAACCGAGATGTAATTCATCTCGGACATGATAATTTTCAAATTACATTTTTTGAAAATAATGAAGAACAGATTGAGAAGGAAACTGATTCGCAAAATTTTGAAGTACGAAAATTATTTATTGTGGATGGCATCGACAATAATTATTTCGACAATAATGCTTTTGATTGCACAGCACCTCTATCAAGATAAATTACCTGCCGTTGGCTGGGAGATTTTCTTTGAAAGTATTACAGCGTTGGGTTTTATGGTGTCTGTATTTTCTGCCTGGTGGGGAGTTTCAAATGAGCGGAGACAGACAGAAAAAACTCAAAATATAAAGCGAACAGAAAGACTGTTCGCTCGAATTGAAAAAATAGAGTCGAATATTACTAAGCAAGAAGAATTTGACAAGAGATTAGAATATTCGTTAGATAAAATTACTGATTCTGTGGAAGTAAATAAATCTCAAATTGGTAGACTGAATGCTCAGGTTAATCAATTTGAAAATGAAGCAGCTTTGAAGCGACGTATAGCAAAGCTTGAGATGAAATTGCTAGAAATAAATAGCAGTGTTTGATTTAAGGCTTGATTCCTTAGAGGAATTCTAACTTCTGTATTTAATTGATGCTGAACATAGTTTGCCGTATTAATATGTAAAGATAATCAGGTATTGAAAACAGGATTTGGCTGTCAATTAAATAATTATTTTATTAAAACCGCAACAACAAAACCCACAATAAACAAAATCAGAAAGTAAATAGTATAGACTAAATACTTATTAATATTAACATTTCCTCCAGAGCCTAAATGCCATTCCGGACTTTCATTCACAAAAACTACTTTAATCCCCTTCAAATTGCTGAAATCTTCAGCCAATCTTTTAGCCGATTCGTATTCCTTGAATTCATAAGGAGCAACCCCAATAATCACTCGATATTTTGGAATCACACCTAGTATTTTTCCACCATATCGAGTGTAAAGTTCCGACTGACCAATAGCATGATAGATGTTATCGTAGGTCAACCAGCACTTGACCTCATACACAGTAAACCACGTCGCCAGGTCAATCCGACGACGCGAATTAGGGGTTGTCACCACCACCTCATCCGGTGGTTGAAAAATTCCCATTCCTTGTCTTTGCTTAATTACTCGCTGAATGTACAATTGCAAATCCCGTTCATTCCAAGGAGAGGGGAGGAATTTTTCACAAAAATCTTTTGGTGATAATTTCATTTCTTTGGACTGGTGATGCTAATAGTGGTATTACCAACTTTAAAATTCAAATTAATTGGAATTGCTCCAGAAATAGCAGCTAATAATATTCCAACAATTAAGTAAGTCCATACATTTCTAACTCTCATTTTTATCTCCTTTCTTACGTCTTGGAATGCCAGCTTCGTCCATGATTCGATGCAATTTTTCTCTGGCTCGAATGTATGATTGACCAACGCCTTGACTAACCCCTCTCCCCCTAGTGTTTTTCCAGACAATATTCATAATGGTGTTTTGGTCATTTATCCCACCCACTTGGTAAAGATGAATGACCCAATCTTTCTCGGTTTGAGTTAGAGGCTCAAATGGGGAATATCGCTGTAATGGAGGTATGAAATGCTTTTTTTCCACTTCCGCGATGTGCGATCGCACATCGCTAGCACTGATTAATTCTGGGTGAATTACGGAAGGGGAAAATTGAGGGGAGGGGGTAGATGGGGCAGAAATTAATTCGACAACCGGAGTTTGCAATTCAATCAATTTCAACTCAAATTGAATGCAGCCGCTGGTGGTGACAATAGTAGGTAACTCCGATAAATCAAACTTTCGCTGCAACCGGTCGTGAAAACTTCTCAGTTGCTTTTCACCCACCTTGTCCTCACGAGGTACAACCCGCACCACCACCTTGTCCCTATCTCTCCATGAATTTTTATAGTCGAGCTTATACCCTACCGTTTTGTAGAAATTAATTATTCCCGTTGCATATATTTCATCAATCCTGGCTCCCTCTGGATATGTGGGTTCGTCGTATGATTCGATTTCCAACTGCATCATCTGGTTTTGAGTAGTCAGCAGCTTCAGTTGATTCTGCTGTTCCTCAATGACCTGATTAAACTTCTCAACATCCCTCAAATATTGTTCCTTAGCTTTCTTGGTAATACGCTCCTTGATTCGCGTATGCTCTTGCTGGGCTTGCTGCTTCATCTTCTCAATAGCTAATCGGGTTTTTTCCTGTAGCCCCAACAATCTTTCTAATTCGGCAGTCGCTGTCTGCCGTTTCTCCGATATCTCCCTTAACAGCAACAAGTGAGATTCTTCCTTCGGACCATAAACAGTTAGTTGAAGATTAGCCTCAGTAGCTTCAACCATTTTCCGTGATTGTTCTTCAGCTGCTTGTTTGATTTTTGCAGCGTCCAAACGAGCATTCCTTTCGGTGTTGGAAGTTATTTCATCAGCAAGTTTCTTGAGTTCCGACACTTCCGACAGCATCTGTCGTTTTTCTTCCTCAAGTTGGGAAAGAGTACTTTCATATTTTCTCACTGCCTTCGCTTGGGCTTCTGATTTGAACTCCTCAGCCATCTGTTCGAGAGATTCGCAGTCAGATTCCAACTGCTCCCTTGTTCTTTCCAGTAGAGAAATTTTCTCTCTTAACTCATCCGCCGAATCAGACAGATTGGTTTGATTGACTAATTCCGAATTATGCGCTCGCAGACCGTGAAGCTTCGAGAAAATCTCCCGGTATTTCTGTCTCCGGACTTTAGCAGCTTCCCAGGGTTTTGGCGTAATCAAACAATAAAAGCTGCTGGACGCGAAACCCAACAGCAGTAGAGAGGAGCTTACTTTTCGATTTGAAGAATTTGCCCCTAATACTACAGCAATTAGAGATGTAATTAAAATTACTTTTTGAATTTTCTCTGGAATTGCCATAGTAACGGAAGGGAAGAAAGCGCAAATATCGAAACAGCGATAACAATAACTGCGGTCTTGGGATTAGTTTCTACCAGGTGATTTAACCCTTTAACTAACAAGTTAATTAAGGAAAATCCTGACAGCCCAGCAGCAAAGCACCATTTAATTTCATTCTTCAACTTCAATTTTGTTGAAATCAACTTCTTGCATATCAACAGCATCGCCACTACCAGATTCAATCGTTAATTGAGTCTCGGATATTTGCACCGATTTCTGCAATCCCTTAACTTGATTGCCTAGCTGCTGTAGTTGAAGATGTCGCTTTTGTGCATGTAGCGGAATCCTTCCAACCTGGTAAAGTAACTCGTTCCCAAGCTGGACATTTTTGGCTTGGTAGATACCGCGCTCTAGTTGTTTGCCAGTAAGCTTTTGCTCCTTAACTCGAACATCAGCCCATTCCAAATCAGCGGATAACTGAGCATTCATAGCAACCCCAGCATTCTGTCTCAACCCGTGCTGAGCAACTAACCTGCTGGATTCCTCCGCACTCATCACCTGACCATCACCCAATTCGGTACGGGTAAAAGCTTGATTAAATTGGTTCGCGTCGGGGGCAAGTGCTGCTAGCTTCCTTCCCCATTCATTTTTATAACCACCAGCATGTAATTCTTCGGTAGCCTTATCTTCCTCTATCTCAATTGCGGTTGTTTCAAAAATTTCGTCTGTCATGATTTACCTTTAACCTCGGTTGAATTTGAATTATGAAAGTTCAATAGTAAAGATGGGATTTTCGCAACTCCCACCACCACAGAGAGAAGAACAGTTATTGCAATAAAATGCTCTAACCAACGGTTTTTCGTTGGTTCGCTATTTTCTCCCTTTGGTTCAAGTATTCCTTTTCGAGTTCTAACTCCCCCTCCGTTTGAGATTGGAGTTCTATTGACTTGAGTAAACGCCCCTGCAACTTTCCCAACCTCCTCCTCCGTTCAAGCTCATTCCAGAAGTTTGAATCTTGAACCTCAAGAGCCTCATACACTTGCTCTATGGCGATTCCAGACGAACCTGACACAGAAATAATTTCACCTGAATCTACTAATTCAGCCTCAATGACCTCCTGTGAATTCTTCTCACTCGTCTGCGACCGCATTTTCTTAAGTTCAATTCGCTGATGTTCTCCCTTTCCATCGAACTGGTTTAAGAACCATACGGATTCAGCATATTGAGACAGTTTGCAGCGAGGTGCATCGAGCCGAAGCTTAATCACAGCGCCGTTTTCGCGAATTGGATTACGGTTTTCGTCAAGCTGAGGAGGTTCTGGCGAAAGATTCTGAATCAGTTCTTTTAGTTCTTCTACTCCTTTCTGGGTAAACCGAACTTTTGATGATTCATCAATAGAGCCAACTGCAACTTTTTTCCAGAACTGACCATGGAAGCAGTAATAAAGCTTAGACAAATATCCTTGTTTATTTCCTCGGTTAACCAAAGCACGCTGTGTAATTCCCGCTGCTGCTGCTGCGTCAGTCTGCGAATAGGTCTTTGAGGGGTCTTTATTGGGTTCGGATTGAGTATGCATGGGTCTGTCTCAGGTACGCAAGCTCAGAATAAATTAACCAGAAAATTAGTTCAACGAAGTTATATCGAAATTTATTCGTAGTATCCTCGGTTTGCTGCATTGATTAGTTCTGAAAGACTCCCACCACCAGATAAAAATTTGTCAACCAACCAACACTGTGACCTTACAGCATCGGGAAAATTCCCCAGCATGTAATTATCTATTTGTCTGTCGCATTTTTGGAGAATAATAGGTAGTAAGTTTCTAGATATTGCGTACTTCTCAGTTAGTTCTTTTGGTGTCATGATGTGCTTGTCCTTTCCTCGCGGTGGGATAACTCCGGTGTTACCGCACCGGATTTTTATCTAAGATGATAATATTCACCAAGATGGTAATATTCATCAATATACTATTATTGTTCAAATATATGGATATTGATAAGCTGATTGAAGCTCTACAGCAGAATCAAGTTTTGAATGCAACACAGTCAAAGCGCTTGACCACCACTGAGTTACCAGCGAGAGTTTATATTGGATTGATAGTCGCAAGTCTCGCAACGAAAAAGAGCATCACTAATTGCTTGAGTACGGCAATCGAAACTTACTTGATACGCAACAAAGAAAAGCACCTTGAGGAAATAAAATTGCAAGCTTCTGCACAAGGTATATCTGTAGAGGAATACTTAGCCAGAGTGATAGCTGCTAGAGCATCTTAATGATTGGAAAACGAGCAAACGAACGCGGAAGCTTGATAAGTAGAGATATAGAGTATTGAAGCAGAAGAATCGCCTCGCCCCAGTAGTACTCTTTTGTCCCCAGTAGGAGTTTTTTAAACTCCGCCGCTATAGCGGTTTTTGCGGTTATTTTTGTTGGGAAGCGAATGCTATGTCATTAGTAAGCGAGAATCAAGCTAAATTAACAAATCACTTTAAAGATAATCATTATCAATACTCCCTCCATGAACAGCACTTCAATTAACGAATTTTCAAGGGTTTGAGTTGCGCGATCACAAACCTTGACAGCTGTTGTAGCTATTGACTCTATTCTCAATAAATCAGTGGAAGCACCACTGACCGTTGCGGCTGCTTCCACCACTAACAAAGAATCTCGAATATCCAAACTCGACACATCATATTCAGGGAATTACAAATTATCCTAAGTTATTACAAATTTTTAACAAACAAATTCCCTTCATCCCGACGACGATTAACCAAGCCGGGTAATTT
>ERZ1740062.956-NODE-956-length-12845-cov-4.299375_pt1 | contig 12845 bp, 12 predicted proteins | sample MGYA00581741_ERZ1740062 | MGnify/ENA primary metagenome ERZ1740062 (study PRJEB43018, sample SAMN04849747) | marine metagenome | isolation source: floating plastic debris | place: Pacific Ocean | collected 2008-09-01 | study: EMG produced TPA metagenomics assembly...
GGTCTTATCATCCGACAGTGAGCCGAGCGAGTACGCTTTCGGGTTGGCATCCGGAACAGCGTCAGAAGACCATCCGTACGCGTATGGTCCTCGGTGAGTTCCGCCACGGTCTTCGGCTTGTCCTCTTTCTTCTCGTCGTCGGCCACTACAGCCAGCGGCATAAACATCAGGCTCAGCACAGCCGCCGCTGTCGAAATGCACTTCATGTCGAATCCTCTCTTCATTGAACGCTAGCCTTTCAGCGCGGAAGCACTAAACAGACTGCCAATTTTTTGTGCAAACATGATGTCGCCATCGAGCTTGAGTTTGCCGGTCATGAAGGCTGTCATGCCATCGCGCTTGCCGGTCAGCAAGTCCACCAGATCATCGTCTTGCATATTGATCGCGACGGTATGCTGCTCCGCCGAGCCCTCGTTGACCGTCAATGCCCCATCCTTGATCACGACGTGACGTGGCTGACTCGTGTTGAATTGAATCGTTGCGTCCACACCGCCGGCAGCGTCGGCATTCAGCGCGGCCGGCATCTTTTCGAAAATCTGGTCAAGCGTCATAACAGCTTCCAATCTAAGAAAACACCAAGAGTAACGGATCAACCGACGCTTGTCGCTGTTTGGCCGAGTGTTCGCTGGCCGTGACCACCGTCACAGCGGCTAAGGGATTCGCACCGTACAGTGCAGCGATGATTCACTATTCGCCGTCAACCCCTTGAGCCTTGCTGAAGCCAGCTGGATCGCGAGCGTAGCCCTGTTGGCGACGACGCTGGTACTGGTGTCGGCACTCGCTCGCATCGCGTTCGAAAGACTCGCGCAGCGACGCCAACGAAGCGGGCCGACATTGCTGAACGAAGCCGGGCAAAAAGCCCGTCGCTATCTGACGGCGACTGCCGCTTTCGGCCCCTTGTACGCCGCGTTGATGACGGCACTCTCTGTGATCACTGCCGTCGTGTTGCTACCCACTGCATTGATTGACTTCCTCGCCACACAAACGCTATTGGCAGGCTTTCTGGTCGCATTGGCCGCCATGGTTATCGCGGCGCTTGGTATCGCTGCCCTGCAACACGGGCGACGCTGTCGTGCTGCACGATTGCGCATTCGCGTACTCCGACAGATCGCCGCCAAACTATCCGCCGTCGATGCTGATCTGTGCCGGGTGTTTCACGACGTCCGATTGGAGTCGGATACGACAACGGTGGATCACGTTTTGGTCAGCGTTCGCGGCTGCTACGCCATCACAACAATCACCGGCGCTAATGTGAGTAACGCCACACGCTCGGGTGATCGATTACACATTGGCAAACGAACAATTGAGCTGTCAAAAATTCGCGCACGCTGTCAACGACTTCAGCACGAACTCAGCAAACCACTCGGCAAAATGATTCGCCTACGTCCGGTGCTGGCGGTGCCTGGTGCCGGCCTGCGCGCCGGTGAAGTAGACGGACTACTCGTCACCGGCCTCGAAGATATTGTGATGCTACAAGGCTGGCGGGATAGTAGCGACCACCTGATGACCGACGAAGTGCGTGCACTGATCGACGACCTGACTGTGCGCGCTTCAAGCTAGTGGCCGGCACTGAGACCCCGGATCATCGCTTTGCATCCAACGCAAGAGCGCCTCACCGAGGCGATCACTCTCACTGAGAACCTTGCGCCAGTAGCGCAGGCGAGTCTCCGTATCGAGCGCCTTGAAATCATTGCGATCCGGAATCTTGCCGAACGGTAGTTGGGCGACAAACTCTTTCGAGGGCGCGATCAGAATCACACGATCCAGATGTTCCGGTGTCGGTCTGCGGCGCGTCAGACGCTTGTCGAACCAACCCGGCGTCAGGTGCTCATAGAAATGCGGATACAGCGTCAACCCACTGTCGCACGACAACGGCAGGTCGAAGTGATAGTCGATGATGCCGCCATCCCGATACACGCCGGGCTTGGCACCCGGCAGCGGACTGACTCCATTCAGTACCATCGGAATTGCGCCAGAGGCCTGTACAGCCGGAATCACGTTGGCCGCCTGCAGCGCAATACGCTGGATCGGAAAGTCATCAACCCCCAGAAACGGGGGTCGCGTGCGCGTGTCGTGCACCAGAGCGCGCTCGAAAAACCAGCCAAGCGCGCGGCGACGCGCCAGGTTCGCCAGCATGGCCGCCGTGAGGCCTGTCAGCAGGACAGGGGCCCGCTCGCTGGCACACAAATGCCGCGCGCGCACCGCCATGATATGGGTTCTCAGAGTGGGGTTGGCGACGATTTCGGCGGCCCCCGCGTCGCCGATGATATGCGCCAACATATCGCGCCCGACGGTGCTGATTTCGTGGCGGTCTGGTTTCTCGCTATAGGTCTGTTCGACGTAAGCCTGCTCCAGGCGTGCCAGTGCCGCTCGCGGTTTGGCTTGCGCATAGCAGGCGAAACGCCACGAACCGATGGACGAGCCGAGCAAATGCACCGGTGCTGTCAGTGTCGGCAGCAGATGTTCGATCAAGACCTTGTCGATGCCTGCCAATACGAGCCACTTGGCGCCGCCCGATGCACCCGCCATAGCCCGCACGTCGCTGCCGCGAAACCCGTGGTCGCGCAGGTGCGTCAAGGCTGCAGGGCCGGCCTGGATGCTCAGTGGTTGCACTATCGCTGCTAATCGCTATGGAGCGGATCGCGTCGAACAATCGTCTGCTCCCGACCTGGACCGGTCGACACGATATCGACTGGCGTCTCGACGATCTGCTCAATTCGCGCCAGATACTCACGCGCCTTCTGTGGCAGCTCAGAAAATTCGGTAATGCCAACGGTGCTAGTCTGCCATCCCGGCACGTCTTCATACACAGGCTCAACCTCGGCGAAGCGATCGACGATGACCGGCGGCGACGCGATAACCTCGCCATCGATGCGGTAACCGGTGCACATGCGAATCGTTTCAAACTCATCCAGCACATCGAGCTTCGTCACACACAAACCCGAGATGCCATTGTTGACGATGGATCGGCGCAACGCGACAGCATCAAACCAACCACAGCGGCGCGGACGGCCGGTTGTCGCCCCAAATTCGGCGCCAACGCGCGCGAGGTGCGCGCCGTCGTCATCCATCAGCTCCGTCGGGAATGGTCCCGCCCCGACGCGCGTCGCGTAGGCTTTGACGATCCCAAGCACGTAATCGATTTGCGTCGGCCCGATACCGGTACCGATACTGGCGCCGGCGGCCACCGTGATGGAAGACGTGACAAACGGGTAGGTGCCGTGGTCAATGTCGAGCAGCGTACCCTGCGCGCCTTCAAACAACGTGTTCTGACCACGCTCGTGCAAATCGTGCAAGATACCCGTCACATCCGCCACCAACGGTGACACACGCTCGGCGAGCTGCAACGCCTCGTCCAGTGATTCCGTAAAATCAACCGTGGCCGCACCGAGGTAGTGCTTCAGCACGAAGTTGTGATAGTCGAGTATTTCGCCAAGCTTGGCGGCGAATTTTTCGCGTAAGAACAGGTCCGAGATCCTCAATGCGCGGCGCGCCACCTTATCTTCATTGGCGGGACCATTACCGCGTCCCGTGGTGCCGATTGCCGCGGCTCCCCGCGCCTTCTCACGAGCCGCATCGAGTGCGATGTGAGACGGCAATATAAGCGGGCAAGCCGGACTAATGCGCAACCGCTCGAACACGGGCACGTCATTGGCCACCAGACCATCCATCTCCTTGATCAGCGCCGGCAAGGAAATCACCACGCCGTTGCCAATCAAGCATTGCACACCTTCTCGAAGGACACCCGACGGGATCAAGTGCAATACCGTTTTCTTGCCATCAATTACCAGCGTATGGCCAGCATTGTGACCACCCTGAAAACGGGCGACCGCTGACACACGATCCGTTAAAAGGTCGACAATTTTGCCTTTACCCTCGTCACCCCATTGCGCGCCGACAACGACGATATTTTTGCCCATGAACTGGAGCCTCTGATTGCAAGTTTTACGGCATGGTAGCCAATCGTCTGGCACCACGAGCCTCAATAGGCCGGGCAGCCAAACGACCGAAGCGTGCGATGCTCATCATCCGCGCAGTCGCACTGCAGAAAACAAAAAACGGCTTATGCTATTTGTCGCCGTCGCGATTGTTCAGATAACGGAAGAAATCGTTATCAGGGTCTAGCACCAGCATATCGCCGGACTTTCCAAGCGAGTTCTTGTACGCCTCGATACTGCGGTAAAAGGCATAAAACTCCGGATCCTGATTATAGGCATCCGCATAGATGCTCGCCGCCGACGCGTCGCCCTCACCGCGTATGCGCTGTGCATCGCGATACGCCTCTGAGCGAATAACCGTGCTTTCACGATCAGCCGCTGCACGAATCTGCTCGGCTTCCTCGTTACCCTCGGCGCGCAGCTCGGCAGCAATCCGGGCGCGCTCCTCGCTCATGCGACGATAGACCGAAGCCGCGACTCGATCCGAAAACTCCACCTGCTTCACACGTACGTCGATCAGACTGATACCGAGATCATCTGCGAGTGATGACGCCTCGCTCATCATGTCGCGCATCAGCTCATTGCGCTCCAAAGAAATCACTTCCTGCATGGTCCGCTTGGCGAACTCCGTCCGGATAGCAGCCTTGATAATTTGCAGCAGACGATTTTCCGCCACCGCTTCGATACCACGCGTCGATATGTAATATTCCATCGGATCCATGATGCGGTACTTCACAAAGAAGTCGACGGATGCGGGCTTTTTCTCACTAGTCAGAATCTCTTCCGCGGGTGGCGAAAACGTCAGCACCTGGTCCGAGAATTTCAGCACGTTGTTGACGACGGGAATCTTAAAATGCAGCCCGGGCTCAAAATCGGACTTGACGATCTCACCAAATCGCAGCTTTAACGCATGTTCGCGCTCATCGACGACAAACGCAGACATCGCCAGCGCAATCAGCGCGAGGCCAGCAACGACCAGAAAACCTGAAAATTTAGCGTTCATTGTCTGCTCCTGCGTGCGCGCGTCGTTCGCGCGACGTCGTCATCACTGCCGTTGGCTCGCGACGTTGTCTGACCCGGCGCGGTGACGGCGGGTCGGTTCGCGGTATTACTGCGAGCTCGGTCCAACATTTTATCTACCGGGAGGTACAGCAAGTTACCGTTGCCTTCGGCATCGATAAACACCTTGTTGGTGTTGCTGTAAACGTACTCGATCGCGTCGATGTATAAACGTTCGCGTGTCACTACCGGAGCTGCCTGATATTCGGCCAGTAGCGAGACAAATCGCGACGCATCACCCTCTGCATCATTAATAACGCGTTGCTTGTACGCCTCGGCCGCCTCGATCATGCGAGCACGCTCACCGCGCGCTTCCGGAATGATCTGGTTCTCGTAGGTCTCGGCGCTCAGCTTCGCTTGTTCCTTGTCTTCGCGCGCTTTAACCGCGTCCTGTACCGCAGACTGTACCTCAGACGGAAAGTCGACCTGCTGGAGGTTAACCGAGGTCACCTCAATACCCGCTTTATAGGTATCCAATGCGTTTTGGATCAGCTCTTTGGTTTGGCTGGCCACTTCAGCACGATCACCGACAAGCGTGAAATCGGCCGTGCGTTTGCCGACCGCCTCGCGGATGGCGCTTTCACTGACATCGGATACCGTACCGATCTGATCGCGGACATTAAATTGGTAGTCCACAGGATTGCTGCGGCGGAATTGCACCGCCAGGTCGATTACTACAAAGTTCTCATCGGCCGTCAGCATCGGGATTTTTTTCTCGAAGCGATCGATGACCGACGCGTTAACCAGTTCCACCGTCTCGATCGGATACGGGAAATGCCAATGCAACCCCGGGCTGGTCATCGTCGTAAACTTGCCGAAGCGCAGTTCGAGGCCCCGCTCCGCCTGGTCGACACGGTAAAAACCAGTCAATGCCCACACCGCGATACCGATGATGAATACGACACCAACGCCCATCGCCGAGTTGTCACCACCGCCATCACCGCCGAACATGCGGCTGATCTTCTTTTGCAAGTTGCCGACCATCTTGTCGAGGTCGTTGGACCCCTGCGGCCGCCGTCGGTTACCCCACGGGTCCTTGTCGTTTCCTGATTCGTTCCAAGCCATACTGTCAATCCATCATCAACAAAACGGTTATCACCGCTGCGTTTAACACCTTACCGCAGACGTCACCGAAGCCTGCGCAGTCGGTTCCAACCGATCTGACGCTAAAGACGTCTGTCGGCACAACCGCAAAAAGTCTCGTTCTGCCATATCAATCGTCAGGCAGATATCTCCATTGTCCTCAAAGGACTCATCGGTCACGGCTCCCGCTTCAAACAAGCGAGCGCGCAACGCACCTTCGTCTGGCTTTAACCGCAACCGGCCACCGACGTGCGCCTGCTTGAACTGGTTCAACAGCTCGAGCGTTAGGAGCTCTATGCCGCTGCCCGTCAGCGCTGACACCCAGATACTCGGGGATTGATCGCCATCCCCAGCACTGGCATGCGCCAGGAGGCCCGCGAGATCGATCTTATTGTACACCCGAATCTGCGGCACATGGCGTGCACCAATGTCCTCGAGCACCTGATTGACCTGTTGCTCACGCAAAGCGCGCTCCGGATCGCTCGCGTCGATCACGTGCAGGATGACGTCAGCCTCGCGCGTCTCCGTCAGCGTCGCCTTGAAGGCAGCGACCAGCTCATGCGGCAGATCCGACACAAAGCCAACCGTGTCGGCCAGCACAACGTCGGTGTGATCGTCCAATGCCCAGCGACGGAGCGTTGGGTCCAGTGTCGCAAACAATTGGTCCGCGGCATACACCGACGCATCGGTCAGTTTATTGAACAACGTCGATTTGCCGGCATTGGTATAACCGACGAGCGCTACGGTCGGAATATCATTGCGGACGCGATTGCGGCGACCCAGCTCACGCTGACTGTCGACTTTTTTCAACCGGGCGGTCAGACGCGAGATGCGCTGGCGCACCAGCCGACGGTCGGTTTCCAGCTGCGTCTCACCAGGACCACGCAAACCGATACCCCCTTTCTGACGCTCGAGGTGGGTCCAGCCGCGCACCAGTCGCGGCGACAAGTGCCGCAGCTGCGCCAGCTCGACCTGCAGCTTGCCTTCAAACGAGCGCGCCCGCTGCGCGAAGATGTCGAGAATAAGACCGCTGCGATCGAGCACACGGCACTTCAGTATTTTCTCGAGATTGCGCTCCTGACTGGGCGATAACCGGTGACTGACCAGTACGAGTTCTATCTGCTCTTCCCGGACCGTCTCGGCGAGCTCTTCGACCTTGCCGCGACCGACTAGCAGCCGCGATTCAGGCCGTCCACGCTGCACCTGTACCGTCTGTTGGATATCGGCACCGGCGGATACCGCGAGCTCGATGAACTCGTGGACATCACAGGCATCAATATCATGGAACACCGGATGTAATACCAGTGCTCGCTCACCACTCTTCGGACGCTCAAACATTGAGTGAGGTCAAACCTCGCTGACTAGGTGCGACGCGCAACGATAGCCGCTTATTCGCTGCCGCCTTCGTCGTCGCCAGACGGCAAACGGATGTTGCGCGCAGGCACCACCGTTGAAATAGCGTGTTTATAGACCATCTGGTTGACACTGTTTTTCAACAGCACGACAAACTGGTCGAACGAATCAATTTGCCCCTGCAACTTGATGCCGTTGACGAGATAGATGGATACCGGCACTTTTTCCTTGCGCAGCACGTTAAGAAACGGATCTTGTAGTGATTGTCCCTTTGCCATGGGAGTCTCCTTGTTGTTTTGGCACTCACCGTTCGTTCTGCGCCCAAGCAAAATTCCGGCGATCTTGTTGTCCACGGGCTGTCCGGGTTAGCCGCTCGCCACCCGTCCTGACCGTGAATTGATGTTAGCACAGCCGTTCTGACGGCAATGACCGGATTACGGATAATGTCCGGGTAAAATCAGGCCCCTAGCTGCTGGCCTACCCAACGATGAATATGGTCAAAAACCGGGGAATCAAGGGGGTCAACGACTTCGATGTCCGGCATGCCTCGCAACCAGGTGAATTGACGTTTCGCGAGCCGACGTGTGGCGGTCTTTGCATCTTTGACCGCCTGCTCCAGGCTGCAGTGACCCGCGAGATGATCCGCCAGCTGGCGATAGCCAACCGCACGCAGACTGGGCAGGTCCGTATGCACACCCGGCTGGCGCAGCAAGTCAGCGACCTCGTCGAGCAGCCCTTGTTCGAGCATCGTGTCAAAGCGCTGGTTAATACGCGCGTGCAGACTCGCTCGATCGTCACTTGCGAGCGCCAGACTGCAATAACGGTATCGGGGGCGCGCGGCCGACCGTTGCTGGTGCACCGAAATCGGGGTGCCAGTCAGCTCAAACACTTCCAATGCGCGTTGAATACGCTGGCTGTCGGTGGGTTCGATACGGCCTGCAGCTTGCGAATCAACAACGGCCAACCGGGCATGCAGCGCGGGCCACCCGTCAGCCTCGGCCTCCGCATCCAGCCGAGAGCGAATGGCGGGATCCGCCTCGGGTAGATCAGCGAGACCGTTGAACAAACACTTAAAATACAACATCGTGCCGCCAACGAGCACCGGAATTCGACCTGCTGTGTGACTGTCTCGAATAAGACGCGTTGCATCGTCAACAAACTCTGCCACGGAATAGCTGTCCGTCGGCGCGCGAATGTCGACTAGCGCATGCGGCACGCGCGCCAACAACGCCGGCGCTGGCTTCGCACTGCCGATATCCAACCCGCGATAAACCATCGCCGAGTCGACGCTGATGATGTCGACATCTCCGCGCTCGTGCAGTCGAATCGCTGCCTCCGTCTTGCCACTGGCAGTCGGCCCGAGCAGACACAAAACTGGATCGCCGGCCGCTGGCACCGCGTTGCTCATTGCCCGCGCAGAAACAACTGATCGAGCGCTTGCATCGATAACTGCGTCCACGTGGGGCGCCCGTGATTGCACTGATCGGCGCGCGGTGTCGCCTCCATTTCCCGCAGCAATGCGTTCATCTCACCGAGCGTTAAACGGCGATTGGCGCGCACCGAGTGATGGCATGCCATCGTCGCCAGCAGCTCATCCGTCAGTGCTTCAAGTCTGCCACTGGTCCCCTTTTCCGCCAGGTCGGACAACACGTCGCGCAATATCTGCTCGGCATCATCCTGCGTCAGCAGGCTCGGAATCTCTCGAATGACAACCGCTTCATGGCCGGCAGGCTCAACCACCAAACCCATATCCCTCAGCGCATCATCATGCTGCTCGATCAGTTGCAACTCGCGACTCGCCAGCGCGACTCGCACCGGCACCAGCAACGGTTGACTAACAACATTGCGATTGGCGAAATCACGCTTGAGTTTTTCGTAGGTGATGCGCTCATGGGCGGCGTGCATATCGACCACCACCATACCGGTCGCGTTTTGCGCCACGATGTACACACCATGCAACTGCGCCAGCGCATAGCCCAGCGGTGGACCCTGTTCCGGCGGGCGTTCCAACGGCGGCTCGGCCACTGCATGTACCGTCGGCGTATGCGGCGCCGACGACACCGCCTCGAGCAGCGCCAGACCACCCTGCACAGCTTGTGGGGCAGACACAGCCAGTCGTGTCGGTCCTGCGACCTCGGCTTCGGTTGCCGGCTTGTCAACGGCAGCGCCGGGTCGCGTTTCGGACAACGCGCGCTCGACGGTCCGGAAAACGAATTCATGTACGCTCCGGCTGTCTCGAAAACGTACCTCGGTCTTGGCCGGATGCGCATTTGCGTCGACACGCGCCGGATCCATCGTCAGCATCAACACATAGGCGGGATGCCGTCCATGGAACAGCACGTCCCGATAGCCGTGCCGAACCGCATGCATCAAGGTGCGCTCTCGCACCCAGCGACCGTTAACGAAGCTGTGCTGCATGTCCGCCTGACTGCGCGAAAATGTCGGCAGCGCGAGCCAGCCCGACAGGCTCAGACCCGCAGCTTCGTGCTCGACTTTGACGCAGGCTTCGATAAATGCGTCACCAAGCAGCTGGCGAACACGATCATCGCGCGCGGCATCGCTGTCCGCCGCCGCCAGCGACAGAACGGACCGTCCGTTGTGAGTCAGGCTGATCGCGACTTCGGCATGCGCCAATGCCAGTCGTCGAACCACCTGATCGATGTGCCTGAATTCGGTTTTCTCAGTCTTCAGGAACTTGCGACGGGCCGGCGTGTTGTAAAACAAATCCTGCACTTCGATTTGCGTACCAGTATTCAGTGCACAGGGTGCGGGCGGCGCCACGTCGCCGGATTGCGTCTGCACTTGCCAACCGCGCTCCGCACCCTGTTGCAGCGAGCGCAACGTGAGACGCGACACGGAGGCAATACTCGGCAACGCCTCACCGCGAAAACCGAGCGACGCGACACACTCGAGATCCTCGAGACTCGCAATCTTGCTGGTGGCGTGCCGACTCAACGCCAACGACAGCTCCTGCTTGTCGATACCGCGACCGTCGTCGCGAATGCGAATCAGACGACTGCCGCCGAGCTCAATATCGATATCGATACGTTTGGCGCCGGCGTCGAGGCTGTTTTCCATCAACTCCTTGACGACGGATGCAGGTCGCTCCACCACTTCGCCAGCGGCGATTTGGTTGATCAGATGATCCGGTAGTTTCTGAATCGGCATGCGGCGCGCTCGTCTGCATTGGCTGCTAGCGCGCTATTCTTTCACACGCCTGCGACCGTCTGCCAGCGCAATGGTTTGCGGGGGGTGACGCTGTGTCTGCGAAGCGCTAGCCGCCTGCGGGAATGCGCAGGACCTGACCGACCCGGATGCGATCGTTGCGCAGCTGGTTCTCGCGACGCAGCTGCGACAAGCTGACCCGGCAACGGTCAGCGATCTCACTCAACGTATCACCCGGCCCGATTTCGTAGGTGCGCGGGCAGCGCGGTGTACCGGTGGTCTGTTTGGCAACGTAGCTGCCCACTGGGGCATTGACGTAAAAGTAATTCTTGATGCCTTTGAATATGGCCTGCGCCAGTTTGTCCTGGTGTGCGCTACTCGCGAGATTGCGCTCTTCATTCGGATTCGAGATGTAGGCGGTTTCGACAAGGATCGAGGGTACATCCGGCGACTTGAGCACGATGAACCCGGCCTGCTGGACGCTGCTGCGGTGCAGCTTGTTGACGGTGCCGAGTTGCTCCAGGACGAACGCGCCGGCGTCGAGACTCGCGCGAATCGTGGCGTTTTGCGACAGATCCATCAAGACGGACGCGAGCAGAGGGTCGTCCTGGGGCAGATTGACACCACCGATCAACGACGCGTTTTGCTGCGCCGCCAGTCGTTTGGCCGCCTCGTCGCTCGCACCTTTAACGCTGAGTGCGTAAACGGAGGAGCCACGGGCGCGTCGATCCTCAACCGCATCCGCGTGAATCGAAACAAACAGATCGGCGTTTGCCTGACGCGCGGCCTCCATGCGTTCGCGGTGATCGATGAGTGTGTCATCATCACGCACCAGAAACGCGTCAAAGCCGGGCTCGGCGTTAATCTTCTTGACCAGCCGGCGACCGATGGCCAGCACCACATCTTTCTCGCGGGTCTTGTTTTTGCCAATCGCGCCAGGATCACGACCACCATGGCCGGGATCGACAGCAATAACGATGTCGCGGTCGCCGCCCGTCATACGTTTAACGGTTGCTGGCGTGCCACGCTCGCCGAGATCGATCACAAGCCGCTCGGCGCTGCCACGCGCCGGGCCCGCATAAAAACTGCGTGCCGCGACAGCCTCGCGCAGATCGAGCACGATGCGCAGATCCTTGTCACCACGTTCGGCCATGCGAATCGATTGCACAACACCCACATTTTCCGGGAGCGCGTCACGCAATGCCCCGAGTTTGCCGCCCGCGATATCGATGACGACCCGATTCGGATCGCGCAACGTGAACAGGTTATGGGACGCGGTATCGCTCATATCGAGGACGATGCGGGTGTGATTCGCCTCGGACCAGGCGCGAACCCCTTCGAGCGTCGCGTTGTCCGCATTCACGCTGATCGGTAGACAAAGCAGTGCCAGCGCCAGAAAAAATTGTCGTGCCATAGCGGTTGTTATTGCAATTATGTGAAACGCCATCGGATAGTAGCCTTCACTGTGCCTAGTGGCAAGTGATAATGGCCTACAAAACATGAACCTACAGTGAATAGCTAAGACTGCACTGCAATCCACTAGTGGTCGATTCTGAACAACCTATCCCGTATCGCTTGCCCGATCGGCGTGTTCGCAACGACATTGGCGCTTCGACCCTCCTCCGCCCAGGACAGCGTGATCCGAAGGTCGAGCGATTCGAGCAAGCCGGCGGCGCGTTCCGGCCACTCGACGAGGCGGATCGAGTCATCCAGATCACGCCATCCTAAAGGCTCGAGTTCACTGGCGTCGGCCAGACGATAAAGATCGAGATGATTAACCGTGAAGCCGTCAAATGCGTACGGCTCCAATAGCGTGTAGGTTGGACTCGGAACAGGACCGGTGTGCCCCATCGCGCGCAGAAAGCCGCGTGTCAGCGTGGATTTACCAGCGCCAAGATCACCTTGTAGCGCAACAGACAGCGTAAACTGTGTTTCAGCCAACACGGCAGTTGCAAGGCGCGCGCCCAACTGGCTCGTAGCGTCGGCATCGACGAGCAGCAGAGAATGGGTCATCGCATTAATGGCGTGGATTCAACCAGTGCCGGAGCTCGGTCAGCACCTCACCCGCCAGCAAGCCACGTTCGCCCCGGCGCGCGGCAGAATCCCCCGCAAGCGCATGCACCAGTACACCGGTGCGCGCCGCATCGGCGGCTGTGAGCCCTTGTGCCAGGAGCGCACCGATCAGCCCCGCCAGCACATCACCCATACCTGGCGCTGACATGCCGGGATTGCCAATCGGACAGATTG
>ERZ1740062.957-NODE-957-length-12795-cov-4.195683_pt1 | contig 12795 bp, 9 predicted proteins | sample MGYA00581741_ERZ1740062 | MGnify/ENA primary metagenome ERZ1740062 (study PRJEB43018, sample SAMN04849747) | marine metagenome | isolation source: floating plastic debris | place: Pacific Ocean | collected 2008-09-01 | study: EMG produced TPA metagenomics assembly...
TATTATTGAGTTCAGTATTAATCAGTGTTCTAGCACCCTACAATTAAAATGTGCAGGTTGCTTAAGTCCTGGTTTATTAAAAAAAAATTACAACCTAAAAAATAACAGCGATTTAATTTGAAGTCTAAATATTTTGCGAGTTTTGGGATAAATTGCATGACTAAAAAAAGCTGCACATCCATGAGATATTACAGTTGCAATAGCTGCACCAATTCCACCATAAACAGGAATTAAAAATAAGTTTAAAACGATATTAGTAATTGCCCCCATTAAAGTTCTGTAAAAAGAAAGATTAGTCAAACCCTCAGCAACAAACCAAGATGATGTTGCAACCCCCATAAAGACAAACAAAGATGCCCAGAGGTGAATTGCCAAAATATTTCCAGCTTCTGCATAATCACTGCCAAACAACATAGTAATTATTGTTCCAGACAGGAATGTCATCGGCACTGCAATCATGATAGAAGTTAAAATCATCACGCGAAGTAATTGTCCTATACGCCGGTAATACAAATCTTCGCTTTTTTCCTTGGCTGCATAAATAGAAGGATTTACAGAAGATGCTACCGCCATGGGAATAAAGTACCAAGCTTCGGAAATACGAGTTGCAGCCGAGTAAATTCCTACAGCTTTATCGCCAAGCATTTCCCCCAGCATAATCTGATCCGTTCTCATGTAAATTGCGATCGTCACGCCAGAAAGAATCAAAGGACAACTTTCCTTGAGTAAATTTTTGGCAACTGGAAAACTCCAACGCCATAATTTGATTGAGTAGCCCTTGACTTTATAAGCTATGGTTAAACTCGTAGCACCTAAACCAAACTCTGCTAATTTTGCCCAAGCAAAAGCAATTAATGGTGCCTTGATTGTTATCAAAGTAATTTGTAGCAGAGTTACAATGATAAATGCAGTATTTTTGGCAACTACCGTATACTTTGACTGTACTTGTGATTGAAATAAAAGGTCTATAGCGTCAAAAGCCTGAAAAATTCCGGAAATCCCTAAAATCCCTACAAGCCAAATAGTTACTTGTTCATCCCCACGTAACAAAAAGATGCAGCAAACTGTTAACAATAAAGATACAAACCCACCAAGCAATTTGAGCCACAAAGCAGTGCCTAATATTTGCTCTTTTTTTGACTCTTCCTTCACAATATAGCGAATTACTATATTGTCCAATCCCAACTTTGCTAGTGGATTAAACAGCGCAACAAAAGCAGTCGCGTAGCTCAAAAGACCAAATTGCTTTGCTCCCAAATAACGTGCAATCCAAACCCCCACAAATAAGCCTACACCCATGCGAAGAATCCGGTCTGCAAACAACCAGCCTGTATTTGCAATAATTGCACGAGAGCCAGAACCAAATTCTCTACCAAAGGGCAATAATTTTTGAATTTTGCTGAGCATAATCCTCAAATATCCTCTGGATTTACTTTGGTAGCTGGGAACAAGCCCTTAATTACCGGGGGTTGGCATACTCACTTATTATTTCTAAAATATCAATAAATTAACCCGTTTGAATTTTTTATTTGAGGATTGACGCAACTGCTTTGTCCGAAGGGATGTTTCACTCCTATAGAGAAGCAAACGAGCGCATTTTGCGATATTAAGTCCCCTATCGTGATTAATCAGATAATTTTGTTATTTTTGCTTAAGAAGGTGTTTATAAATAAAAAATAAAGGCGATACACCTCCGGTGTCGGCTTCGCCTATCGCGATTGTTTACCAAGATACTCATTGTAAAAGAAACAGTAGTGCTGTAATAAGTAGGGTACAATGACGCGAAAACCTTACCCCACCAAAGATATTTCGGATGTAGAATGGGATTTAATAAAAGCCATGATTCCAGCAGAACGAAAGTGTAAAGGTGGGAAAAAGCATGAAGTAGATGTGCGCTAAGTCCTAAACGCAATTTTTTAAAACATCCTCTCAGGATCAGTTTTCAGGTCTATAGCTTTTCAACGATTTCGTTGCTGAGTGCAAGAGGAAAGTGCTTATCGAGCGTGCCATTTGACTTAGCATCAATCATAGCTTGACAATTATTCTAATTGAGATATAAGGGTAGAAAAACCAGTGGCACAACTAAAAACCCCTGCATTCCAACCCTTCCAAGGAGTGATGATATTAATAATTCCGCCTGCGGGAAAATGTCCTCTTGGTGCAGCAATATCAAAATTTAAACTAGAGTAGAAACACCAGTTATCATTAACGCGCCAACCAATGCGATCGCAATATTCACACCATAGTTGATAGTCAGCATTTTGACTACCGTCAAGACTTTCCCAAATTTGCTTTTGCACTGAGAATCCAAAGTTACCGTTGCTGTTATCAAACCAAATTTGGTCTATTATGTGCAGAGTGTGAGAGTCGAATTTATTGATAGTTGCTATATTCAACCAGCCTTCTTTTTCCCGTCCACTAATTTCAAGTAGCAATTTTGAAGTTGCTTTGTCTGCTTCTTTCCAGTTTTGAACTTTGAGGAAGTTATGCAACTGCTCGTAAGTTACAAATTGTTCTATCTGGATATCGCTTGGAGTCTTTTTCTTGGAGATAAAATTACTATTATTTTGTGGAGAATGCTTTACAATTTGGCTATTGTTGTTTTGATTACTGGCAGTTGCAACTGCGATATTTGAATATTCTGCGGTTGATATCTTATCGTTATTCTGAGCAAGGCTATTTACTAATGATAGTTGATGAGAAGATTGCTTACAATTATTTGTTGAGTAAAGTTGATTGATATAAATACGTTGTAATGCATTAATTGCATCACTGTCTGTAGCCACTATATTTAAAACTTGAATCCAAAGATTTTTAGCTGCTTCTAGTTCACCTTTGCTTTCTGCTTGTAATGCGGAGTTTTTGAGATTTGTTATATCTTGCTGGCTTGCATGTTTGGGAATTAGAACTCGATTCAATACAGGTGTGATGAGGTATGGGGTTTGTTCTGCTTTATGATATTGTTGGACAAGCTGAGATACTCGATGTTGTAAATATTTTTCTAATTTTGCAACGCTTGAGCATTGTCCTTGATTTCCTAATGCTTCGGCAAGAGCATATGCAAATGCGCCGTATTGCAAAACAGGGATATAATAGGATAATTGACTGGGTGAATGAGCAAAAATTGTGGTAATTTCAGGGGTATTTAATTTTGTTCTTATAAAGTGTTGTTGAGGAGATTCAATTTTTATTTTTTCATCGAAAATATCTAACAATAAAACGAGATTACCTGCACCACAATTATTCAGATATTTGATGATTTCGGAGATAGGAATAGCAGTATTTTCTATATCAGTAAGTTTGCCATCTACAGGCATTAAATAATTGTATCCGTTATGTTGAATTCCATGTCCGCGAAAAAAAAACCAGAAATTGTCACCAGTTTCTAGAAATGGTTCTATGGATAAATCGGTTAGAAATTTTAAAAGATTGGCGCGTGTGGAAATTATTTCTTGTCTATTTTTATCTGTAAATACAAATACTCGCTCAAACTCTAACTCTTCTCTAAAAAGCTTATTGATTAACCACGCATCATTTGTCGCATATTCCAATGGTTTTAGGAATTCGTATTCACTAATGCCAATTGCGATCGCATAATTTTTTGTCATAAATATTTTAGTCTAAATAATGTTGGGTAGGTTTTGATTTCGATGCACCTACTATCAATAACTGTCCAAGTATAAGCACGCTTAAGTTTATTCTCTTGTTGTATCAGGCACTAATAATAAAATTTTTAATAAAGTCTTTAGTTATGTCAGATAAATTGGGTATACCAACATTGATATACCCAAACCTTAATTTAATTGGCGGAAACAGGGATAACTGCTTCGACTTCCTGAGATTTAATTGCACTGCGGTCAATATAATAAGAACCGAGAACAATTACATCCATGTTGGTTCTTAAAAAGCACTTGATAGCTTCTGATGGAGTGCGGACGATTGGTTCGTTTTCATTCAAAGATGTGTTCAATATGAGGGGAATACCTGTCCGTTCTTTAAAGGTATTGATTAAATGCCAATACAGAGGATTTGTATCCCGACTGACACTTTGCAACCTTCCCGTACCATCGACGTGGGTAACAGCAGGAATTAATTCGCGTTTCTCGGGACGAATTTTAAAGACTTTTTCCATGAACGGTACTGGTTCGTTCAGTTCAAAAAATTCGCTCACATATTCTTCCAAAATACTGGGAGCAAAGGGACGGAATTTTTCGCGGAATTTGATTTTTAAGTTGATAATATCGCGCATATCAACCCTTCGAGGGTCCGCAATTAAGGAACGATTTCCTAACGCACGAGCACCAAATTCCATCCGTCCTTGATACCAACCAATGACTTTTCCTTCGCACATTGAATCAACTACTTGATTCAATAAATCTTCTCTGTCTAGTTTCTTTGGTTCCAAATCATGCTGTTGGAGTGCTAATAAGCATTCAGCGTCGGAAAATTCACTACCCCAGAAAGCATGTTCCATGACAAAATTGCGGGGTTGTTTCAATATCTGATTCCAGACGTAGAAGGCTGCTCCAAAACAAGTTCCATTATCAGCAGCACCAGCGGGGATGTAGATATTTTTAAAGGGAGTATTTTGAGTAATTTTACCGTTTGCTACTGAGTTCATAGCTACTCCACCCACCAAACACAGATTATCACTGGGAAATTTTTTGTGTAACTGGTTGAGGAGGTGGAAGATAATTTCTTCGGTAACGACTTGTAGAGATTTGGCTATATTTTGGTGTTTGGTAGTTACTTCTGATTTAGGTGGCCGCGCTGGTCCCAATAACTTCTCTAATTCTGGACTATGGAATGGTTGTACGCTAGGTGAACCATCTTCCCAGTTCATCGCAATTCCTTGCAGATGGTGGTTGAAATAGTCTAAATTTAGTTCAAAGTTGTCACCCTGGGGATAAATCAACTTGCGGAATTCTTCCACATATTCTGGTTCACCGTAGGGTGCTAGTCCCATGACTTTGTATTCATCACCATAAGCTGGGAATCCCAAGTATAGGGTAATTGCGTTGTACAAGTAACCTATGGAATGGGGAAAATGGGTGCGAGAGAAGTACTGGAGTTCATTTCCTCGTCCAGCAGCAAATAAGGTGCTGACGAAATCACCCATCCCATCGATTGATAAAATTGCTGCTTGTGGAAAGGGGGAGACGAAGAAACCGCTAGCAAGGTGGGTTGTATGGTGTTCGAGGTTATGAATTTGAGCGCGAATATCTGTTTCGTCGCATCCGCAAGCATTTGCGAGTTCTTGTTTGAGACTGGTGGATTTGCTTTGTTTGTTGAATCTATCAAGTAAGGAACTGAGGGAAGGACGATTTTTTATTGTAAATAAGAGTTTTTTGTTAAGATTTGCTTTGGGGTTGAAGGAAACAGCAACATGATCTAAATCTTTAGCAGTGATTCCGCCAACTTCGAGACAGTAACGGATTGATTCAGATGGAAAGCCTGCCCAATGTTTGACACGGTTGAATCTTTCTTCTTCTACTGCGGCTATGAGTTCACCGTTTTGGATTAAGCTCGCAGATGCATCGCCGTGGTAAGCGTTAATGCCGAGTATATTCATATATATTTTCCTTGTAAGTTTTAATATTTATTGGTTGTATTCTGTGTTTTTGCTAATTGATAAATAATTAACTAGACATTTTTTGTTTGCGAATTCTATGACTTAAAATAATTTCACTATCTGAAGTATTGCGCTGATTTAATAACGAACAAAGCTTTTATTTCTGGCGTTGCATCTCATAAATTTTGGCATCAACTAAAAAGCGATACCAGAAACCTTGCAAGAAATGAAAAATCATCCCTTCTTTACCATCTAAGAAGCCTAAACCAATAAAATAGCGGAGCAAATAGTAAATAAAGGCTCTTAGAAAAAGTGGCGATCGCGCATAAAGATTTTTTTTCATCCAGCGTCGTTGAGTGGCTTGAGAATGTTGACTTACTTGCAACAAATCATCTTTAACATCAGCGATTGAACCTAGCATGTCTTTAATTTCTCGGTCAGCATAGCGGTTATGCTTATCTGTCCAGAAGTGTAAACCTTTGTGATTTTCATCGATAATGTCATGTTTGAGATTGGCTACTTTACCTTCAGATAAGACAATATGTTCATCCATCCAGCGTTGTTCGCAGGTACCCATACCTGTACGCCAGACACGTAAAAGCCAAGTAGGATAGTAACCTCCATGACGAATCCAGCGTCCCATGAAAAAGACGCGTCGTTTGAGTTGATAGCCGGTAATTTTCTCTGGAGTCTGAAGTAAAATTTGTTTGAGTTCTTCTGCTAATTCAGGAGTAAGTCGTTCATCAGCATCAAGTCGCATTACCCAGGGAGTTTTGATGGGTAGGTTTTGTAGCCCCCAGTTGAGTTGTTTGGCTTGATTTTCAAAGGGGTGGAAAAAAACTTGGCAGTTTGCTTGTTTTGCAATTTCAACTGTTTTATCAGTACTGCCAGAATCTACAATAAATATTTCTGCCTCTAGGGGTTTTAAGCTTGCCAAGCAGGTTGGCAAGTTGAGGGCTTCATTGTATGTTAAGATGATTAGAGATAATACCATCAGAGCTTAAATCAATTAATAGTTCTCGAAAATAACCAAGGTATAGTACTCGAACAAAGGAACTTTGCAGGATAAAAAATTTAGGCGTTGCTGAATCCGGATATGAATTTACATTTTTAGCATGATTGAACAACGTTTTTATCAGGTTTTCCACTTCTACTTTAGACGCATTCATACCTTCAATCAGCAACGCCAAAAATTTATAGATTCCTTATGATTCAATAGTTTCACAAAACAATCACCAGGCAAAGTTGGCTTGGCAGAATATTAGTATGCTGGTAAAACTAATATTTGGTGCGTGACCCTGAAACGCTGAATTTAGGCTCAAGAGTTTACTCAAGCTTCATAGCCTATAATTATTATTAATATGTTAGTTACGCAAATTTTAACAACCTAAGTTTTGAGTACAATATTTGATGAGACCCATACTTTAGGTTTTAATTTTCCTTACTAAAGTAAATATTAATGCCCCTTCAAGATTATTCTGAAATGTCAAGTTAGCCCAGATAGAATTTAAAGCTAGTCTGAGTTGAAATAACTTATATTTTCCATTCATCTCTGTTTGAATAGAGTTCTCCAAATTGTAAGCTTTTTCTGGTGACTTAGGCGAGCGTCCTATCATAAATAGACTAAGCAAAATTAGTTCCCAAGGTGTATATGATAGTTGCCTTTCAACTTTCAATCCAGGTACTGATTCTATACATTTAATAAGTGTTTCAGGACTAAAATGACTAATATGACTGTGAGGTATCCATTTGGGAAATTCGGCTTTAAGTTTTTTTGCAATGGGAGATGTAAAGTTATCGGTCATAACTATCATCATTCCATTGGGTTTAACATATTCGGCGATTTCTTGAACAAAATTTACTGGTTGTGCAAGATGTTCAATGACCTCAAAGCAAGAAACAACGTCAAAGCTTGATCTTTCCAGCTGAGCTTCTGTTAGTGACATAGGTCTTACATCGAGTTTAAGGCTGTTAATAGCATATTCAGCTTCTTGTTGCGAAAGCTCTACACCTGTTGTGTCAATTTTATATTTATCATTGATCGCTTTCAACAAGAAACCATATCCAGTACCAATATCTAAATAGCGGCTTACATTTTGAAAATCAATAAGCTTTTCCAGAGCAACTAAATTGACTGAAGCGTTAACACGTTGGCCTTGAAAATGACGGTTACTACCGAAATTATTTTTATAGTACTCTTCCAAGTCATTATTATCCATTACACGTTTAGAGTACATAAAACCACACTCCTCGCATTTGACAATCGGTATTTGATTAAATGCGATATAAATAGACTTTTTATCTGAATTACATATCGGGCATATCTCCCTTTCTGTAAAAGATACATTATTTAATGTAAATGAAGTATAACTCATTAAAACTCTCCTAAAATTAATTTCAAATTCTTACAATTCCTGAGCAAAAACCTAGTTTTTGAGATGTCTATTTGATTGCAAACTTATGGCGGTCACGACTTTTAAAGTTTTCTATAGCTTTGTCGTAAATGTCAATTAATTTCTGTGCAAGATTATCCCAAGAGTACTTTGCTGTAACAATCTGCTTACCTTTAGTTCCCTTCTGCTTAGCTAAAGAAGTATTTTTGAAAAAATCACAAAGGGTTAATTTAATTGATTCTACATTTTGATCGGCAACATAACCCAAGTCATATTTCAAGACAAGTTCCTCAAGAGCAACACCAGAAGTAATCAAAGTTGGTAATCCCGCAGATAATGCTTCTAAAACAGCAACACCAAAGTTTTCCGAATAAGAAGTTAATACAAATAAATCTGAACCATAAAGAAGTAAATTTTTGATTTCACCTTCTACAAATCCAAGAAGATGTGTTTTATTTCGCATTTTATGCTTAGACAGAAGTTCTTTGATATAAGATTCATATGTAGGTGTTCCACTGCCAGCAATGACAAATGTAAAGGTTTTTTCCCTTATCTGAGCAAGTGCTGGAATCAGGTAATCTAGTCCTTTTTTTGGATGAAGTCGTGACATAAATAAAATCACGACTTCATCCTCGTGAATACTTAGCATCTGTCGCAAACGACTGCGAGCCATTTCTACTGGTGAAGGGCAAAAAATACCATGAGGAAGAACAAATGAAGGAGCCAAAATATTAAGTTTATTCGCCTCTATCTGTTCTTGATCTGTTGTAAAATGAATTCCACTAGACTTATTAATATTTCTTAATCCTATTGCTTCGAGATAAAATTTCTTTCTAGCTTTACTTTGTTGCAACGCCCACTGGCATAAATGTCCACCTGGGCGTAAGATATAAGGTATTTCCTTTAATTCTGCAATTGTCATCGCTATGGTTGATGGATAAGAGAAGATAGCATGAACATGTACTAAGTCATAGTTTTCAATATTGAACCAAAGCCATTTTGTCAATTCTGGTGAAAACGTAAATTCACGGATAGAAGCTAATGGAGGAGAAAATCTAGAAAAAAAACGAATAGGAACTTCTTGATAAATAATCTCTTGATTTAAGGGAACATCTAACAACCCTGAACCATTATCGTTTGTTGTGGCAATCATAGCATCCACTCCCAGGCTTCTGATAGCTGTGAGCATCTCAAAAATAGCTTTACTTGGACCACCTCGAATTGAAGCTACAGAAGGAATAACATGTAGAATTTTCATTGTGAAATCCAGTAAAAAATTAATTTTTTATTATTTACAAACATACTCTTCTACATAATTGCCAAGAGTCTGCTTAAACTGCTCAAACCCAAAAGTTTCAATCACTTTTTGTCGCAGAGCTTCTGGTTGATACATTAAAGGATTAGGATAAGTACCTTGTAAAATTTGAATTAATGTCCCTGCTATTTCTGTTATGTCATCAGGATTAACCAAAGCACCCAATTCACCATGACAAAGTGCATCAACTGCTCCATCTTGATTGCCACCTAGTACGGGTTTACCACAAGCTAATGCTTCTAAATAAACAATGCCAAACCCTTCCCGTTTACTCGGCATAGCAAACACGTCACAAAGATTATAGTAATCACAGAGCTGCTCATCTGGCACAAATCCTGCTAGAGTTACACAATCTTGTAGTTCTAATTCTATAATTAGCTGTTCAATTCTTTTTCTATCATTCCCCTTGCCAACAATTATGTAGTGAATATCAGGAATATTTTGACGGATTTGCGAAATAGCTCTAAGAATTTGGTCATATCCTTTGTAACGCTCAACTTCTGCAAGTCTCGCAACTGTTAATATTACTGGTTGTTCTGGTTTTAGTTGATATTGCTTTAGTAAATAGTCTGGTTTAGGAGCTAGTTGAAAGCGGCTTGGTTCAAATTGACAAGGTAACAAGGAAATTTTATTTGGATCTAGGTTCTGTTCCTTCAATAAACGGTCGCGTGTATATCCACTTATCGCTAAAATTAAATCTGCATGATCTAAAGCTTTTTTCAAAGCTGGATTTTCAATATCCCAAGCTTCCATCCCATAAGTAATTATCCAGTAGTGTATACCTATTAAGCGCTTTAGCCAATAAGCGGCAATAGAGAAATTAATATGACCAGCAATTACTAAATTAGGACGCTGCCAAACTCCCCTTGTGATAAGTTGAGCAGCAAATATTGCTGTTCTTAAGACTAATGGTATGATTCCAGTGCAGTAAAACTGGGTATGGGCTGAACTAGAAAAATTTGCTGAACAGCGTTTGTCATGCTTAAGAAAAACTTTATAGTCAACATTAGGGTAGAGATTCTGGATTGCTTGGAGGAAAAAAGCACAGTAAGTTTGGATTCCGCCCTTGAATTCAAATATGTTTGGGAACCATAGATGAATATTGGATAAGCTTAATTTTTGTTTCATATTTGATAATCAGGATAGATTGAGAAAATCAATAAATTTTGAATAAAAATTACTTACTTAAACCAAAATCTAAATAACAATAAAAAGCTTATAGGGAGCAGTAAAGCATTACCAATCATTAAAGAAAAGTTAGCTTCTTGATAGACCAACTGCAACAGAATTGTTGCTCCGAGCAAAAACTCTAGAAAATTTATTGATGGTTGGTTAAATTTTTGATCAAGAAAACTCAGCAGTAGTCCACATAGTGGCATTCCAAATAGTACGCCTTCGGCTCCAAAGTTCGCATACATTTCTACAATCCAAGGTACTCTAAAACAAGTTGAAAAATCATTTCTATTACCGAAATAACTATATCTACGACCAAACTCATTACATATGGAATCTGTTGGTTTATCAGGCCATAAAAAACGTGGTACAAATTTTGTAAATAAAGGCATATATGTCTGGCCATTCCAGTAAGGAACTCTAGCTGGAGTATCCTTTACAACTTCTGATAATATGTTGATATAAGCTGTACGATTAATAACACTAGCAAGACCAGAATTATTATCTAAAGTATTACCCAAATTATTTTTTGAATCATTTTGATATGAATCAAATGCCAATTTAACAAATGCTTGTGAATTTTTGATAGAATTTTCTATAGATTGAATTCCCGTCGCTCCATTATTAACAGATGCTCGATATTGCCCCTTGACGGGGTTGAGTATAAGCATCATTAATATTAAAATAGTAATCGTTATAATCGGCAGACGCTTTGTTTCATACCAAATCAATATAATTAAGAATACAATTAGCAATATCAATTGAGCCATTAATCCAGTTGCTAAATTAATAGCTATAATTAAAAATGTCACCAAAAATAATGGTAATATATTTGTTCTTGGCAAAGCTCTGTATTTAAAAAGAATATAAAAAATTCCATAAGCTATATATTTAGAAGGTTCTAAAAATTGAGTTAATGATGGAATTTCTCTAATATAGGGTATTGTAATATTTCCTAAATGACCAATTAGTAATAACCATGCTAATATCAATAATTTATTTCGTGTTATCTTGCCAGTTACTCTAATAGTACTTACTTTTTTCCATAGTAAAGATTTAGATATAAAAAAGCTAGCATTCATTCCCGCAATTCCGAAAAAAGTAAGTAACAGTGCTTCATTACTAACTTTTGAGAGAGGGAATCGGTAGTGAACTGCAAAATCAGAGGCGAACATAGGCAAACCATACGCTAACCCATAGTAAAGACCTACCATCGGGAAAAAAGGAAAAGGAGGACGTTGAGGATTTGCGATATATTCCAAACTGGGTATTAACCCCATCCAAGTAATTCCCAATGCTAAGATTGTATTGGTATATGAGATAGATGTAGGTGGGTTGTCTAATAAATAAATACTAACAAGTATTAATACTAATAAAAATATCCAAAAAAGTTTTTTTAAGTACTTATACTGTTTTAATTTTGTGTGATTTTGCTTAGACATTTCTCATGGAAAAAATATATATTTTTGTCACATATAAATAAATTGATAGAATCTCAAAAGCGTAACAAGACCATTTACTCTACCATTATTTTATATATTTTGATTTAATTAATGATTGCAAAAAACTAATTATTTTTGAATTTAATTTAGCTTCTATGATTTTTTTTATCCGATTAATTTCGTATGTTTTAATTACTGAAATAATTAACAAAAATGAAAGTAATATTGTTATCAATATAGCTAACAGCCAGTTTATCATTACTGGTATTGTCAACTGTCCTACTAGGTAAGCTAAAGTAATACTAGTTATAGTCCATACAAAAAGAATGCCAATTTGCTGTTTTAATAATTTTTCTAGCGATTGCCAGAGAGTAGCAAGCATAACTATTAGTTGTAGTCCACCACCTATGATTAGTCCAAAAACAAACCCCATACCTCCCCACTGAGGAATTAGCGAAAATGTAAGAGTAACAAAGGTAATTTTCTGAATGATGGAACCAACAGCAATTGCTCTGGTATTACCAGCACTGAGGCTGTAGAGATTTAAATTTTCAACCACTATGGTAAGTAATGTTACCCAAGCCATACCAATAACTAAAGGTATAGCAGCTTGATAGGAATTACCAAATAGTAAGTCTATCAACGGACCGCTAGCCAAGCAGATAAATATAACAAGTGTTAAAGCTAGCAGCCAGCTAGCGCGTAGATGTAGTGACCGTAACTTTTGAAAATCTTTACTTTTTGTTCCGTGAGTTTCCGAAAGAACTGATATAGCAACAGGGGCGATTGTTCCGGGTAGAAATCCCACAATTTGATTGAGGGATTGTGCAATCCGCAACTGCCCTAGGGTCTCTACTCCTCTTAAACGACCTAACTGCCCCATCATCGGCAAACTGACTA
>ERZ1740062.958-NODE-958-length-12777-cov-5.132684_pt1 | contig 12777 bp, 7 predicted proteins | sample MGYA00581741_ERZ1740062 | MGnify/ENA primary metagenome ERZ1740062 (study PRJEB43018, sample SAMN04849747) | marine metagenome | isolation source: floating plastic debris | place: Pacific Ocean | collected 2008-09-01 | study: EMG produced TPA metagenomics assembly...
GTACTGATTTTATGTTCGGTGGTTTTGGCGATGATGTTGTCAGAGGTGGATTAGGGGACGATGTTGTTGTTGGGAATCAAGGTTCCGACCTTCTGATTGGTGGAGGGGGAAGCGATGTTTTTGAATTTTTCGCAGACCAGTTTGAAGCAGGTGATTTTGATATACTTCTCGATTTTGAAAAAGGTGAAGATTCCATCTTAATTGTAGGGACTAATGATGCTGCTTACGATGTTGCAACTGGTCTACTATCGGTAGATGGTTCTGAAGTTGCTATATTAGCTGCTGGTTTAGACCTTGATATTACTCCTGCTACGAGTACTGTTGTGCTTTCTTAGTTCGGTTGAGTTGGGGATGGGGGAAGTAAGGGGACAAGCAGAATTTTGGCTTGTCAATTGCATAAATTCTCACTGCTTAGTTTTCGACCTAACGTTGGGAGACGTAGCAGTGCTACGTCTCTACATCCCATCACCCATTAACACTTCTTTGATAGCGATTAAATCTTAAAAAATGCCTGCCAATCCTATCAAATATCTCTCATTCACGTAATACTATTCTAATAATTTAATATACGGTTATATTTGATAGCTGATATGAAAAATTTTTCTCTTTCCCTATATTCTGTATTTTGCTTTCTTAGTCTTTTTTCATTCCCTAAGATAGCGTTGTGTCAAGTGTCGGGAGATAGAATTTTAAATACGAATGTAACTACTAACGACCAATTAAATTTTAATATTAACGACGGTAATAGAGCCGGAAATAATTTATTTCATAGTTTTGAAGAGTTTTCTGTTCCTAATGGTGGCTCGGCTATTTTTAATAATCCTGCGGGTGTTGTTAATATAATTAATCGGGTAACTGGTGGTAATGTTTCTGAAATTAACGGTTTAATTAGAGCTACGGGAAGTGCAAATTTATTTTTAATTAATCCCCAAGGAATTGTTTTTGGTGAAGGTGCGAGATTAGATATTGGTGGTTCGTTTTTTGGCAGTACTGCTGATAGTATTAATTTTACCGATGGATGTATTTTTAGTGCGTTAAATCCTCAAGAAGAACCTTTATTAACTATTAGTACTCCCCTTGGTTTGCAGTATGGTGAAAATCCGGGGAATATTACGGTTAAGGGTACGGGAAGTAATCTATTATTCGACCCAATCGCGCTGGTAGATGAGAGAAATGTGGGTTTGCAGGTTCCATCTGGAAAAACATTGGCTTTGGTTGGGGGTAATGTAATTGTTGAAGGTGGAAATTTGACCGCTGGGAGAGGAAGAATTGAAGTTGGTAGCGTAGGAAGTAATAGTAATGTTAGTTTGACTCCTGGGAATAACATTTGGAAGTTGAATTATGAAGGAGTAAATAATTTTCAAAATATCGAATTTTCTCAGGTTGCTTCTGCGGATGTTAGTAATGCTAATCCAGGTTCGATGCAGCTTGTGGGAAATTCAATAATTTTTAGCGAAGGAAGTAGCTTATTCGGATTAATTTCCGGTACAAATACTATTCCGGGAACGGGAGATATAAATATTCAAGCTAAAGATACGGTACAGTTTGGGGGTTTTGGTGACACTGGTTTACCAGCTTTGGTGTTAGCTCAAGTTAATCCCGATGGTGAAACTAATGCGGCTAATATCAACATCAAAACCAGTCGATTACTGCTTGATGATGGCACTCAGATGTTATCTTCCACTGCGGGGAATGGAAATGCAGGAAAGATAAATATTGATGCTTCCGAATCCGTTGAATTAAATGGTGGAAATATCTTTGGAGGTGGTAGTTCAATCGCAACTCAGGTAGAACCTGGAGCAACGGGAAACGCAGGTGAATTAAATGTAAAAACCAAACGGTTAATAATTAATGATGGAGCGCAAATTTCATCCACAACTCGCGGTAATGGTAACGGTGGAAATTTGTTTATTAATGCTTCAGAATCTGTAGAGTTATTAGGGTTAGCTGAAGATGGATTCAGCAGTAGAATATTTTCCCAGGTCAATCGCGGTGGTGTTGGTGATTCGGGAACTTTAACTATAGATACTTCTAGGTTAATTTTGCGCGATGGAGCGCAAATTGGCAGCGGGACTTTTGGCGAAGGAAATGGTAACGATATGAAAATTACCGCTTCTGAATCTGTTGAATTAAGCGGTGTCGATATAGATGGAATTGGTAGTGCAATTTCTACTCAAACTAGTCTTGATGCAATCGGAAATGCTGGAAATTTAACGATAGAAACCGGAAGTTTGAATCTTAATAATGATGCTTTTATTACATCTTCAACTAATAACATAGGCGACAGTGGAAATTTAACAATTCAAGCATCGGATTCGGTGACTGTAGATAATGGAAGCTTTATTGCAGCTAGAGCATCCGAAGGAGGAAATGCTGGAAACTTAGATATAGTTACAAATAAGTTAATAGTTGATAATTTAGCAGAACTACGTGTAAGTGGAAAAGGACAATTTCCTGCAAGTAGTTTAATCATAAATGCTAATTCTATTTTGCTTGATAACCAAGGTAGTATTAATGCAGTAGCCGCAACAGGTTCCGAAGGAAATATTTCTCTTACATCTCAAGATGTCGTACTCCGTCGTAATAGTAGAATTACAACTAATGTTGATAACGGTACGGGTGGAAACATCAACATTGATACTGATGTTTTAGCACTTTTAGAAAACAGCGAAATTGTAGCTCAAGTAATAGAAGGACGTGGAGGAAATATTAATATTACAACTCAAGGATTATTTCAATCTCCAGATACCCGTATTGATGCAAGTGCTGAATTAGGAATTGATGGAGTGATAACCATTGATACTCCAGATATTGACCCCAGTCAACAAATAACGGAACTTCCAGAAGGAATTATCGATACAAATAATTTAGTTGCAACTAGCTGTCTTGTTCCCAGTAGGAGAAACCGAGGTCGATTTGTTGTTACAGGTTCTGGAGGTTTAGCAAATACCCCAGACGGTGTTTCTAGTTCAAATTTTGCAACTTTTTCAGTTCCTAAAACTAATCAACAACAAGCATCAAATCCCCAGAAAGCAAGTCCGTTAGTTATTGAATCCGAAGGTATTTATACATTAGAAAATGGTAGCGTAGTTTTAGGAAGAAAGTGTAATTGGTAATTGGTAGTGGGTAATTGGTAATTGGTAATTGGTAATTGGTAATTCGTAATGGGTAATTGGGGATTGGGGATTGCTACTTACTACTTGCTACTTGCTACTTGCTACTTATTACTTATTACTCATTACTCATTACTCATTACTCAATCACAACCAATTCCCCACCAATACAAACGGGGCCCAGTAACCGGGGTGAGCGTAGCGTCCTTGGGAATTTTCTGCGAGCCAGTTTTTCTGGGTTGTTTGCAGGGCTTCGGCTTTACTCATTCCTTGACGCAGGTTATCGTAAAATTGCACGATTATTGATGCTGTGGCTTCGTCGTCGATGTTCCACAGAGATGCAACCGAACTTCTCGCTCCTGCTTGCAGAGATACACCTGCAATTCCTAATGCATCTCTTTGACTACCGACTGCGGTTTGACATCCGGTTAATGTTAGTAATTCTAGGACTTCGTTGTCGTCGCTTTGGGTATTTTGGATGATTTGATAGAGGTTTCCTAAAGTAATAGTTTTGTTGTATTTTTGTTGTTTACCAGTTTTATTTTTTTGTTCTCCTGAGATTAAATATGTTTGCTTGGAGTCGTAGCCAAATCTAGCGTGAGTTGCTAGGTGAAGAATTTCGGGTTTATATTGACGAAGCTTTTGGGTTAACTGTTGGGAAGTAAAGTTTTGATTCAAAAGTATTTTACTATCGGATATAACTTGGTTGATTCCTTGCATTTCGGCTTTGACTGCGCTTAATGCTGGGAAGAATGTATTTTTATCTACTGCGCTAGCATCGGTTAATCCAAAAGCCAGAATTTTTAAGTTTTTGGTATTTAAAGGTTGGGGACTGGTTAAAGATAAACTGGGTGTACTCGCAATTGCATATTTCTCTACTAAAAATTGCTTTCCGTCGTATAAGGTTCCCATTGGGATAGTCCATAAAATCCCGTCTTGAACGAATACTAATGTTTTGATTTTTTCTAGGTCTTTCGCGAAGGGAGTAATAAACCAGTTATAAATTTCTCTGGCATTTTTACGATAGCTATTTCGTCTATCGGAAAGTTTTTCTAAGTTGATTCGGAATTCATTTACTGTCTCAACAGCAGCTTTTTTGGGAATTGGTATCCAATTCATTTTTAATCTAACTGAGTTACCTTCAGGCAACATTAAGATGATAGCAATTCCGTCTTCAAGCATGATTGACCTAAAAACAGCCGTATTTTTATCGACTTGATCAATCGGTTTATCAAGTAACTGTAAATCGCAATCGCTACCCAGATAGTTTCGTAATTCAGCTAGTCTTAATTTATCAAGAGTATTGAGTGCAGAATCTAAATTTTGCTGCACTTTTTCTGTTGTAGTATTACTAGCTTGTAAAGCATTTCTTATTCTTAATTCTGCTAAAATACGATATATTTTTTCAACGCTATCTTGAAAATCCAGACGCACATCTCGGTTAGCTATGGCAATATCTTCTTCAATATCCTCAAGAGTATTTGCCGAATTTTCATAAGCTTTAATTGCTAGAGATTCTTGATTATTAGCTTTATATATTCTTCCTGCTTGCCATTCCCACAAATAACGACTTTCTTTTGTTTGGGCAGCTATTTGAGCTTGGTTGGTAAAGTTGAGAGCTTGCTGATAATTTCCGCTACATTCAAAAATATGTCCCAACCAACCTAAAGCAAAAGACTGCGTTTGTTTATCTCCAATATTTTGAGCAACCTTCAATCCTCGCTCAAACAAACTTACAACTTTCGGCGAAGACTTCGATTGAAAACATTCATATCCAGATGCAACAATCCCTGAATCACCATTCACTTTCTGTATTAACCTTCCCAACTTAATCAGCGCAAAAGCTTTTTGTCGGGAAGGTGGTAAATTTTCGATATTCGTTTCAATTTGCTTGAATATTTGTTGATTTAATTCTAGATTTAATTCTTTATTCAAATTAGTCTGCTTAACATCGCGCTTATTTTGAGAGCGATAATAAGGTAAAATCAAATTCAATAAAGCCGAAACTTCACCTTGAGTACTGTTTTCAGCCCGAGCAAATTTTAAACTGTTTTGAAAATAGCGAATCGCGAGATTTTCATATATACCAGCTTGTTTTGTAAATTGTTCCACAGCTTCATCATCATCAGCTTCTGAAGCAAAGTTAATATACCGATAATTTCTTTGAGCCAAACTTGTATACAGATTACCTAAATTATTCGCAGCAGCCATTAAATAACTACGATTTTCTAACTCCCCTGCTTTTTTATAGCTTGCTTCGAGGACTTTAATTGCTCTCTCATATTCACCCAAGAAATACAAAGCATTTCCCAAACTTCCATTTGCTGCTGCTTCTCCCAAACTATCTTTGTGATGAGTTGCAACTCCTAAAGCGCTATCTTCGGTACATTGCTGTTTATCCATATCTCCACACAATAGATTAATAGCACGTTTGTGCTGTCCTAAATCGCTGTATGCTTGAGCAACTTCAGTTAACATTCGTCCTACCTGTTGTGTATTATTAGTAGTGCGGTAAAAATCAGTCACTTGGTTTAGATAATTTATAGTTTTATCAATTTCGCCTATTTGTTGATAAGCTCGTGCTAAATATTTGCGTACCTGAATATCACTTTCTTGCTGTTTATCTTCACCTTTTTCGGAAAGACTTTTGAGCCATACAGCAATAGCACCGCGAAAATTACCAGCGTTATAAAGCTCGATACCTTGCTTTACAATCGTTGTTGAACCTGGAGTTGCAGCTATCGGAATGTTGTGATTAAACCACAGACAAAATATTAAGCTGAAAGTGAAAATTAAAACAAAGGAAGAAGGAAGACGGAAGAAGGAAGAGGTTTGGAATTTAAACCCGTATTTAGAAATTAAATATTGAAAGCGGTGTAATTTCATATGATTTACTGGGTAAGAAAGAAGGAAATGTTTTTGAAAGTATACGTTATGAAATTAAGTTTAAAGTTTTTGCTTGAGTCCGATACACAAGGAAACCTCACCCCGTCCTCCGGACACTGCTCTCCTTATTAAGGAGAGGGGAAAGACAATCAAGCCCAAAACTAGTCTTTGTATACAAAATACGTTAAAACGCAATAAAATAATTAATTGTGCAGTCGTCTTTATAGCCTTTATTAAGCAACTGAGGTACAGCGATTACCTCATATGATAAAACTTTGCTTCATTTCCCCTCTCCTTAACAAGGCTATCCATTAGTCACATCTTTCGCAATAAATGCGAGAGTATTTACTCACGTTTTGTACAAGCACTATTGCTTCGTGATTAATTCTCAATAAAAACCTATTTTTAGCGAGAAAAGTAAAAATCTGCTTGTCAAGTATATCTCATACCTCAGCGCTTAATATACCTTCTAGGCAAGCTTTTTAAGATTGTTAAGAAAGATGTGACTAACGCATAGCCTTAACAAGGAGAGGGGCTAGGGGTGAGGTTTTTATATGTACCTCAATAGACCGAGAAATGCTATAGACGACTTTATGTATTAGCCTGGGAATTTATTCCAAGGTGATTTCTAAAGTTAATGCAAGATGTAAATTATTAACCCATTACCAATCCCCAAGACCGCAATTTCCGCTATTCCATTTTCATCCAATGAATATCACAAGCTTGTAAAGTTTTAAGTTCGGATGGGTCTGAGGTGATTTGATTTAGTAATGCAACTTTCAATTTATTCATTCTTGGTTTTCCAGAAGCAGCAGTTTTATTTGTTGCCAAGACTGTCATCAAAGCATCATATTCAAGACCGTTTTTAGCAAGTAACATTGCTTTGTCACCTGGATTAACTGCTTGTTTGAGTTTGTTTTTCAGACTTGGTTGAATCGGAGCTATTTCAAGTTCTGCTTCTGCAAATAAATTAGCCGACGGACGATTGCGATCGCAAACTAATTCGACTTGCCAAAGATACTTTTTTCCCTGAGAAAGCCTCACATTTTTTGGCATGGGTAATACCATAATTCCAGCTTTGCTCTGAAACTCTTTCTCTTTGATTTCTTTAACTAATTCGTATTCTTGAGTAGCGCTATCTTCTTGATACAGTCTAAATTGCATTTGTCGAGCTTGGGAGTCTCGGATAAACCATGCAAAAATCGGATTGCTCGAAATTGTCCTAGCTCGTTTTGTATTAGATGAAAGCAAGATTAAAGCTGGTGGGGAATTTTTCAAAATCCGTCTATTATTGCTGCATCCCCTAGAACCTGCTGACCTCCCATTGGTTCTTGGTGGAGGCTCATCGGTTCTTTTTTGCTGCCCAAAACTCGCTGAAGGCATCAGCAAAAACCAGAAAAATATTGATAATAAACTACCTGTGAATGCTCGATTGTATCTCATAATTGCTGGGTAATTCATATGAATATTTTGTACAAAATTTGCGAATGTTCATACCGTATATACAACAATTAATATCTTAAAAAAAGATTAAGATTATTAAAATTAACTGTGAATGTATTTGAATAAAATCATCCAAATATATACAGAGTCAGAAATTAGTTAAGATGGTATCTATAGGTTAATCAAGTATGATTAAATTGCTCCATTGACCATTGGACTTAATCATACTATTTCAGAACAATTCCGTCTTTCCTATTCTTGCTATTCTTTTGTAAATATTGCTGTCTTCTGCTGAATTTTCCTGTAATTAATATTTGTTAACTGCTTCGATTGCATACAGAGAATACTAATCTACGCGCTCTATTTTTGCTAGATAATACTATAGTTTATATTTCATATTTAAACATGGATATTATTTTTTAAATAGAATAACAATCTTTTATTTTTGTTTGTGAAACTTCACTATTGTAGAAGTTTTTGTTATTGCAGGTTTTGACCTGGTTCCTAGTCTCTGGCTGGGAATCACTTACTTTAAGGCTCTGCCTTAAACTATAACTGCGAGGTAGAACCTCGCTAACTGTATTCCCAGGTCGAACCTGGGAACAAAGAAACAAGTGCAACTACGAACGGAGCAACAAACTACAAAAGAACAGCAAGAATGTGTCATAAACAGCAAAATAATATTATCGCGATGCAGTCAATTTACCTATAATCATTCACGAGTTCAGAAATTATTTCACATTCTTGCTATGGAGAGACAAGTCGCTACGTACAAAAGTGATATATCGGTTCTAGACAATCCCAGCGGTAAAATTAGACAGCAAATTTGTAATGATGCAGTTGTAACTTTGTCGAGTAAAGTGCAGCAGTGGCAAGGTTTACGAGTAGAGCAGCAATATTTACCCGCTTCAGAAACCCCCGAAATGACTAGCATTGGACATTTAGTTTGCGTTCATTTGAGCGAACCTTTATCGGTAGATTATCAGCAAAATAACAAATGGCATAACTGCGTAATGAAACCTGGGGATTTATTTCTAATTCCTGATGGTGCTTCCCATGCTGCTCGCTGGGAGGAACCAGGAGAGTTATTGGTTATAGCTTTGGAGCCAGATTTAATTAATAAAATTGCCCCGGAAACAGTAAAAGAAAGGAATATCGAAATAATTCGCGCTCAAGCACAGCAAGACGGATTAATTGCAAATATAGCTCTAGCTTTTAAAGAAGAATTAGAAACTGGAGGTAGGGGAGGGGAACTGTATCGGGATACTTTAACTAATGCTTTGGTTGCTCGCTTGTTACGCAACTATAGCGCTACTTCTGTTGTAGACGAAACAAAGGGAAGATTGGGTAAGCGGAAGTTGAAGTTAGTTATTGATTATATTCAAGCTCATCTGACTGAAGAAGTTACTTTAGCACAAATGGCTGAAGTCGCTGGTTTGAGTCCGTTTCACTTCTCGCGGATATTTAAAGAATCCGTGGGAGTTTCACCAAATCGCTACGTTAATCACTGTCGGGTAGAGAAAGCCAAACGATTATTAGAGCAACAGCAAATAAGTATCAATCAAATTTCAGCAGCTTGCGGTTATAAGAATTCTAGTTATTTTATTAGGCAGTTTCGTAAGATTATGGGAGTAACACCGAAGGTTTATCAAGGGAATGGGTAATTGGTAATTGGTAATGGGTAATGGGTAATTGTTAACTGTTCACTGTTCACTGTTAACTGTTAACTGTTCCCTCTTCCCCCTCCTCCGAAAAAATAATCAATAACAAACACAAATAAATATATGAATGACCAACAAACACTTTCACTTGATTGGACTAAAGAAGAAGATGTTTTTAAATTCGCTCCCAATCCATTTTTTAGCAAACTTTATAATACAGAATTGCCCGGAAAAGGATTAGTACATGCTGCTCATCCTGCTTGCGAATATCGTGAATATTACTCCCAACAGCATAGTATAGTCGTTCACCTCAAACCCGAATATCATTCTCTAAGAAGAATGGGTGATTCGGTAGAAGTAGAAAACGTTAATGTCGGGGATATGGCTATTATTCCTGCTAACGTTAATCACTGGCAAAGAATTGATGCAGAAGTTAGCGGAGCTATTATTTTAACCATCGAACCAGATATTATCTCAAACATTGCTCGGGAAACGGTAAATCCCGATAGCGTCGAGTTATTACCAACTTTTGCTAAACCCGATGCTTTAATTCAAGGTATTGCATTGAGTTTAAAAGCAAATTTAGATTCGGGAGCTTATGACAAACTTTATGCTGAATCTTTGTTTAATGCTTTTTCGATGCACTTGTTAACAAATTACTGCACTCGTAAGTTTAATCCAAACTCCAAAGAATCTAGTGGACTTGCACCATTTAAATTAAAACAAATACTGGATTTAATTGGCGATTCTTTCACCGAGGAAGTTAGTACGTCGCAATTAGCAAATTATCTACATATGAGTCAATTCCACTTTACCCGCGAGTTTAAAAAGTCAGTTGGTGTAACTCCATATCACTATATTATGCAGCAGCGAGTGAAGATGGCGAAGCGGGTTTTGAAACAGCAAGATGCATCGATTGCTGAAGTTGCTGTTGAATGTGGTTTTTCCAATCAAAGTCATTTGGGAAGAGTTTTTAAGCAGCATACGGGGACTACTCCGAAGAGGTTTCGGGATGGGAATTGAAACCTCACCCCCAGCCCCTCTCCTTGTTAAGGGAGAGGGGAGTAGGTAATTGGTAATTAGTAATTAGTAAATAAGGAATTTTTAAATCATGAAAACAACACAAGTTTTAGAAGCTAATCACTTTAAATCGGAATCACGCGAGCAAATTCTACCTCACTCCCCTTTAATTTCAAGTCAAAATCTTAATTTAGAGCAGTTACAGTTTGATTACTACAAATTTGGCGACTGTGAAAGTCCCAAACATATCAATACTCATCATGTTGTTACCATTACTTTTGAAACAGTTAAATTAGAACGTAAATTAGACGGTATTTTGCAAACCGAGGAGCAAGTTTTTGGCTCTATAGCTCTTTTACCTGCAAATGTAGAACATTGGGCAGCGTTTAAAAAAACGATTGAATTTGCTCTTATTTCTATTCATCCAGATTTTTTAGCTAACGCTGCCTACGAATTGGTAAATCCCGATAAAGTAGAATTAATCCCTACCTTTGCTCAACAACCAGATTACTTTGTTTCGGGTATCGCTGCGGCAATTAAACACGAATTAACAACTGATATTAGTAGCTGTAAACTCCAACTAGAAAATCTATTTAATCAACTTGCAGTTCATCTTTTACATAAATACGCAACTTCCAAACCGCAAATTAAAGAATACAACGGACTTGCACCATTTAAATTAAAACAAATACTGGATTTAATTGGCGATTCTTTCACCGAGGAAGTTAGTACGTCGCAATTAGCAAATTATCTACATATGAGTCAATTCCACTTTACCCGCGAGTTTAAAAAGTCAGTTGGTGTAACTCCATATCACTATATTATGCAGCAGCGAGTGAAGATGGCGAAGCGGGTTTTGAAACAGCAAGATGCATCGATTGCTGAAGTTGCTGTTGAATGTGGTTTTTCCAATCAAAGTCATTTGGGAAGAGTTTTTAAGCAGCATACGGGGACTACTCCGAAGAGGTTTCGGGATGGGAATAGCTGAGAGCTTAAAGGTTAAAGGTCAAAGGTTAAAGGTAATAAGGAATTTTTTAAATCATGAAAGCAACACAAATTTTAGAAGCCAGTCATTTTGATTCGGAATCGCGAGAGATAATTCTACCTGAGTATCCTTTAATTTCTACTCAAAATCTTAATTTAGAGCAGGTAAAATTTGATTATTATGACTTTGGCGATTGTGAAACTCCCAAGCATTGCAATATTCATCATATTATTTCTATTGCTTTTGCAAAAGCTAAAGGAGAACGCAAATTGGACGGTGTTTTGCAAACCGAACATCAAGTTTTTGGCTCTATAGCTATTTCCCCTACAAATGTAGAACATTGGTGTGCATGGAAAAAAACAGCAGAATTTGGTGTTATCTCTATTCATCCTGACTTTTTAGCTAACACTGCTTACGAATTTGTAAATCCCGATAAAGTAGAATTAATCCCTACCTTTGCTCATCAAACAGATTACTTTATTTCTGGTATTGCTGCGGCAATTAAACATGAATTAACAACTGATATTAGTGGCTGTAAACTTCAACTAGAAAATTTATTTAATCAACTTGCTGTTTATTTACTTGGGAAATATACAACTTCCAAACCGCAAATAAAAGAATACAACGGACTTGCACCATTTAAATTAAAACAAATACTGGATTTAATTGGCGATTCTTTCACCGAGGAAGTTAGTACGTCGCAATTAGCAAATTATCTACATATGAGTCAATTCCACTTTACCCGCGAGTTTAAAAAGTCAGTTGGTGTAACTCCATATCACTATATTATGCAGCAGCGAGTGAAGATGGCGAAGCGGGTTTTGAAACAGCAAGATGCATCGATTGCTGAGGTTGCTGTTGAGTGCGGTTTTTCCAATCAAAGTCATTTAGGAAGAGTTTTTAAGCAGCATACCGGGACTACTCCGAGGAAGTTTCGGGATGGGAATTGAACCTCACCCCCAGCCCTTTTCCTTGTTAAGGGAGTAGGAAACAACATCTAATTTCAATGATTTATTTCAAATAACTATCTTATTAACCATGCAGCAATATCAAACACCTTTATCAATAGATATGTCAAAAAAGGACATTTCTCATAAGTTAGTTCCTCACCCAAAAATACTAAGCAGTCATGATGCGGGTTGGCAAAATATGGTGTTTGAATATCATCGTCAGCCAGCTTGTGAATTGCCAGTAGTTAATTTTCAACAGCACTTACTTGTAGTTTCTGTAAACGAGTATTTCACTGAATGTAAGATGGATAGCCAATTTGAGTCAAAAAATACTCGGAGAGGAGATTTAGTGCTAATTCCTGCCAGTATGGATTATTGGGCTGCCGATATCACTAATGCGAATGCGGAATTTATTGTTTTAAGCATCGAACCACAACAGTTATTACAAGCCAATCAGGAATTAATCAAAGGTGATGCGATAGAGCTTATTCCTACCTTTCCTAAACCCGACCCTTTTGTCTATGGTACGGCAATAGCGCTCAAACAAGAATTAGAAACAAACTACAATGGCTGTCGCTTGTATGCAGAGTCTTTATTTAACGGTTTAGCAGTTCATCTTTTACATAAATACGCAACTTCCAAACCGCAAATTAAAGAATACAACGGACTTGCACCATTTAAATTAAAACAAATACTGGATTTAATTGGCGATTCTTTCA
>ERZ1740062.959-NODE-959-length-12764-cov-6.559525_pt1 | contig 12764 bp, 13 predicted proteins | sample MGYA00581741_ERZ1740062 | MGnify/ENA primary metagenome ERZ1740062 (study PRJEB43018, sample SAMN04849747) | marine metagenome | isolation source: floating plastic debris | place: Pacific Ocean | collected 2008-09-01 | study: EMG produced TPA metagenomics assembly...
GGGCGACGCAGCAACACCGAGCTCGCTGCGCGGGGCGGTCTGTCAGCTTCGGGCTGCCTGCGCCGGGTTCAGGATCTGGAGCGACGCGGCATCATCCGCGGCTACCGCGCCGTGCTGGACCCGGTTCAAACCGGACGCGGGTTCATTGCCTATCTTGCCGTCGGGCTCTCGGATCACTCGAAGACGTCTCAGGAAGACTTCGAACGTGCCATGGCGCGCGCTCCCCAGGTTGTCGAGTGCCACAACATCACCGGGACCGTGGAATATCTGCTGCGGGTCGAGGTCGCGGATCTCGCCGCCTACAAGACCTTTCACACCGATATCGTCGGCCAGCTTGCTCAAGTCAGTTCGCTCACATCCTACATCGTGATGGGATCGCCCGTGAATCATCGGGGCTGAGGGATCCCGCAGCACGCCACGCCCGCCGCGGATGGCTTGCGCGCGGTCGCGATCAGGATTACACATTCAAGAATATGAAACTGTTTGGAGCCTGAACAATGCGCTGCGCTCTCGCCCTGTTGGCAATCCTCCTCGCCGCACCAGCACAGGCCGACTATTACATCGACGATCAGTATCCAGGCTCGGCGCTCTACCAGAAACCGGTCGAGGTCATACCCCACGTCTGGTCGGCTATCGGCGCGACCGCACCGCCGCGATACGAGAACTCGGGCCACAACAATAACCTGAGCTTCATCGTGACGCCCGAAGGGGTTGTCGTGGTCAACGCGGGCGCGGCCTATGTCTTGGCCGAGGCGTTGCACCACGAGATTAAGCGCATCACGGACCAACCGGTTGTCCTCGTGATCAACGAAAACGGTCAGGGCCACGCGATGCTGGGCAACACGTACTGGGCGGAACAAGGCGTGCCAATCCTCGCACATATCGATGCGGCAGAGGAATTCGAAGAACGCGGCTATGACATCCTGGACCGAATGAAGGTCTATAACCGGGACAAGGCCGCCAAGACCGAGGTGACGCTGCCGACGCTGACGTTCGAGGATCGTTATGACGCGAGCACCGGTGGCGTGACCATAGACGTCCTGTACCTGGGTCCGGCGCACTCGCCCGGCGATATCTCGGTCTGGCTGCCGGAGGAGAAGTTGGTGATCGCAGGCGATATGGCCTTTCACGAACGCATGCTGCCGATCTTCGACGATACCGACACCGCGGGCTGGCTCGAGACCTGGGACGACGAATTCGAAGCGCTCTCAGCGACTTACGTCATTCCCGGTCACGGGCATCCGACGAACATGGCGCAAGTCCGGCGCTATACGAAAGACTACCTCGTGCACCTGCGCAGCAAGATCCGCGAACACCTCGACAATGATGGCGGCCTGGAGGATGCCTATTACGTCGATCAATCCGCCTACTCCCACTTGCACACATTCGAGGAGCTTGCGACACGCAACGCAGGTCGGGTCTATGAGCAGATGGAGTTCGAATAACGCACCCTGCCTGCGCATAGATAGACAGCTATCAAGCAGTAGATAGGTCGCTCTGCGCCAGTTCGGACTGGACAATCCTTCGCAGCCGCAGCACCGTGGCGACGAGACGACCGAGGGCCCCCATGGAAGAATTCTTCCGCCAGCTGGCCGATGATGCGCCACGCTGGAACTTCATATGGATGTATGACGACCGTCAGCAGGGGAAGATCCTGTCGGGCCTGTGGATGACGGTGCAGCTCAGTCTGTTCTGTCTGGCATTCTCTGTCGCAATCGGTCTGATCGGTGCCTGGATGCAAGGTGCGCGGTCGGCAATCGTGCGCAGCATCGTCGCGGGCTATATCCAGTTTTTCCGCAACACGCCGCCGCTGGTGCAGCTGTTGTTCTTCTACTTCGCGTTGGGACAATTCACGCCAGTGGTCACCGGTGCCGATGGCTGGACAGTGGAGCCGATCATCTCGAATGTCGGCTGGGCGATCATCTCGCTGTCGTTCTTCGCGGGCGCGTTCAATGTCGAGATTTTCCGCGCGGGCATCGAAGCCGTGCCGGAAAGCACCCAGGAAGCCGCTGAATCTCTTGGGTTTTCCCGATTGCAGACGTACATCTACGTGGTGCTGCCGCTCGCCTTTCGGGTCTGTTTGCCCGCGCTGAACAACAATCTGGTGAACCTGGTCATGTCCACAACGCAAGCCTATGCGATCGCGGTGCCCGAGCTTCTCTATCACTCGGTCAGCATCTGGAACGACTACCCCAGCGCCCAATACCCGACCATGCTGCTGGTCTTCGTGGCCTATATCGTGCTTGTCGCGATCCTGGTCTTCGGCATGGACCGCTGGGAGCGCGCGATGAAAATCCCAGGATACGGCACGTGAGCGCGAATGCAGCCGATCAGCGCCGTCCCGGCGGCGGCGGGGGCGGGTGGGTGGGAGCCGCAGTCGGGACGGCGCGGTCCCAGGCCAAGCGCATCGCCGGGGTCAACGCACCGTCGACCACCGATCTTCCGGTCCTGAAACCGTTCGACATCCCCGCGGTCACACCGGACGGCTACATATTTGTCCGCTGGGTCGCGAACCTGCCCTGGTGGACGCCGGTCGTGGTCATGCTGATGGCGGTGCTGTGGCCCGCGCTGGCTTATGCGCAATCGAACTACTCGACCGTGCAGGCCTTCGATGCCCTGTGGCGCTGGGCGCCGTTCCTGCTGTGGTCAGGGTTCTTCTTCAATGTGCTGATCTCGGTTCTGGCGATGGCAATCGGCACCGTCGCGGGCGCCGCTCTCGGCCTCGCCCAGATCTCGCCGACCCGCTGGGTGCGCAACACCGCCTGGTTCCTGACCCAGGCCTTCCGGAACTCACCATGGCTGGTGCTGCTTTTCATTGTGCTTCTGGCCTTTCCCTTCGAGATCGTGATCTTCGGCGTGATCATCCCGATCCCCGACTGGATGAAGGGTGTGATCGGCCTGTCGCTGCCAATCATGGCCAACATCTCCGAGGTCGTGCGCGGCGCGGTGCAATCCGTGCCGACCGCCCAGTGGGAGGCATCGGAAAGCCTCGCATTCACGCGCCGCCAGACGCTTTGGCAGATCATCCTGCCGCAATGCTTTAAGCGAATGCTGCCGCCCTGGATGAACTGGTACGCGATCCTGACGATGGCGACGCCGCTGTGCACGCTGCTGGGCATCGAGGAACTCATCACGCTGAGCCGCCAGGCCATGGAGGCCGAGGACAACCATCCCGAACTGCTGGTGCCGTTCTACGGGTTCGCTCTGGTGCTGTTCTTCGCCTATTGTTATCCGATCGCCCGTTGGACGATCGCACTCGAACGCCGATATACAGTGAAGCTGTAGAGGAGGTGTGACGTTGAAAACCGACCCCGAACTGCTGCCGCCCGAGGCACCGGACCCCGAGGCGCATGATGTGACGCCGGGCATGATTTCCCGCAACCGCGTCTGGATCGAGCGTGCACGCCATATTGGCCGGGCAGCGATCCCGTTCACGCCGCCGCCAGTGCGGCTGGGGCTCGCCTGCGCAACTGTTGCGGCCGATGTGGTTCTCTTGGCCGATGATCTTCGGCGCCGCCGCGTCGAGGATGGCAAAGCCCATATGGAGGCCGGAGCGCTTGCCATGGAGGCGGTCGCGATCGCTGCGATGAGCCGCTTTGCCCCGGCGCGTCTGGCGGCCAACCTGGCCGGGATCGAGGCCGTGCGGCAGGCCTTCAAGAAAGCGGCGACGTGAAGCGGATGCCGAGGCAATTCGTCTGCGCCACCGCTAACACGTTCGTCGCGCAAGGATAGAGGTTCCCAAGAATGAAGATCGACGACGCTTATCTGGTGACCGATCGCGCCAGCCTGCGCTCGATCGTGCCCGAGGCCGGCCCCCGCGCCGCGGTGAAGGTGATCGACCACATCGACACGCATTGCGCACGGTTCATTGCAGCGTCGCCCTTTCTGGTGTTGGGCACGTACGGCCCCGACGGTCTGGTCGATCTTTCGCCGAAGGGCGACCCTGCAGGGTTCGTTGCGGTGCTGGATGACAAAACACTCGCGGTACCAGACCGATTTGGAAACGGTCGGCTCGACAGTTTTGAGAACCTGCTGGAGAACCCGGCCGTCAGCCTGATCTTCGTGATCCCCAGCCACAACGACACATTGCGGGTCGGCGGGCGGGGCCGTCTGACAACTCAACCGGACATCCTCCAGCGTCTCGCCGTTAAGGGCCGGGCGCCAAGTCTCGCACTGATCGTCACCGTCGAAGAAGCGTACCTGCACTGCGCCAAGTCGATGGTGCGCGCACAAATGTGGCACCCGAATGCCTGGCCCGATACCAGTGATGTTCCGACCATGGCCGAGGCAATGGTTACCCACGGCAAGCTGGTCGAGCAGGGCCTGGTTCAGGACACCGCGGAGATGCAGTCGATCATCGACAATGACCGCGAGAACCGTCTCTACTGACCCAGAGGATGGCCATGACCTGGACTCCGATGATGGATGCGGATCCGAGCAGCGTTTTGTGGCGTGGTACAGTTTTCCGATGCAAGGGAAAGTGGCCATACGAGTCCATGGTAGATTTCATGCTGATCGATTCATACGAAGCCAGGTCCGGATTCATCCTTATGGTTGCGACCGGCCGAAAGTCAGGCATCACTCTTCAAGCCTTGCCCGAGGCGTGTCGTGCCACGGGTAATCGTCGCGCTGTATTGATGGGTTGGCTGCAGCAAGAGTGGACGACATGGATCTACCCTGACTGCGCGCCTTTGGACGTCTACTTTGCCGAAAGTTACCCTGCGCCCGGAGCCATACCATGAATGCACCGACCCCGAGTTGGACGCCGGATCAGCCGATCATCTCACTGCGAGAGGTCCGCAAGTCCTTTGGCGCACTCGAAGTCCTAAAGGGCGTGACCTTCGACGTGATGAAGGGCGAGGTGATCTGCATCATCGGGCCGTCAGGCTCGGGCAAATCCACGCTGATCCGCTGCATAAACGCGCTGAACGACATACAGGCGGGCTCGATCACGGTCGAGGGGCAGGAGGTCCACGACCCCGATCTCGACAAGCTGGAATTGCGCAAGAAGGTCGGCATGGTCTTCCAGCAATACAATTTGTTCCCGCACAAGACGGCCCTGCAGAATGTCATGATGGCGCCGGTGTTGGTCCTGAAACAGGACAAGGCACAGGTCGAGGACCGCGCACGCAAGCTGATGGCCAAGGTCCGGCTGCAAGGCAAGGAAGACAGTTTTCCGGGCGAGCTGTCAGGCGGCCAACAGCAACGCGTCGCAATTGCGCGCAGCCTGGCAATGAACCCGGACGTGATGCTGTTCGACGAGGTTACGGCGGCTCTGGACCCGGAAACGGTCAAGGAAGTGCTCGTCACCATCCGCGAACTGGCCGAGGACGGGATGACCTGCATTCTGGTGACGCATGAGATGGGCTTTGCCCGCGAAGTCGCCGACCACATCTATTTCACCGACCGGGGCGTGATCGTCGAGCATGGCCCGCCAGCGACGTTTTTCACCGAAGCATCCGACCCGCGTACGCGCGAATTTCTCAGCCAGATCCTCTAGGAAAGTACCGCAAAAAAGGGTGCCGCCCTCCAGGGAGAAAAGAGCGGCACCGATCCGCCAACACGGCGTTTCCTCACGATGCCACAGGCAGGCGAGTCGCACGCAAGAAGTTGTCTCATCCTCGAACATGGATGTGATTTATCCGCGTCAGCCTGTTGCCTCATGGGCACAGACCTTCGGCGGCTTGACCCTCAAACGGCCTCACCGGAAAGTCGGCGGATGATTGGCCTGCACACGTTTCTTTCCAGCATCTTCGGCGCGCTCGCGATCCTGATTGCCATGCAGGCAGACGCACAGATTCTGTCGCCCGAGGATCTGGCAGCGAAGATCGAGCCGCCCTACAAGCTGGGCGAAAAGCTGACAGAAACGGGCGTCTGGTCGATCCGCGATCTCTCGGGCGATGCGGCAGGTTACGTGTTCGAAACCGGGCCGCTTGCCCCCCTGCCCGGCTTTTCCGGTGCGCCGATCCACGTCCTGGTCACGCTGCAATCGAACGGGCGCCTCCTGCGGGCTGAGTTGCTCGAGCACAACGAGCCGGTGTTCGTCTCGGGTCTGGGCGAGGCGCCGTTCCATGCGTTCATGCGCCAGTATCGCGGGCTGTCGATCTTCGACTCGATCACGGTCGGGGTGCCGTATGGCGCGGGCGATCGCGCGGCCTCGGGCCATGTCTATCTGGACGGCGTGACCAAGGCCACGGCTTCGGTGCGCATTGCCCACGAATCTATCCTGGCCGCGGCACTCGACGTGGCGCGCAGTCAGATGCAGGGCCTTGCCGCCGGTCCTGCGCCGGACCCGGTGCAGGATGGCGATGCGATCCCGTGGGACGATCTGGTCGCGCGCGGGCTGGCGCAGCGGCGCCTGATCCTGAACCGCGAGGTGCAGGCATCCTTTGCCGGGACGTTGTGGGAAGACGATGACATCGAGGCGGCCGAGGATCCCGATGGCGTGTTCCTGGACCTCTGGATCATCGATGTCGGCCCCCGCGCCATCGCGGCTGGCGTGCTGGACGCCGAGACCATGGCCGAGCGCGATCAGTTCATGTCTATCGCCACCAAGGACGAGCCGATCCTGCTTCTGGCCAACGGGCGGCATGGTCTGGTGTCGGAGGCGTTCGTCCGCAACACGGCACCCGATCTGATCTCGGCCACCAAGGATGGGTTGCCGGTGGCGCTGCGCGATGCGGATTTCGAGATCGCCCTGACGACCGGCGTGCCGGAGTTCGACCATATGCTGATGCTGCGCACCGACCGGCGGCTGGGCTTCGACCCGACGCGGCCCTGGGAGCTGAGCATCCGTGCAGTGCGCACCCACGGCATCTTCCATCCCGAGATCGGGACACGCGATTTCGCGGTGACGCTGAGCACCGACGCCGCGTTCTTCAACCGGCCCGAAGTGCGGGCGCCCCTGCCGGTCTGGGCTGAAAGCCTGCTCGCGCGGATCTGGGATCTGGCCGTACTGGGGCTTGGACTGGCTTTGCTGGTTCTCGTGCTCGCGCGCGCGTTGACACGCTTCGCATCGATGCCCGGCTTCCGGCCTGTCCGGCTGGTCTTTCTGGCTGCCATGGTCGTGTTCGTCGGCTGGTGGGGCCAGGGTCAGCTTTCGATCGTCACGGTGACCGGCGTCCTGCGCACCGCGGTGGACGGCGGCAGTTTCGCCTTCCTGCTCTACGATCCGTTCAGCCTGGTGATCTGGGGAGTGGCGTTGGCGGCTCTGGTGGTCTGGGGGCGTGGCTTGTTCTGCGGTTGGCTGTGTCCGTATGGCGCCCTGCAGGAACTCTCCCATGCCCTCGGCAGGGCACTCCGCCTGCCTGAAATCCGGGTGCGGGACCACTGGGATCGTAGGCTGAAGTGGGTGAAGTACGGCGTCTTGGGCGCACTGATCGGTGCTGCGATCTTGGCACCTGCCGCGAATGACGCGTTGGCCGAGGTGGAACCGTTCAAGACGGCCATCACAACGGGCTTCGACCGCGAATGGGGTTATGTGCTGTATGCCGCGTTCTGGCTTGTGCTGGGCCTGGTCGTCTTCAAGGCGTTCTGCCGGTATCTGTGCCCGCTGGGCGCGTTTCTCGCCATTGGCGGTCTGGTGCGGCGCTGGGACTGGATCCCGCGCCGCGCCGAATGCGGCACGCCCTGCCAGCTTTGCAAGGTGCGTTGCAGCTATAAGGCCATCGAACGAGACGGGCGGATCCGCTACGATGAGTGTTTCCAGTGCCTCGACTGCGTGACGATCCACGAGGATGCGCGGACCTGCGTACCACTGGTGCTCGCCGCGAAGCGGGGAACAGCAGCATGAGGGTCGACAGGCGGCGCTTTCTTGCGATCTCGGTGGCGTCTCTGGCAGGGACCGGAGCCGACGCGGCAATAACGGCCCTGAACCGCCTGCAATTTCGCGCCCTCGGGGCGGAGTGCGAGGTTTCATTGCCCGGTGATCCGGATCGCGCCGAGCGCGCCGTGGCCGAGGTCGCACTCGCCATCGACCGGATCGAGCAGAGTTTCAGTATCTGGAGATCCGCGTCCGAGCTTTCGCGACTGAACAGGGCGGGGACGTTTTCCGGCGCAAGCCCAGGATTCCTGCGGGGATGGTACCAGGCGCTGGAGCTTTCACGCCGGACCGGGGGCAGCTTTGACGTCACGGTGCAGCCGTTATGGGAGGTGGCAGCCCGGGGTTCAGAGGCAGAGCCTGTGATCGGTTGGCAGCGCGTTCGGATCGATGAGGACACTATTCAGTTCGACAAAGGGATGCGCGCGACCTTCAACGGCATCGCGCAGGGGATCGCGGCGGATGACGCCATTGCCGTACTGGAAGCCCGGGGCTACCGGGATGTCCTCGTCAATCTTGGTGAGTATCAAGCGCGCGGCCTCCATCCCGATGGGCGCTCCTGGAGGGTCGGCGTCGAAAACCCTATCACAGGCGAGATTGCCGCTGTTATGGCGCCGGAACCGGGCTTTGGCGCGATCGCGACATCCGAGCCGCAAGGCACGACGATCCGAGGTCGGCCACACATCTTCGATCCGCTGGACCGGCCAGGTCCGCGTTGGGCTAGCGTCACCGTTCGTGCGGCAACCGCGGCCTGGGCCGATGGTGTCTCCACCGCCATCGCGGCATCACCAATCGGAATGGCTCAACAACTCCTCGAGGCCACCGGTGTTCGGGAGGCTATTCTGATCGATCTCAGCGGCAACATCCGGCACTGGCACGCCTGATCAGCGGTTCAGCAGCGGCAGGATTTCGGTCTCGATATCCGGGAACAAGTGGCTGACAGAGCGCTGGAATTCCTGCGGTTGCGCGCCCAGACTCGCGAACCGGTCCGGCAAAGGTGTGCTCATGATCTCGACCATGTCGAGACCGGTTTCGGCACCCGCGCGCAGTGTCGCGTCGAGCCAGTCAAGATAGGCGCGCGTCTGTCGCAAGGACTCTCCGGTGCGATCCAATGGGCCGTGGCCGGGCACGATTGCGCTGGGCTGCAAAGCCTCGAGCGTAGCCAGGGACTGCCGCCAGCGTGGCAGGTCTGCGTCCGGCGTCGTCGCGGCGCGATCCAGAAACGCAAGGTCACCAGCGATCAGGAGGCCGGTTTCCACATCGACAATCGCAAGATCCGCTTCGGTGTGCCCGCCCAGCGGCAGTGCCCGCAGCGCACGCCCACCGATCGAGAAGTCACCGCCCGCCAGGACCTTGTTCGGCGGGATCACCTCGGACCCGCGCATCCAGTCGCCGAGAATGCGATACATCGCATCCGAGTAGCCATCGCCGTGGCTGCGAGCGAATTTTCCCGTCTCGGCCAGGGCACGGATCTCAACATCCGAGAAGGCAAGATTTCCGAAGAAGTGGTCTGGATGATGATGCGTGAGGATAATACCTGAGATCCCGCGGCCAGTGGTCTGCAACGCGACCTGGCGCAGGCTCTCGCCATAGCGCAGCGAGGGTCCGGTATCGATGACGACGAGGCCGGTCTCGGTCTCGAGCAGGACGATGTTGACGATGGCGCCGCCGTTCTCCATCGAGAAGTAGTCACGCGAGCCTTCGACCATCCAGATCCCGGGTGCTACGGAAACCGGTGCCAGATCATAGGCAAGGCGCCCGCGCGGCAGTGCGGGGCTCGCGACCGAAGCCCCGATCGCCGAAAGTGCAGTCCGGCGCGTAATCCGCATGATGGTTCTTTCCTTTTACCGTGCTCGGTTTCGTTGCGCGGCAGGGCGCGTCCTTCGGACGGCGCCTGCCTTCCAATCCGGCCCGCCCCCCCCCCCCCCCCCGCCCACAACACAAACGAGGAGGAGGGGGGGGGGGGGGGGGGGGGGGTGGCCGGGCTGGGGCGGATCCCGTGTATTGCGTGGCGCAGCCACGCGATCCGAGCGGCCGCAAACCATGGTCCCTATTGCGTCAGGGGCAGCGGCACTGTCGCATCGATCTCGTTCCCGTTGTTGTCGCGCCCTTCAATCTGTACGTCATGGCTGAGTTGACCCGGACGGAAGTACAGTGTCAGCGCCGGGTCTTCATCGACGGGTTCGTGCAACTCGACCCTTGCCATCGTGCCCTCGGGCCCCTGAACGGTCAGGTCCTCGACAATGAAGACCGGGATTCCGTCCGCCAGACCGGTGTCCATTGGATGATCCAGGATCATCCGCAAGCGCCCGGTCTCGGGCCACATCCGACCCCGGACTTCGCCCAGCTTTTCTTCCCAATCGGCATTCGCATAGGCTTGCGCCGGTGCGCTGCAACCCCCGCCAGCGGCATCGATTTCGGTCCCGCCGACAAACCAATGACCATCCCGATCCATCACCGAGGCGCGAATCGGGGTCGCCTGATCAATCTTAAACCGGAACGAGATCCGGGCCTCGGCCTCGCCGGGATGATAGGTCAGGATCTTCGGGATCGGCCCGTAATCGACCGACACCACGATCTTCTCGACATTTGCGATCGCGCTGGCATCGATGGTCACCGGCACCTCGAAGGCGTCCTCGGCCGCGTGCGGTGCCCGCACGATCACCCGGTCATCGAATTGGATCCGGTACGGATAACCAAGGATGTTGGCCAGCAGAAGATACCCCCACCCGCAGCGAAAGGGATCGTACAGCGGCACCTTGGGGTCGTCGATCGCGAACGCAGGCGTCGCCATTGCGGCGATCATCAGGGCGGCAAGGCGCATCTCTGGTCCTCCTCAGCGGACCGGCGGCGCGAAGCTCACGCCGAACCGGTCGAATATCTCCTGCATCCGGCCATCCGCGATCGCAGCGCCGAGCGCATCGTCCACGGCATAGCCGAGGCGCCTGTAGTTATGCCTGACAGCCACCCCAAGTGTCCATGTCCCACGCGACAGCCCCGGCAAAGGCGGCTGATGCACCGAAATCCCATGCGCCCTGTTCCCCTGCAACTGGCTGAGCGGTCCTGTCACGGCCTTGATCTCGCCCTCGGCCAATGCTGTCATCGCCTCTGGCACCGTGCGAAAACGCCGGATCTTCGGCTGCAGCTGCCCGCCGGCGAGGTTCGACAGATAGAAATCCGCAAGCGAGTCGTTCTCTACCCCGACCGGATCGAACCGGAAATAGGCCGGGACCGGCCCGCCATCGGGATAGTGCTGCTCGGCATAAGCAATCGCGATCTCCTCGACCATGTACTTGCCGGTCAGCACGATCAGCTCGTTGCGGCTGTCGAGTTCCCGATCCCACGGCACGTGCAGCATGACGTTGACGACATCGCCGCGTTCGTCCGAGACAAGCGGCCCTTTCCAGACCCAACTGCGCAGATCATCATCCACCGTCTCGCCCGCCGCGAGCAGTCGAAACCGCGCCTCGACGCCAAGCTCGTCCGCGATCATGCGCCCGATCTCCACGTCCAGGCCGCGTGCCTCGCCATTGTCATCCCAGGAATAGGGATGAAAATCGTCGTAGACGCCAAACTCGAGCCACCCGCGTTCGCGGATCGTGTCGAGATCGGCGCCCGGCGTGAAGGTCTTGTCCGGGTTCTGGATGCGACTGATCTGCGGCGCTTTCTTCCAGCTTTGCTGAACGCTGTTGGCCGAGGCGTGCGGGACGGACGCCACCAGCGCCAGACCCGCCACCAACAGGATCCATCGGATCATTGCGCGGCGCTGAGCCCGATCGTCAGCGTCTCCGCTGCCGCCTTCACGCCTGCGGGTGTGCCGTCCAGGCTGGCGATCGCGCGGCTGACCGCCGAATCCGCCACCGGCGCACCGGAGGCCGTTGCGATCTCACCCACCATGCCCTTCATCGTCTCGACATGGCCATCGACCTCTGCGGCCAGAGCGGCATAGTCTCCGCCACCGGCCAGCGCGTCAGCCTTGGCCTTCAGATCGTCGCGGATTGCTTTCAGGTCGGTGTTGAAATCATCGAGCGCGCCGTCATCGGGCCGTGTCTCGACATAGGTTCGGATCGCCCACGCCGCCTTCTGACCCAAAAGCTCACCGAACGCAGGCATCTTGGTGATGCCGTTCTGGGTGTAGCCGTTGATGAAGCGTTCCATGAACCACTCGTCGCCATCGAAATTGGCTTCCAGATAGCGCAGGTCCGGCGCCAGCCCGCCCGAGACCACTTCAAGCCCGTGACAGCGCGCGCAGTTCTGGTTGTAACCCGAGGCACCGATCTCGACCGCGGCGGCCCAGACGTCATCGCCCGCTGCTTCAGCACGGTAGGGGTTCTCTTCGAGCCATTCTTCGCCGATCTCCGGCAGGGCCGCGGTGTCGACCGGTTGCGGAGCGACATCGCCATGCCCCAGCGCGGTCGCAGGCAGAACAAGTGCGAATCCGACCGCTGTCAGTGTTCTCAGCATGATTTCCTCCCGAGCCCTTGATGCTTTGTGTTCCGGACAGCTTCTCTCAGCAAGCTGCGCTTTACAATTCGACCTTTGGCCGATGTGCGAAAATGCGCAGATATGGTTTAATCGATTGAGAAACGGCGCGGACGACCGCGCACGATCGGCCAAAGCCGAGCTTCGTGGGGAGGACCAAATGCTGACCAAACCGCTTACCGCCGCTGCAGTCTTGCTGGCATTCGCAACACCGACCTGGAGCAGCGAAATCTGGGTATCGAACGAGAAAAGCAATACAGTCAGTGTGATCGATGTCGAAACGCTCGAGGTGACGCGCACGCTGAACGTGGGCGAACGCCCGCGCGGGATCATCTTCTCGCAAGATTACAGCCGCCTCTACGTCTGTGCATCGGATGACGACACGGTGCAGGTGATCGACCCTGCCTCGGGCGAGGTTCTGCACAATCTGCGCAATCTCATCGTCATCAGCGATCGCCCTCAC
>ERZ1740062.960-NODE-960-length-12758-cov-5.315988_pt1 | contig 12758 bp, 8 predicted proteins | sample MGYA00581741_ERZ1740062 | MGnify/ENA primary metagenome ERZ1740062 (study PRJEB43018, sample SAMN04849747) | marine metagenome | isolation source: floating plastic debris | place: Pacific Ocean | collected 2008-09-01 | study: EMG produced TPA metagenomics assembly...
TGGAAAACCACAGAGGCTATAAATCAAACAAATCATAAATAAATGGGAAATCCCTACTCCCACCCATACTTAACAAAATTCTAGTGAAAACTTACTACTCTCAAGAGTTCGTTTGATCCCAACCATGATGTAGTTTTTTTAAGTTGGATCAAGAATGTATGGCTTGGTAAACTGTGTTGATGCACACAGTCCTTGGTAGGATGTTTACCGTGTCTAATGCAGGCCTATGTTCGAATTTGTGAACACTATTTGGCAATGAAAAACCACTACGAAGTATTGAAATGAAACATGCTTGGATGGTAGATATTGTAGATGACAATGACATTGTATCTCACTTTTGCTTGGCTAAAGCTGGTTCAACAGACATCGTTTTGTCGTACAGCTTCATATCTACAATGGTAAAATGAAACACAGTAAAATACCACATAATAAATCCAAAACAGGTTGTTATATAGGAAAATGATTTATCGCTAAAAATCCATGTAGGCCGAATTCAAATGCTATGCAAAAGACAAACGCATTGAATTTATGACGATCATCTTCTCTAAGATTGGAAAGTTGAGCTTTTACCAGAGGATGTATTCAGGTGGAATCGACTGTATTCAACCAACATACGAAGAGTTACTTTGCCACAAGGCAAGATAATGACATATACGACTGGTATTGATGAATGTAGTTGGGCCAAATTGGCTATTATGCATACAAATGCTGAAATATGGTGTCAAATCCTGGGAACATTTGTGCAGTGAGGCAAACCCACATAAAAAAAAGAAATTAAAAGATACACTCTTTCACATTTCAAGTTGAATGTACATGTAGTGACCGATACGTGACTCACAAATACATGGTAGAAAACATCAAAGAAGTAGGGCACCACTATTACTTTTTGATGTACCAATCAGGTGAAAAAAGCTAATAATTGTAGCACTAATTCAAGATAAAAAATTTAATTCATGAAGCAGGGTACTGGTAAGCCAAGCCTGGTAAGCTACATGTAAGTGAGAGGAATAGAATTATCACCATAATAATAAGGCTACATGATCTCAAACCAAAGGGGCAACTACGTGTACTTCAATAAAGAGGCTATAGCTACTTTGCAAATAATCAAATACTAAAAAACAACTTGTATGCAGCACTACTGCTACCAGTAGTTATAGTTCATTTCACATATATATTTCTTTGCTATCGAGAATGAGTTAAGCAAAATTGGCTGAAAGATCGGGTAAGACCTAGGTCATGGGTCATACTAATTGTTTCACAGTGTTCCCAGCTGACAGGCAAATATCCATAAGTCTCCTTGCATTATTCATACTTGTATATTCCACCCCTGGACAAATTCAGATTCGAAAAATGGTTTCAGTCTTTATTTGGCCACAAATACTCAAAAATATATTTGAATTGCTCGGCCATGTAAAATCCAGCCTCTCATATTTCATTGCACTGGGCCTAACTTGGGGCCACTACCACAGCTATCACAAAAAAAGCTTACTACAATACAACTCTAACTGTAAACAGAGGAATTTGCGGATGCACAGTCTTCAGAGAGGGACATCATATGCTTGATAGAGGTGCTAAGTAGGCCTACTAATGATTTTGACTCGAAACATATTTGTTTGAGGACCTGAAGATCTATTTTAGAGTGCTTTAAGCTACATGTACATGTACTCTGTTACAATATGTCAGCAATTTTTATTTTCTGCATCTTATCAATCGAGCTCGAACCAATCATTTGAGACAGAATAATGTACTGTATATACGAGGCCGCAGTGTCGGTAAGCATATAGCCTACAATAGTAGAAATTCTTAATCAGAGGCCTCTTAATGTGGTTGTCAATGACACATACTAATTCACCAGGTTTAAGCTTTGTTAAGCTGTTAAAGTAATTTATCCAATGAACTATCTATTAATCTGCCTCGATTCTTTGCGTAATTCTTATTGAGGTGAGTGTGAAAATTAACATCTTTGGTAAGCCTACTATTGTCCGCAGATGGGAACAATTGTTTACTACAAGAACGCCTGGATTCACTTTGTGTATTAAAGGAGAAGCAGACAGTTCCAAAACATGAAGCCATATACACAGCAGGCTATTTGTGCAATACCACCATTAGTCATGGCAGTGGGCAGTTACAATAAGTGTGGAGGTGTAATTCCAAGGAGTGATTCTAGAGAGACCATTGACTGGAGACCCAGCATGTGGAATGGAGAACCAGTAGGCAGAATTTTGTGCAGTTCATATGGAACGTGAAAAGACCTGCGGTTAAAACCAGCTAGCTAGACTAGAGAAGATGGGATAGGGAGGAGTCACTTTTCTTTTGGAAATGAAATATATATAAACTGAGCTTGGTGGTGGTAAGAAGAATAATTTTATTATGTTGGCATTGGCATCACATCATCAAATCAATGCATCAGTTTCTCAAGGAGATAATACAAAGATGTGAGGCATACCTGCAAGTTTGTCAATAGCACTGTCAACAGTTGTCTGATCTTGGCAATCAACAAAGGCATAGCCTGCTTTCAACTGAACATTGTCCACAGCTAGATCTCTTTCAGAAAACAGTTGTTTTATGTCCTCCTCTGAGACTTGCTTGTCCAAGTTTCCAAGGTAAAGTCTATGAGACATGATTCTGTATTTCCCTCTCACAACCAGGAAGACTTTCTAGAGGTTCATGTGCTCATAAATCACATATAACTAGCAACCCTTGGGTAAAGCGCCATAATTTTACAAACAGAAATTCTTTTTTACAACAAAAAGTTCGATGCCAGTAATCATGACATATTCTTTGAGTGCGGGGGTTAGGGACATGCCCACATCACTTACCTTTTGGAAAGTTAGGCTTTCTATTTGCTATCCGGTTTTTGTAAAACCAAAATTATTCTTTTTGAAATTCAAAATTATGATTAAATTAGATCACTTACAACATCTGATTACAACTTTATTCGAACTACCTACTTAGTATTTTTTTTTCAAAGAAATAAGTAAGCAGAAAGTACAATTTAATTCTTGACTTTAGTTAGGCTCCATATATTCCACACTATTTGGGGAATTCCAGTATCTCAGGGAAACCCCTTTCAGTTTCTCAACAAGGTAATTGTGCAAAAGAAGCTGTGCCACTTGCAAATTGCTTCCTATCTTGGGAACATCAAACTTCAAAGATGTGTCATGGCAAACCCCAACAATCCATCAGTCCTTATAGCTGCTGAAGTTGAATATGAAAAAGAAAAGAAGTGTCCATCAGCAAGTGATCTTACTTTGTACTTTCAAAACCCTAAAAATGGTGGCTGTGAAGTTTTAGGTGTACTCACTCCTTACCAAGGCAATCCTGCTAAAGCTATTGTGGTGTTCCATCCAGATTCTTGTGAAGAAGGTGAGTGAACTATCTTACCATGCTAGTGATGTAGGCCTACATGATGCAAGGCAATGGGGAAGGGATTACTACCTGGATATATGAACAGATGATACACAGTTTGAAAGAGGAGTAAAATCAGGTAGCTCCCAATTTGAACTTCCAAATATTCAACTTAGAAATAGATTCTGAGTAAGCTTTGTTGACTATTTCATGTATGTTATGTGCAAGCCTGGGTTAGTACAGTCACTTCGCTTGCAAGACACTTCTTGATATTGGTACACCTCATGTGAAATCTCTCCAAAACCGAAAGAATGCTATGTTTTATGCCCAAGCTGAAGCAGAATGGTGAAGATTATAAGGAGTTTGTTAATCCAAGTATGTATTCTATAGGATTTTTGGTTTTGTTCTGTAGACATTATAAGAGATCTTAACGACAGTAAATCTGATCCGTTGCTGAAAATATCAGAGTACAAACACTCAAAGGTAAGATTCATGAGGTGCAGTAAAGTGTGCAGCTGCATTGCCCGTCTTTCTGCCAATCAGATTGGCGCAGATGGTTTGTCTGAGCTACAGCAATAGGTCTACACTTAGAAGTTGTTAATGGTATAATAAGTGTTTGTTAGCCAGGTCATTACTTCTTAGGCTTAAATACACCATTCAAATGTCAGTAATTGTCAGCAATTTCTGGAATTGGGATTTTATCATCCTCAAACACAACAAATTTGAAAGCTGACAATGACTTTTAAATAAGCGCTATGGCTTGCCAATTAAAGATTCATCTTGATCCTTCTAAGGCAAAATACTAGGATACATGATTTCCCTAGTGAATTTTTTCTTTAAAATAGAACTTTCCCAACAATGAACTTCCCGGGGAAGTTCATTGTTCCCAAGAAGGATATTTCCTCAAACTGTCCATACTGCAGCTGTAATGAAAATACCCAGCAGACACAGAATAAATGTAGCCAGGAGGGGTAGGGTTTCACAGGTCACTGTCTTCACAGTTACCGACATTTAATAATCAGATCTTCAAATGTTCTCTCTTATGGCTTAATTGCCAATACATGTATACAATCTTCAAACAGAACTTATATCAAATTTTTCAGGCCTCTTGTTAAGTTGAGTGTCAAGGGCTCATCCCTTGACATGGGTACAAAATCAGTTTCGCTAGACAGACTACTGGATTTGTTTGAGAATGTGAAATATAAATGTATATCCAGTCGTTGTGTGGGGAGTCAGTATATCTTTCTTATACTTTGACAGGGTTAGACTGATTGGTCAGACAAAGTTTGTTATGAGGTTTGAGCTGCCAGTAATATTCTGCCTTTACAAAAACAAGATTGCCAGCATGAATATAAAAGGCAGCAAACATAAATACTTGTCTTGTTTTCTCTTTGTTGTGTTCTTTTGGTAAGGGTATTACTCCTTATGTGTGGCCACTGGTGGTCATGTTTGCGTTGCGTTACAATACTCCCCATGTTGTTCATTCATATTATTGATGTAGATATTTGGTGAGACAACCACCTACATTGAAAAAGAAACTTCTAAGAAGCTGTTAGGTACGTTTGAATTTGAAAAACTGAGGAAAAGAGTCGCCTATCAATGCGGCTTCAGCATTGAGCAGAGCCCCAATTCTAAAAGGTAAGTTCAGCTAACATTTCAAAAGAACTCAAACAGTGTGCATTAACAGATAAGATCTTTATTTAAGAAAACGAGAGTTTCAGCATATTTTTAGATTGTTTTGTTTTAAACCAATGAGTTGAATGGTAATAAAGCAGCAATTTTCAAGCTTGAGTTATTAGAAAGCGGAAAAATCCTCAGGGGTGTTTAGTTCTACATTTTGCTTAGGACTCCTCATTGCCGTTGTTTTGTACCTTAGTTATCAAGGGACCAAGCAATTTTTACGCGAAACATGGTATTTATCAAAGCCGATTATGATTCATATGGTCCTTCATACAATATGAAAACTGTTATTTTTCTAGCATGGATTTTCATCAGTTGCACATGATATGTGAAAAAGATGCCGATACCTTTTTGACATACTGTACTATCTACCAATCTTTATGTTAGCAGCTAATGGTTACCTACAAGCAGTCATTCCATCGTTTCATTACAATGTCAACTTATATGCTAAAGCACTGCACTGGTGTACAATATTAATCGCTCTGACTAGTAACTTATTTTCGACTACTAGAAACAGAAGCATTACTCATCGCAAAGCAGTTTTCATTTAAGTAAAATACGCATACATCACTTATTATTGTCCGTCATATTTATACAGAATTAAACTAAAAGGAAACTTCTCACATCTGAAGCTAGCAGAAGATTGCTTTGCACAGATCATCAATGACATAGATAATAATCAGGTTCTGGTTCCTGAAGAAACTGTCAGTGGAGAAGACTTTGACGTAGCGAACGAAGAAGACTCGGAAGTATACACTAACAGGGGAGAGTTGGAAGCAGCAGAGACAGAGGCAACAGGGGCAACCCAGGAACTAGATGACCTTGCACTTGATGGAAGTAAGACTATTGTGACTGAAAACAGTGAAAAAGAGGGCAGTAAAAAGGCTAGTGGTGTTGAACAACAAGATAAGTCAGACAAAGAAAAGTGCAATACAGCTCAGCCAAAATCACCAAATATTGAAAAGAGGAGTCATCCAAGCAAAGGACCACAAAACGAAGTGCAGGAGACCTTGGTGACAGATAGCTCGACTAGAAACAAAACTCTACCAGGTGGAAAGACAAAAAAGAGTCCTACTGTTGCAGAAAGACTTCAGAACGGCCACAGTGACGAAAAAGCTACATACAAAGGAGAGGAAGAACAGGAAGAAGATATCCCAGAAGACAAAGAATCCAGCATGTCGGCTCATTCAGTCAAAGAGGATTTTGACCGTATTGTATACGAGTACATGATGATTGAAAAGGAGGAGGAGTTTAATAGCAGGATTTTGCGTAAGTTTGTTAATTATGTTTACAAGCCTGGGCTTCCTCGCTTCACACGGAGTACCATTCTTGTGATCAGTTCATCTCATATATATAAATTTTAATTGACCTTGAAAAGTTTTGACTAGTGAAGATGATGGTCTCAGTGTCAGTGTGACTCCGCATATTGAGATTTAGGCCGCTTATTGTCACCATTTGCAAATACTGAAATACTAACAGCTGTGTCTAGGTGTTTGGAAAATGACTTTGAATTGTAGCCGTGTAGTTGATACATCAATTTTGGCATATGCTCTATGAGCTACTTTGTTAACCACCTATACACTGTCTTGAAATGCTCAGCAAACATTTTCACCTGTTACATATCGTTATTGTTTGCCTCATTGCCTGCGATTATCCATTCAGTATCCCATGCAAGTTTTATGGACTGAAATAGCATGATTTTGGTTAAAATTGCATGGTTTGGGGTTGGGATGTAATGTTCTGAAGTCTCTCATAGCCAACTCCAGAACATTCTGGGATTGTCACCCTCAACCTCAGAATTTACTAGTGTTTTGGGGTCAACGACACGTCTCTGATGTTTATGGATACAGTTGAGATACGTCTTCAGGGGTTTCCAACAAATTTAAAGGACCATCTTAAAATGCTCTCTTGTTTTTCTTTCAGAGCATTACAAGAAATGCAAGGTGAAAGCTGAAGAAGATGAGAAAGACATCAACAACATGATTGTTAAAGTCAGAGGGCCAAAGAAGGAGGCGTTGGCGGCCATGGAGGCTATCAATAACATGTTTTCTGAGACATCCGGTTCCCTGAACTCTGTCGCAATTAAACTTACTGTAAGCACCAGAGATGGAATCGTAATAATTATTCAGATAGTTTTGAGTTTTGTTCCAATCTATTGGCAAATGGTATTTCACAAGCAGTTTTTTTCTCACATGACACAGCAGGCAACGGAGTGTTTAAAAGTCACACCAATTCTAACTCCTTGGTCACACTCGTTCTTTTGGATGATTTATCAACTGCCCCGGCCAACACCCAAAATGAGATTACAAAATAGGAATCTGTTATTGAGTTGTTGGTAACATTTTAACTAGGTGAACAATTCAAAATTTTTTTATTCACACCAATCAAATTTCAGCCTTGGTGTCCATATTGAAATAAATTGCTTACAAGTTTATTTCGGAATTGTCACACATTTTCATCACAATATGATGCATAACCAATCGTAAGACTGGCGTTGAGCATGAGTTCAGAATTTATAAGTTGTCATCCCACAAAAAAGGGACGACAAATCCTGACAGATAAAAAGGGTTTTAAAAATGAAAATTGATAAAATTTCATTTTCTTTTCTTTCCAATATCTTGTAGGCATCCTTCACAGGGGATCGCAGTGGGTTGAAGAAAAGTTTAAAAAAACTAACAGGTCGTAAGTTTGTCGCTAGGCTTGTCACTGATGAAGATATCAGGATTCTTGGTGATTTGATGTTGCTAGATCGTAACATAACAATTGTCGAGCAGTAAGTAAAACCCTACTTCATACCACAGAATACAATCATATATACATTGCAGGTCAATTACATGTATTATTGATGTCATAGGCATATAATATTATTATATGCCTATGATTGAAGTATTGAAACAAAGTAGCTACTACTACTAATCATGTTGGTCTGAGAATAAAGTGTTGGTTTGCCTGTCCTACTTGACCCAAAATATAATTTCATCACAATATTTGTACTATTGAACTAACATATAGGCCTATGTAAGGTTTATTTTGACCCACTTTCCTGGTTGTCTTCTCCTTTGCATGAAGAGCTGATGGCTCTAAATATTCAATCCATTTTCACCCTATCAAATTTTCAGAAGTGATATTATGAAACAGGCTGAAATTTGTACACACCCCCTGTAGGGTAGTAGCCACATAATAGATTATCAAACTGACATGTGTTACCAATCAAACTCGTTTGAACTGGGAGGTTTTCATCTTATTTTTGGGCTTGTCATTGCAAATCTGCCCTGCTCTGGATGAAAGGCTCCCGAAATCTTTTCTCATCTCTTTAGGATATTCAAGATGTATTCAAGTGCTTTGTACAAGGAGGTCTGTTCAACCGTCTCTTTCTGTCTCATATAAAATATGCCGATAATATGCTGCAAAGTACTCCGTAGAGCCTTGCAGTTATGGCAGGTTAGAATGCACTCAAACTGGAACCAGAACTAAAATCATTTAAAATCTTTTTACATGTTGTTCTTTTATATAGATATATTCAAGATTACATCACCAAACATCCTGAATGCGCCAAAGCCTTGGAAGCACTGCCATCTATACAACTGTCTAATCGTGTAAAAATTAAAGTGGAATATGGTGACCTAACGAAAACAAAATGTGAAGCTATAGTCAGCTCTGCCGCTCCAGACCTTGGCAGCGGAAGTAAGTATATCGATGGCTGTTTTATCTGGCCGTAACTTTTGATTCTCTGTACTAGCCAACCAAATGGGAACATGTCAATCCAAATCATTGATCACAATCAATTTACATGTACTTGTATCTCTCAGTAATAACTTAATAGTTATAGTTGATCGTTTTCTACGGATATATGGTATCTCAAAGTTGGCAAACAAGACCCTTGAAGACTTCATTGTGGATGTCTCAGAATTCAAGTTGTGTATTTTATAGTCGAACAGATTATTTTTAATGTAGTACATGTAGTTACGTGGCATTAAGTGTGTGTCGATTGTCAAAGTAAAATTCATTGTGTTTATCTGCCTGAATTTAAATATAAAGTTTAGAGTTACCATTTTCTCAGTTGATCTTAAGCAATTTAAGCAGAGAGGTTAATGAAAAACAGGCAATGGAGCTGACACAGATATCCCTCTATGGATCAAAAGTAACTTAAGACGTGCAAAACTCTGATATGAGTTCTGTGCAACGAAGCAATTTTGTATCCCTTAGGAAGTGCCTGACCAGTTTTGTTGTAGATCTCCTTTATTTACCTACTGAGTTGAGTATGTTGATTAGCTATCAGAATTTGTTTTATCAAAGGTATTTATTTTCATATCCTTGTAGCGGCAGTAGCTCGTGCTGTCAACCAGGCATGTGGTCGTCGATTTGCAGAAGCAGCTAAAGATATGGCTCGTGGGAACCCGCTGCGTTCTGCTGAAACTTGTAGTCAAGAGTAGGTTATCATACAAACCTCGGCTTTCTGCACGCAAAAAGCATTGATGTTTAAGTGCTCAGATAATTATGGCCATTATCTGCTCCCAATTTGGAGTCTGAGCACATGGACTAAGAAAATTGCCTCAACATTGTTTCTTTGTAAATTGATCATAATTTATGACGGTCTGATTTGTTGCAGGGAACTATTTCCTCACTTTCTATCTGGGTACAGACATCAAGAATACTGGTGATCAGCTTTTCTCAGTATCATATAAACCGTGACAGATAATCTTTTGGCCAAAGGTTCTCTCTGATCCATCTCTCCTGCAAGCATGTATCACTGCATCAGTAACTGAATACATTACCCATATTTCTGGTGTCATCTCTGCAAAATAAGCAGAGCAATTAGATAGAGGGACTTTATTCCCTCTATCAGAACAATTGTTCATATTAGGAAGGATATGGTGCTTGCATGGGCATCACATATGATTTATTAACGACAATTTAAGATGTTTTTATGTATCATATTGAACAGTGCGGAGGGTCAATTACTCAACAGAGGAACTCGTTATGTCATTCATGCTGTTGCTCCACACCCAAACGATACAGACTTTGAGGGCACCCTTGCTGATGCAGTCTTCAATACGATGAAAGAAGCTGAACATTTAAAAGTCAAATCTCTTGCCTTCCCAGCTATAGGTTCAGGTATGTGACATATTTTGTATGCATAGATGTGCTATAACTAACGTCAGGACCAATATGAGACCAACGGAGGGTTAAGGTAATTTGTGTAGCTGTATACATCTTTGCAATAGAAAAAGTAAAAATTTTCCCATATTTAAGCCATCATCTGACTTTTTGCTAAATTTTTAGAAAACCTATGTCTACTCTTTATTGCGGCAGCACCATTCTTTTGGGAGATAAGACATTTATGTGCTGTTGAAGTTTCACCTCTTGGCTAATTTCGTGTGAAAAAGAAAAGCCTGCAAGTTTATTTTACTGTAGTGAATGTAGTCTTACATACAAACTCACATGCTACTACTGAAACTGCAAAAGGAGGCATTGCCCATAGTCCATAACACAAATATTTCACACAGCCACTAACACTTTACTAGCTGTATTATGTAAAAAATTGTACAACTTTTTTTTTTTAGAAAATTTGTTGTAGTTTCAGTTCTAGCGTATAACAGCCTTAGTTGCTTTATTGAGACTCTCAATGGCTTTCGTGGCTTGTTGGCTTTGAGGTAACACCTCTCTCAATCCACATTGCTATTGTTGTTGTCTTCTATTTCAGCGGTCCTAGGAGAAAAACGGTGTATTGAAGCATACTGGAATGGTTTAGTAAAATTCAGTCATAGTTGTGGCCACAGGATGCATGTCAAAGACATTCTGTTTGTCTACTTGGATAGAAATACAGTAATGGAAATTCACCAAGCCTTTGATCATTACTCAAAAACTATTGGGTTATCTGTTGACCCTCCTCAATCACCCTCAAGGGGAAGCAATCATTCCAGTTATGCTGGTGCTGCATCAGCCCCTGGCGCCAGTGGAGGTAGCCACTCGCATAGTAATAAAGGGATAGACAGGCAAGGAGGCTCACACGGAGTGGGTGGGGCGTCGGGAGGGGGTGGGGCCTACGGGGGGACTAAAGCACCTGAAGCGACCAGTGGTTACGGTGGCAGTGCAGCATCTGGAGGTGACATATCATTTTATGCTGGTCGACATTATAGTGGAGGTGGTGGATTTGCACAAACCTCATCAGGAGGACACAGTTCACGTGGCAACTCAAGAAATAGACCAGAACCGCTGAGTATGAACAGTGTTGGGAATGTTTCGCCAATATCTGGTCACAATAGTGTGCCTGCCGGGGGTTATGGATCACAACCACAACTATCAGATTTGGGGTATGTTCATTTCATGTACTCACAGGCTATATAATTATTATTTGTTTCTATGGTTGCGGCCGTACACAGTGCTATATGGTATTAGACAATTGTTGAAGGGCAATTGAGGTCTGAGGATATGGTAATGAATTATGTTGCCTCAATTTGTCTGCTGTTTCTGTAGTTCGGCTCAAAAGCAGTTGACAGAAAATAATATACTCTTATTTATCCGAATTTCTTGGACAGGAGGTATTACAAAATTTACTTTGATGGATATCAATTACCGTTAAATTCTTGAATTTCACACCAGAAGGGATGGATTTTGTGATGGTTTAACAGGATTTGTACACCCATTGTGCGAACGCACACAACTAAAGAAGTATTCCCTGATGAAAACAGATTAGGAGAGGACAACTACTCTGTTGTTGAATATGCCCATGAGGCAAAATAGAGCAGCATCACATCGCTTTATTTCATGGAAAGCTCAGAAATATAGAGTATTTGCATTGAATAAACTTGTACACCTACAAATCCCTATATTCCCTAGCCAAAATCTGTGGTGCCCCTAAATGCTACCCCAAATAATACCAAATGGATCTCTATTTCGGTATGTGCATTAAGACATGTCATCATGAAGTGCTACGGAAAACCAGTCAAATCCAGTTTTTGTTATTTCTGCTTTAATATGATCTAGCTATTACGTAGTTAAGTTGTGAAATGGACATCTTATCCAACCACCATCAATACTAGTGTTGTGTTGGGAGGGGAAAATGCAGGTCGAATCTGGGCCGGGTAATTGCAGAAAAAATAGGGTCGGGTCGTAATTAAATGCAGGTAAATCAACAGATTGAGCAAAATTTAGGTTGACATTGAGTCTATAAATAGTGAATGATCGCTCTGAAATCAAAAAATATGAGAAATTTGAGTCAGCACGCCTTAAAACCCCCATAAGACTGTTTGTTTGACTAACTCTATGACTTAGAATTTTGCCACAACAGTTGTCTACCTTTGGTATATATGTACGTTATAAGGTAACACCCAACCCAAAATTGACCTTACCCTAGGGCCTGTTACCCGCCCTACCCGAAGAATCGACCCATCACTGATCAATATTATTTGATTAATGTTTTAGAGCCAGACAAAGATCAGGTGGTTACGGAGATACTCCAGGTGTGCACAGTAACCACTCCAGGAATTCATCAGCTGGTGGATCTACAGCACTAGGAGGTACAGATCAGGTGAGTTGTTTGACATCATTCGGCAAATCCCCACCCCCCATTGTTTCCACCCTGCATCAGATTTTCATATTACCCTAGAGGAGGAAAATATTAGCGGGAGGAAACTTGAGTGTTTTTACATCTTAAAAAATTAAAGTACCCTACATCCAGAAAAATTCGCTAGCAGAAAATTTCGCTATTACCCTCTGGTTAAGTAAAT
>ERZ1740062.961-NODE-961-length-12755-cov-53.851102_pt1 | contig 12755 bp, 13 predicted proteins | sample MGYA00581741_ERZ1740062 | MGnify/ENA primary metagenome ERZ1740062 (study PRJEB43018, sample SAMN04849747) | marine metagenome | isolation source: floating plastic debris | place: Pacific Ocean | collected 2008-09-01 | study: EMG produced TPA metagenomics...
TGAGGTCGGCACCACTGAGGTAGGCACCACTGAGGTTGGCACCACTGAGGTATCTTCCAACCGACTTATTAAAAGTTCCTATTTCAATAACATCACTGTAGTTAATTACGTGAAGTAATTGGTTATTAAGCCTATCTTTTTCTGGTTTACCTGAAGGATAAAAAACAATCTGCTCCTTTAAATCATCTATTTCCCTTGCATAGCGATTTAACTCCAACAGCAAAATCATCACATTCAAACCAGCATAAATATCAACTTGTCGCTGTCCTAATTCAATATTTTGCTCGTGCAGCTGTCGTGATTTCTTCTGGGGTAAAGTTTCTATATGGGCATCAATAAATTCTCCTTCACACCAGCGTTGATAAAAGTCTTCTAAACGTTGAAAAAGTGGAATCGGTCGAAATTCTTCACTTGCTGTAACCAAACTCATCAAATATTCCACTACTTCTGGTGTCAGACCGCCATAACCCAACAAGTCATAAATTTCCTCATCCATTGTTGCTTGTTGGATATTAAAACCCCTCCCTCTTTTTCTTAGTTCCGTCCAGTTTTCCAAACTTTCCTTCAAGCGCTCTGCAAATAAAAATTCGCTAAAACTTTTATGCGCAAACTCTACCGAACCCGTTTTTCTTCCTGGTTGGAGATAAAAAGCAGCTAAAGCATTTCTGAGAGGATTTTCGCCGATACGTTCCCTTGCTGCTTCTAAAAACTCTTTTGCTGTTTCATCTTTCCTGAGACGTTGTTCAATCATTGACATTGACGCACATTCGCCACCAGATTGGACAACACATAAACCTGCTTCAGTCAGAATTCGGCGTAAATCTTCAGTATCTTGTTCGGTTATATCTCGCTGTAGTCCTTCTGGACGTTGTTTTGTTAATACCCAATCCAAGGACTTTTGGTAAATTAAAATTTTGGCTTGGGTTGCGCTACTTCCAGCAAACATTTCTGGTTTTAATTCATCATCCCGATGCATTGCTGCTAGCAAATAAAGTAATAATGGTTCTTGTGCTAGTTCCCGTACTCTTTTGGGACATTTATCGTCGTGTAAAAAATGCTGGAAAGCCATAATTCCGCTTGTACCAACTTGTGCTTCCCATTTACGAAACCACTGCTGCTGAATTTCCCCATCCATCGGTAGTATTTTGACTCTTTCTAGGTTCTGTGGCATATTTCTCTCGATGCTTTGTAATGCCAAAGTTCTCCCTGTAATCAATACTCGATGACCTTTTTCAGGGTTTGTGTTACAGCTTTCTTGAAAACTTCCTACCTGTTTGAGAAATTGTTCTAAACCACCACTGGTTCTTCCTTCCATTAATAATTCATCAAAACCATCGAGTAAGAACAGATACCGGATATTTTTATCGGTTAACCAACCATCATCATTGGCTGCAAAATCTCTATCAACTGCGGCTTTTAATGTATTTTCAAACTGTTTTTCCAAAGTTCTAATATCCCGCAAGCGAATTAAAACTGGAATCCACATTGGGTATAAATTCTGCCTTACCCAATCAGCAAACATTTTACAGGATACGCTTTTACCGCGTCCTGGGTCTCCTTGAATAAATATGACTTTGTCCTGTTTATTAGGGTTGTGAAGTAATTCTCTTATCCAAGTTTCTAAATCAACAGGTTGCTGAGATTTATATTCATCACCATTTTCATCTAAAGGTTGGGCTTTTAAAGGTACGTAAATATCTTTGAAAGTGAATTTTTCTGCAAAGACTGTTTCAAGTGGTTTTGTTGCAATGTAATCTTCTAGATAATTGTCAATACTTTGGTATTTCTCCAATTCCTGACGACAACCATCGCTAAATATCCCTGACAAGGATTTAACAGAATCTCCTACCTCTGCTAAAGCTTGATTCATATATCGCTGGGTATTCCAACTGACTCGCTGAGTTATGGTTTTTGCTGAGTGTGTATCTATCCCTGCTGTTTTCAAGAAAAATGATAAATGTCTGTTAAATTCCTTTGCTAAATCTGTCTCTCGAAAGCAGGTAATAGCTTTCCTCGCTTCAGTCTCAGCAAGCTGTAAATCATCCGTCCGTTGCTCTAGCTCTTCAGGAACTGCTACATCCCGAATTTTCTCCAGTAAATCTTCGTCTTTGATTGTGTGAATTATTGTGTCTAAACTTTCCAAATAAGCTAACCGAGACGTGATTGTAATACATTCCTCTAAAGTCGGCTGGTCTTCTGTTTTTTCTAAATAAAACTTAATTCCCTTCGTTGCTAAACCCACACAAGATAGTCCTGCGATGACTGCTCCTGCTGGTGCAAAGGGGGAACCCAGTAAACCCAGAGCTACGGCTAATTCCAAACCTGTTTTACCTACCTCTGCACCTGTTTCTGCTGTATTGGTTGGCTTTTTAAATACTTCCCATATGTCTGAGGTAAGAAATTTCTGTAGCTTATTTGGATTTTTCGCCATAACTCTATGATTAGTACTAATTATATTAACTACCATCTAGGGCATAGAAATTACCGGTTTGCGTGAGTGCAACAATATTTAAGTTTTGTTAGTTTTCGCTGTTAATAGATAATAGGTTCCCAGCCGTGAAAACTGGGAACAAATTTTTTATTTTATTTTTACGACGCTACAAGATTTGTCACAAGCTCTAATTTTCTCATCAAAATATTCGCAGGTTCCTACATTTTTGATTTGATTAGACTTTCTGAAAAAAGGACATTGAGAGCATTGGGTAATGAGTGTATTAATCATGGTTTTAAAAGTATTTAAAAAGTAGTTAATATATGTCTTACATTCTAAAAAATATGTAAGACATATATCACTATAAAGTAAGACAAAAATATTTATTGATTGTCTTGGACGTATAATTTTTTGATATATGTCTTACACAATGTAAGACGCATAGAGTAATATTGTCTTACGAGTATTTTTAAAATTATGCCTAATAAACTTTTAAATTTTCGGTGTCCTGATGAATTGCTTGCAGCTATTGATAATCTAGGGAAACAGAGATATCCAGCAGATAATGATAATGGATGTGATCGGTCTAAGACTCTACTCGATATTATTGAAGCTGGAGTGCAAGCATTAGGTGAGGGGACTATAAAAATCGAGCGTAAGACTGTAAATAAAAATAGTAAGACAGATATCGAAAATACTGTAAGACAGTTACAGGAGCAAATGGAGGTGATGAATAGCAGGTTAAAAAAGTTGAGTCCCTAGCAGGTAAATTTTCATCTGTTAGGGATGATGATAAAACTGTTAATAATAACGATAAAAATAAATATGAGTATGAGTATTTTACTCGTCAAGAAGTTGCTGAATTTTTAAACATTTCTCGTCAGAATGTGACGGATGGTTTATCTGGGAAATCAAAGCCCAAACGAGAATTGTTAATTGAAAATGGTTTTGAGCAAGTAAAGAAGGTTCCGACAGGCATAGACCCCAAAGCCAATATACGGAGAAGGAAACCATTGTAGACACCCAAAATCCTTGATAGAACTGGATTTAAGGGGATATTACCAAGCCACGAGCATTCCCTAAAAAATCCCTGTAAACCTTGCTATTACTTAATTTCAGCCCGTCTACAATTTTATTTTTGATAATTTTTTAGTAGACATCAGTAGACGCGCTAAATTGCACCTACAGCGAACGAATAGCGTTTTAATGCTGAAATATATATCTTTAGAAGAATAAAAGCCCTAGGCGTGTCTCTAGGGCTTTTTGCATTTATTTAGAGGTGTAGATTGGGTGTAGCCATTCTGTAGGCTGCATCTAATCCGATTTTATCTTGAATGATAAGCGATCTGCTTCTCCCTCTGTCTGTCCTATCCCTTTGTCAGCAAGGGATTGAAAGATTATTCTAATATCATTTGAATCCATATCCTTAAATAATCGGCTGTTTTGTTTGATTGTTCGGGCTTTAAGAACATCACCATTAAGCTTTTTTGCAGCGTCAATAATTGCTTGCTCATACTCGTTTAGTTCGTTGTCAGTCTTGGAGTTAGGGAGAAGTTGAGCGGGTTCTGCTACTTCACTTGTGGGTAAAATATTAGGTTTATTCGAGTTGGTTAAATTTGGAATGGTAGCAGGTTCATCCCCTACCATACAGCAACGTTTACCAGTGGTTTGTAAATCTGTAAGAACTGCATTCCAGTATTGATACTCCGGACTATTGACGCGATGCTTGTTTCTTAAGGACAGACATTTATCAATTGCAAACTGACCTATCAAGATATCGGTAAAACACTCCGAAATATCCGATTCTCCCTCTAGTCCCCAATGCTTAACTTGGGTACCTTGGGCTAAACCAAAAATTCTAATACCCGCGTCTCTAGCAACTACAGCGAAGTCCTTAAAAGCGTTGCTAACCTTATCAGAGCATTTGTTGATAATTAATTTAGCTTCATCGATAACCACTGTTAGCGGTTCCGGTTTGATGCCTTGGTCAATTAGCTCATAGCGGTCATACATAAGTTTATGTATTTCCAATATTTTTGATTCAGCTTCTGAATAATTAAATTTTTCACCGAATACCTTAAACCCTTTAAAATCTGTCGGCTTGCGTTTGGCACTGATGATTATTGTCTCAGTTCTCAGCTTTTCAGAAATAATCCACTGTCCGAGTGTGGTTTTACCGCTACCAGTTTTACCAATACATCGAATATGGGGAAATGTATCCGGTTCGGAACCGAACCTACTCCAATCAAAATATTTAATTGATTCGGAGGGAAATTCCCCAACATTTACAACCATTGGGGACTGTGGTGAGGTTTGCGTTTTCAAATAGTTTCTAAAATTAAATTCCGAAACTTCTTGAATATCTGTTAAATATCTTTGAATATCTCTGTACTGTTTTCTCTGTATCTCCGCTACAGCAAGCATTACAAGTGATGAACCCATTAATAATGGTCTGTGCTTTCGGTTGGCTACCCCAGATGAGAATAAGGCGATCGCTACCGCTACCGATAACCAAAACCCGTATCTAGCACGGAAATAAGCAATTAGATAACTCTGTAACTGGCTAGGGTGCAAGTTTTCAGACATAACCTAATAGCACTCCTATTGATGACAGAAACAACCGGAATGCTAGAAACATCCGCAGCTCTGCAAACTGCCACAGTAACCAGAATGTTGAGATAAATAGCAGAATTATTACTAATTTAAGAAGTGTGGGGATATAAGCTTTTATGCTAACTAGGAATCCAGGGATAAAGATATTAGTTAAGATATCCTGACTTATACTCGCAACATCTCCAGAAGGAATTATATTTGATTCCATATACAACTTAAATTCTTGTATTGGTTTTGGTGCAAGCTTTTGAGGTTCTGGAGGAGAATAACTATTGTTTGGTATCTGGATATTTATTTGATTATTTTCATCCTGTAATTTACTCATGTGTAATTACTCTCTGATTTTTTGCAATTTTTAAGGGAGTAACTAAACTTGTCAGAGTTACTCCCAGAAATTTCAACGTGAGTAAATCACTCCCTCTCGGAATCCTTTAAACTCTGTCTCTAATTCCCTAAGTTGCGATTTCAGTTCTGCATTCTGGAGAAGGAAGTAGCCACTGACCAAAGCAGCAGCTAAACCAAAAATTAAGTTATTAGAGTCTTTCATTCTTATTGTGTGAGGGGTGTTTGTAACCTATAGCGTAGTAATCAGAGTTGCTGCTATAAGCGTGTTCTAGCGCTTTCGACTCGTTGCGGTAAGGGAATATTTGATAGGTGTGTACGTGACGGTTATCCTTTGTCCACATAAGGACTAAGTAAGTCAATCTATGATTTTCACTCACTATCTGACTCCTTACCCTTTAATGGATTTTCGGTACTTACGCAACGCTGTTCTGAAGTGCTGTTTTTTGCTTGGTCTAAAGCTGCATTTGAATCATCATGTGGTGTTACTTTCAGGTCATGCTCTCCGTTAGAGTTTTTATCCCACTCCAGTACGTAATATTTATCCTTGCTTTCTGACATAATTAATTAGTTCGCTGTTTTAGTAGTGGTGGACATATGCGATCGCTAGCCGTCCAAAGTCAGCGATCGCCTCCGGCGGGGCTTCGCCCATCGCTTTTAAATATTTAAAAATTGTGTTGTTCATTGGCATTCGGGTTAGCTTCCAAATGCACTAAATATCCCTGTCCATAAGTAGTTGGTAACGTCTCTTTGGTTTGGATATCAAGACTTTTTGCACGGGTAATTTTTTGCATCAACCGACTTCCATCTTGGTTAGGACTAAAAAATTGATAATTCTTAATGTCATCCCAACTAGTCGGCTGTTGCTCTACACGTCCCTCATAGTTTGCTAATGGCATCTCAGACAATGCCTTTACCATTGGTATTCCACAGGTACGGCGTTGTTTCTTGGGCTTGTTACTTGGCTTATTACCGTTGTTTGTTGCGTTCGTATCAGCTTTATAGCTCGTTGATGTCTCGGTCATAAATAGTTTTTCCCCTAAAAATAGGTATACGAGTCTGTCGCTATGAAATGGTTATATTTCACGCGGGGTAAGGGTTTTTAGGTATTTACTTTTTACCAATAAGTCTTATAGTATCTGTAGGGTACAAAAACATCAACCCCTATACAAGCAATTGAAGATACAGCAACGGTGTAGATATCATGGACTCTACAGAGATGGAATTATTATGGATGCCAGAAAAAAGGGAAGGTCAAGACTTGATAAGGCTTTACTTACCTACTGACTTAAAGGAAAGATTTAAGCTGTATTGCCATTTACAGGGGACAAGCATGACTGAAGTTGTAAAAGAACAGATAGAGAAATTAATTAATTCCAAGGACTTCTCCAAACTTCTAGAGGAGAGGTTAAAGGATTCCCCTACCCCTAAAAAAGGTAAAGGAGCGGCATGAGTGAAAGTAATCAACAAGATGACGGAATAGAGAGGGTAGAAGGGGATTTTGATTACTTAGCTGAGGAAAGATATTACTTACCAGCAGCATCGGAGGAACGTTGTCGGAGAATAGGCAGAAAACTTGGGAAAAAACTAGTTAAGGTCGTAAATACCAAAAGTATGCCTCTACCACTAATTTGTATTTTTGAGGATATAGAAGATGACTAAAACAACAACATTAATATCAGTAGGAGAATTAATCCCAATGTTGACTGCAATTTATGCCAGAGACTGGGAAAAATTTAAGGAACTAGAAGTCCAATTTGTAAATAAATATGACGTTGAATCGTGGGAAGAATTCTTTGCTTTTCGACTCAAACCAGCACTAGATAAAGAATCTGACAAATGGCTGCTTGGTCAGTGGTGTCAGACAGGTATAGTCTCAGTCAAAGACGTGGCATGAGTGAATTAATCAATGGGTAGAAAATATATAATTTTTCGTGCGGACTGGAGAGAGGAGCAAGGAGCAGAAAGCCGATTCCTATCACATACAAAAGCAACTACAGATATTCTTGCAGAACACTTTGACTCTTCTAATAGTCCGTTACCAGAACCGGGATATAGAGTAAGGGAATATCACAAAATTGATGAATTTGCTGATTCACAATTCCCTGAAGCTAGCACTCACAGTCGTGTAGGTGACTGGGAAGTAGTCAAAGTAGAGGAATACGAATCTACTGTAAGTGCGGATTTTGAATCCATTGTCATCTGCTACTGTAAGTATTCTCCTGTCAGCACTCCATTAGAGCTATTACCTACAGTACAAGCTTCTCATCAATTAAAGGAAGTGATATGAGTGAAAGCGATGGGCGAAGCCCCGCCGGAGGCGATCGCTTAACTAGAATCGAAACGATATTAGAAAGGGTAGCAGTACAGCAATCTGTTAACACAAACGCTATTAGTAGGTTAACTGAAAAAGTTGAGGGAACACGTAGCAAACTAAAAGAGTTAATAACTGACTTACGTCAGATAGCTGCTAAAACCATGCAAAGCATAGCTGAGAGCAATCGGAGAATTGACGAAACAAATCAAAGAATTGAGCAACTTTACCGCGATCTGACCAACCGTAATGGTGGAAGTCCACCGCCAGAATGAAATATTTTGTTTGCGACTGCGTATTGTACGCAGTCATGAGTTGATGCTCTGTAAACTGCGCGTATACCAATTACTTGTTTTTTAAAAGCGATCACAAACTATTAGTACCGTGTACAAGGCATTTGAACAAAAATATCCTGACTTATGCACAATATTTTTGTATACGCGCAGTTTACAAAAACAGACTGAAATATTAATAAAAAGCGATCGCCACGTTTCCCAAATGGGTAACAAAAAGCATATTTGTCGTGCAATTATATGACAACTTGACAAATATTTTCCAGTACCGCATAAGCATTTGATAAGGTTTTTCCTAGTATTATCAATATTTTCCGTAGTTTGTATAACGCTTTTATACGCTGTAAAACACTGTAAGATACTGGTGGCAAAACCATATTTATGATCACTGCAATTCTACTGCATACTAACAGGTATAAAAGTTGTGCTAACAATTTAAAAGGTTCGTTTTTATTATCAAGATTGAAATCTAGGTTTTGAGCTAGATTTCACCTGGGTTGAACAACATTAATTAATACTTGAACCCTAGCACAAATTACCTAAATAATATATAGTTTTAGGCAATCATGTAGATATCTGCATGATTATTTTACAAAAAAAGAGTCGCCACAAATAATAAGCGCTATGTACCGTAGAAAACTGGAATTTTCTACAACGCCTAAATCGGGCAACCTAAACAACATATAATTGTTAACTTAGCATATACCATATTGTGGCGACTCTCCCAAACCAGGAACAAGCACGGAGAGTAAATAAATGAGTACAGTAAAAGCGCCTACCCTTTGCACTGCAAGCACTTTCACCAATAATAATCATGGTGAAAGTTTATCACAGAATAAAAATTTCTTATATATCGATTCATTTGGGGATACAGATTATTCAATCCGAAATCTTTTTGAAGTAAAAGAATTTCAGGATGTTAAATTCAATGCAAGTACAGATTTAAAAGCTGGAATTCATCAGCTTATAGTTACCCCTGAAACTAGAGAGGAATTTGTAAAAGCGATCGCTTGGAAACTAAAAACTGTTGATAATGCAATGGTGCGAGTTCACCAGCTTTCAAATACTCTCAACTATTACACAGGTTCAACCGTAGCGAGCAAAGAGCTACTAGAACAGATTGCAGAATTCTCGTTAGACTTCAAAGATTGGAATTCTAGGAATAATGAGTACGGTATCAGTATTGAGCAGGCTTGTGAAGTTGCCAAGGCAGCGATCGCCTTACTGCCAGATACCAAGAAAGCCATAGAATTGCAAATATTACAGCAACGATGTAATTGCAACCCGTATGCATGGAGCAAGATTGTGGAAGGCTTAGAGCGCGATTTTTACCGGGAATTAGAGCAAAGAGGGATTAATAATCCAAGTACAGACAGAGATGAAAAATTAAGATTGTCTCTGTTAGGGCTATTAAACGAATCAGATCCAATTAAAAAAATTCGTAAACGTAGTGAAATATGTAGTCACTATCGAATTAGTAAAAGTGAAGTTGAAACTGCCCTAAAAGCCCTAAAAGCACGCACAGAACAAAAGGAATGCTTATCCTATGAGATTGATGATTTATTCAATCTGAAAGTTCAGGGCTTATCCTGGACTATTCCAGAATTACTCCCAACAGGTGAAACAGTTATTTTATCTGGCTCCCCAAAAGTTGGTAAAACTTTGTTGGCTATTGATGCTGCCTTCGCGATCGCCACTGGTGAAAATAGTTTTTTAGGGCACGGTACAGGGGATAGAAAAAAAGTTTTATTGATATGTCCAGACCAATCACTCAGGAGTACCAGAGATAAATTAATCAAACGTGGTTTTAGGTCACAAGATAAGGGATATATCAAAATCATTCCCCACTGGACAATTGACCAAATACAAATACTAGAAGAGCAACTAGACGAATACAGACCAGATGTAGTGATAATTGACTCATTAAAACGCATTACTCATGGCTCTAACATCTCTGAAAATAGTTCTGAGTTTGCGGACAATATTTATTCCCTCAAAGAAACCATAGGGCGGTACAACGCATCTGGAATACTTATCCACCACAACAACAAAAATTCCGATTCTATGGGTGTAGGTAAGCTGAGGGGTAGTAGCGCAATCGCTGGTGCAGTCTGGGGGACGTGGCAGATGGAGCATATCCCCAGAAAAGACCCCAACAACAAAAAGAAACTAATAATAGATCCTTCAGACCCAACACGATTATTTACACTACATGCACGCGATACAGAGGGACAGAAGTTCAAGGTAGAACTTAACCCTGAAAACTTCTCATGGAATCGATTAGATAACGAATCACAAGAAGAAAATTCTACTTATCGCCAAAGGATTCTAAATATCCTCACAATGAATCCTAAAGGTCTAGCAGGTAGGGAAATCATTGAATTGTTAGAACTATCTCCAGATGACAACAAACGATCCATCTACAACGAACTGAATAGGATGACCAACAAGCGCTTAATTAATTGCTCTCCAGCAAGCGGAGATAAGCGTATAAATATTTACTCAATAGTATTAGAGAAAATCAAGGACACTCCCCCCCCTATACCCAGTGACATTAAACATGACAAATACTCTGAAAATACTGATATATCTAAATTAGAGAATAGTCATATAAATAGTCATATGGTTGAAAAAAATAGTCATATGGATAATGAAAAAATTAACCATGATGACTATTTAAATCCAGATATAGAAAGGAATACAGAGATAGTCATCACCTCTACAGAAAATATAGGGGGAGAGGGTGTTACTGACCAACATACTGATACACAAAATACACATATTAATACTGATGAAGTAGATGGATTTACAGCTTTAGTCCGAGACGCGTTCGCAATCAATGACTATCCAGCCATTCAAGCCTTATTTGAGGGGTGTGAACATCTCAAGCAGCCAGTTTGGAAGCGACTAACCCCAGAAGAACAATCTGCATTCAAGTCTTATTTGAGGGGTGTGAACATCTCAAGCAGCCAGTTTGGAAGCGACTAACCCCAGAAGAACAATCTGCAACGCCGGTTTAGGAGCATGAATACTCACAAGAATTCTTAAGATTTAGGGTATATATGCAAAAAAATTTATATGTTCCGACTGCGGATTTTCCGCAGTCAGATAGTGAGTTGCATACCTTTTTTCTCCAGTGCCTAAATGATGAGACATTCGCGAATATTAATATTCGCGTACAGATAAGAGCTAAAACCCCCCTAAAACAACTAGTATTCGTGCGCGGATATATATATCCGCGTACCGTTCACAATGTTTTTAGTTAAATCAAGCAACGAATGCAAAAACTTTTGTAGGGCTTCACCAATGCGCGGATATTAATATCCGCGCACATGTCGCAACGTTTATCGAACCAAGGGCACCAAAAATAGAAACCAGTTATAAGCGAGTCCATAGTATAGGGGTAAAAGTAGCGAACATGTCAAAGGTTTAAACAGGCATAACGTAAAGGCTACTGCTGTCGTTCGGTCTAGCATGAGCATATTTAGAGGTAGTATCAAGGCTTTGATGTCCTAACGAATGCTGTAACAACTGTGGTGGACATCCCCTATCTAAACTATGACTAGCGTGAGAATGCCTTAACCAGTGAGGGGAAACCTTACCCGCGATACCAGCACGTTGACCCGCCTCACTAACTATATTCTCAATCTGTCTATGCTTTAAGGGTTGCTTAAACTTGCGACTAACAAATACTGGAGAGTCGGGTTTACAGCTTCCACCGAATGCTACTAAATCGTCATATAGTTGTTTTGGGATTAGTACCGTCCGAGTTTTTTCACCTTTACCAAACAACGATACTTGACCTCTACCATCCCGATTAGGTCTAATGTCATTCCAGGTTAGTAACTCTACCTCACCGACTCTAGCACCAGTTGCATAAAGTAACCGAATAATTAACTTATCCCTCACTTTGGTAGTAAGCGCAATCATCGTCGCTATTTGTATTTCGCTTAAAATCCGTTGAGCTAAATCATTTTTACGCTTTGGTAACTTCACCTTACAACCGACATTAACCCGTAAAAAATCAACTTCCTGACCAAACTTAAGCAAACTCCTTAGAGCTGCTAACTTACGACGACGAGTAGCACTCGCTAAACCTTTTACCTCTAAATAGTCAGAATAAGCTTGCACATCATTAAGGGTAACCGTCCGTAAATCTAAATCATTTAACCTTACTTGGTTCCTGTCCTGACCTAAGAGGAACCCCACAAAATAACGAATATCAGCCTCATAACTCTTTTGACTTTGTGGCGTTTTATCGTGTAACCACAAAGCAACTAGCTGAGAAGTACCCGAAACATCAGCCATAGGATGAGTAGAAGCAATAAACGGGTTATTCCCGTCCACCGTGGTTAAAATATTTTGATTTGATAACATAGTAAAAACGAATTAAATAGTTGAATTGGCGATGGTTCTAGACATTCCAATCGCCATATTTTATGGGTTTGAATTACGAGGAACCCTGTTTTTTCGTAATCCAACCTCATTAAACTACCCCACTGCAACGACACAATGGGGTTAATTTTTGTTATTTACAATGCTAGTTTTCAATAACACTTATTGTTTAAATACCCCTTTGGGAGTACCAATGGAGTTAATTATTAATCTGTTGGTGGTAGACCTAATTTTTTACGAAATTCTGGGCTGTATATAGCTTTATCCCAGTTTCTAGCTGGTTTGATTTGTTCTGGGGTTATATTTTTGGCATTTATGAGGTTGGCACCACTGAGGTTGGCACGACTGAGGTCGGCACCACTGAGGT
>ERZ1740062.962-NODE-962-length-12743-cov-3.939313_pt1 | contig 12743 bp, 9 predicted proteins | sample MGYA00581741_ERZ1740062 | MGnify/ENA primary metagenome ERZ1740062 (study PRJEB43018, sample SAMN04849747) | marine metagenome | isolation source: floating plastic debris | place: Pacific Ocean | collected 2008-09-01 | study: EMG produced TPA metagenomics assembly...
GAAATACATTACCTAGGAGTAGTAACTGCGTGCGCCAGTGAGAATTCTACACTTTAGCGCTCCCAGGGTAGAAATATCGATGAGCAAGCTAATAAAAATCGCTCCTGGCTCGCCCAATACTCGACGCATTAAATCGGCAGCCACGGCTTCAGAGTTAGCCATTGCAGTAATTCCCAAACCTTGGAGGTAAGCGAAATTAATCAGGATATAAATTACTGCGATCGTGCCAATACTCCATAACAAAGAACGTAGCATATTGTGTCTGACATCTCTTAATTCAGCAGAAATATAAGCTGCTTCATTCCAACCTCCATAACTTAAGAGGACAAAAACTAACGCCAAACCCAAATTACTACTATTATTCGGCGAGTCAAGGGTTGTTTGAGTGGGAGCAAAACTGAGGGCAAAAGCCAATCCAGATAAAACGACTAAAATTAAACCCAAAACTTTGAAAGCACTTAACCAATTTTGAGCGCTTTTTCCTTGGCGAAGACCAATAATATTTAATCCAGTTAAAGTAATAATGGCTAAAGCTGCATAAATAGAAGCAGAATAATCGCCGAGACTAAATATTTGTGCGGTATAGTCGCCAAAAATAAAAGCTAAAAGAGCGATACTACCTGTTTGTACTACACTCAAACGCGCCCAAGCAAATAAAAAAGCAATCTGTTTGCCAAATGCGCGATGTAAATAGTAATAGCTACCACCATGATGGGGATAAGTCGTAGCTAACTCAGCAAAACATAAAGCCCCAATTAAAGAGATGACACCACCAGCAAACCACAGTAAAATTAACGTCATCCCATTACCAGTATTGGCAGCAACCAAAGCAGGAGTTTCAAAAATACCCGCTCCGATAACAATACCGACAATTACCGCCACAGCATCGACTAATCCTAAAGCAAATTGCGGTTGAGAAGACTGTTTTTCTGATAATTTGAGTGACGCTACGATATTATCTTTTGATTTACCCACGTTAGTACCATCCTTAAATGATGCGAAAATTTATGATACTAACAGTTGTATTTCAGTCTGGGGACTGATAAAAATCTTCTTCTTCCTACAAAACCAGAGTTGATTCATGACTCTGCCACACCTGAATTCAATGATATCAAGGATTGCAAACAAATGTGACACAGAAATGACAATATGAAGAAAATGTAAAATTAAGTTAGTTGTTATCTATTGGGCATTGGGGATGGGGCATTGGGCATGGAAAGATAAGAGAAAAGAACTCATTACTCATTACTCCCGCCCTCCTAACTCAATAACAGACGTAGCAGTGCTACGTCTCTACACTTCCCGCCTTCCTAATTCCTAACTCCTAAGTAAGTAGGCACAAATAAACCCACGCTATATTACAGAATGTAAATTTGGTTAAAAGCCTTGTTCCTACTCACTACTCACTACTCACTATTCACCACTTCTACTTACAATTTTCAACACCAACCTACTTAACTCCTAATTCCTAACTCCTAACTCTTAAATGGATTTATACTTCATCGCCTTATTGCCACCGCAGGAAATTCAAGATTACGCTAACGAGGTTAAGCAATATTTTGCGGATAATTACAACAGCAAGCACGCGCAAAAATCGCCGCCGCATATTACTTTACAACCACCTTTTAAATGGGATTCTGAAAATTTACCGCTTTTGCAAGAATGTTTGCAGAAGTTTGTAGTTGGAAGAGATGCAATCCAGATTACTCTTGATGGTTATAATGCCTTTGCTCCTCATGTCATATATATTGATGTAGTTCAAACTCCAGATTTAATGAATTTGCAAGCTGATTTAATATCTTATTTAGAAAATAATTTGGAAATAGTTGACAAAATTGGTAAATCTCGCGGTTTTACTCCTCATATGACAGTTGCTTTTAAAGATTTAAAAAAAAGTCAATTTAAAGCTGCTTGGGTAGAATTTGAAAACCGAAAATTGCATTTTGATTTTCCTGTACCGAAGTTAACGCTGTTAAAGCATGAAAATAAACTATGGAATGTTACAAAAGAATTTGAATTTGTATCTTAAATGACCGGAAAATACACTGGATACAAGCCCCCGGTATAGAGCATGGGGAAAAACAAACAGTTCTGTCATTGTTGAGGAACCCCTAGATTCATCGATGGGGTAATAATTCTAAATTATTCATTCTAAATTCTAAATTCATTTTGACCTATTTGAAGTTAATCATGTATCATCAATACCCTGTATATTTCCGGAAACTCCCGGTAAGCTATGTAGTTATGAAAGCAAGAAAGACGACATACTTGATATACCATGACTACTAGCCTTATTGTTCTGGAATTAGGCGCAATTGGATTAAAGGTAACAAAGTTACAGTCAGCTTTAAAACAAATAAATTTCTATTTTAGTGCAATTGATGGTGTTTTCGGAGCAAAAACGAAAGTAGCTGTAATTAAGTTTCAACAATCTTACAATCACCTTGACAATAATGGAATTGTGGAGGCAGAAACAATTTTACAATTGGATGAAGCGGTATGGTTATCGGGAAAAGAAATTTTACGGGAAGGCTCTACAGGAGATGAGGTAAAGGCACTACAAGAAATTTTTCATCTCTACAATACTCAAACTTTAACTATTGATGGATTTTTTGGTAGTAAAACTAAAGAAGCTGTAATTTTGTTTCAAAAAAATTGGGGTTTGCAAGCAGATGGTATTGTGAGAAAAGCAACCTGGGCTGCTTTATACTGTCATCAAGTTCATAACATACCCGATGAAGATAGAGTTAATTATTTCTTTGGCGATTTAGATAGAGATACATTTATTAAACTGCCGCTGAAAAAAGGTGAGGAAAGACGCGATGTTTTAATTTTGCAAAAATTCCTTAATTACGTTTCTGTTAGTACTCCTGAAATTTTAGAAGATGGGATTTTTGCAAATACAACAGAACAAAGTGTCAAAAATTTTCAGTATCGCAATGGATTAATTACTGATGGAGTTGTAGGTATACAAACTTATGACGAAATGCTTGCTGAAGGTTTAAATCAACGGTTGATAGATGAGCTTTTAAGTTATCGTTACGGGGAATTATTGAATTTTACCCAAGGCAAAGAAGTTGAAATTGTAGAAGATACAGCGGCAGAAGGTGAAACAGTTGTTCACAGATTTGAAGTAGAGCCGGGACAAAATTTTAGAATTATAATTCGTTCTTTAGAAAATAATGCAGTATTTGGATTGATTGGAGTTGTAGATAGTCAAATTTATGCACAACAAGCAAGCAATTCTCAACTTTTCTTAGAACAAGGTAAATATTTCATCAATGTTAGTGGAATTAGCGGCAATGCTAATTATAAATTAACGGTAGAGTCGATGATTAATTGTTAGTAATATCATGTTCGGATAAACACTTGTCATTATTCTTGAAAAATACTATGAATCATCTCATGAAAAAATTAGCCATTGCATCTGTTTTAATTGCAACTCCATGGTTATGGTTTTTAAATAATCAAGTTTCTGCAACACCGAAACAGCAAATAAATGAATCTACAAATATTCAAGCTGCTACACCAAAAGATAAATGGCGACGAATGAATGAAACAGAAGAAATAAATCAGATAAAATCACTAATTGACAGTCGTATGGGTGTTGCGGCGCTGAATCAATTAGCATTAGAAGGTTTTATTGGTTTTGATTGCAAACGCAGTTTTTATCTTAACGAACCTTATGGTGGCTTTCAAACTTTGATGCGAGTTAAATGTAATAACCCTAGAGGTGCTTCGAGTGCTATCGGTTATAAAGAAATCCGAGTTGTTTTCAATCGTTTTGAAAGCAATATTGAAGATTTTAAGATTGAAAGGGTTTCTGAGGAAACTGGCTCTCCAAAGATTAAATTACCCGATTGATTTTGTATTTAGTAAATTTCAGTTTCATACATATTTTGTAGAGACGCGATATATCGCGTCTCTATCTTTTTTATGAATTAGCTATTACCTGACAACAATTTTACCAGCAGGGCGCTGAACCATTATTTCCGATAACCGATGCTTGTCTTGGGAATCAATCCCAAAAATACGCACGTAATCGTTATTATGTTCCACTAAACATGCTTCTAAAGCAGCAATTGCATCTGCCATATCTTCTATTTGATGTCCGGCAAAACTCTTCCAAGAACCCGTGCGGAATCTACGCTGGTCTACGTATTCTATACCAATATGATTTCCTGATGCTAAAATTTCCCGCATTTGCTCTAAAATTTCTAGCTCTACATGAACTGTAGGCATTTGTGTATTATGTTGATTCCCATCTCGGAAGGTGTGATAATCTCTGGATTCGGAAGCATTAATTGATGTATTGAGAGCAGGAAATGCATTAGCAGTAGCTGGATATCGTAAAGTGGAATCGCTACTTTGTTCGCTTTGATGGGAAGTAGATGTAGCTGGATAGCGGAAGGTTGAATCGCTACTTTGCTCGCTTTGATGGGAAGTAGCAGTAGGTGGATAGCGGAAAGTTGAATCGCTACTTTGTTTGTTTTGAGGGGAAGTCGCAGTAGGTGGATAGCGGAAAGTTGAATCGCTACTTTGTTCGCTTTGATGGGAAGTAGCAGTAGGTGGATAGCGGAAAGTTGAACCGCTATGTTGTTCGTCAGGATTTTGAATTAAGATTTCTAAGACTGGCTGCTTAGTTTTATAATCAATTCCAATCACGCGCACGTAGTCGTTATTATGCTTGACTAGACATTTTTCCAAAGCACCAATCGCCTCTGCCATATCATCGATTTCGCGAGATGCAAAGTTTTGCCATTCACCCGCATTAAATCTGCGTTTATCTGCATATTCTATGCCGATAAACTTACCAGATGCTAATATTTGACCAATTTGGCTGAGTATTTCTGGTCCTACATGAGTTGTTGCTATTTGCGTATTTTGATTCAAAGTGTTATTTTTTTCACTTTCGTTCCGGCTTCTACCTCCACTTCCTAACTGACGAGAAGATGGAATATTAGGAATTTGTACGGGTTCTGCCTGTACTTGATAGGTAGGGTTTGCATGGTAAGTAGGTAAAGGCGCTCCGGCAAAGTTCGCCGTCGGTCTTGCATGGTAAATAGGTAATGGCTCCCCATCAAAATTTGCCGTCGGTCTTGCTTCATAAACAGGTGTTTGGGTAGAATGCGGTATAAAATACTTCTGATTTCGTAAAGCGCCACGATTGTATTCTTCAACCAACCGCGAATCATCTACTCGTTTTTGTTCGCTAACCATTAAGTTAGCCATCTCGATCAAATCTGATAAGCCAAATTTGGGTTTAGTGAATGATGGAACATTGTTACTGTTAACAACCTGCGAAGCAACTCGATCTACTCCTGAATTGTGAATAAAGTGGCGAATTTGTTCGTCATAAATTCGCGATCGCAAAGCACTATAAAAATAAATTGCACAATTGGGAAACTCGTCTACCAGTTTTTCTACATCTTGTTGTGACAAACCATCTTCGCTAAAAATTCCACTTACAATGCCAATTTTGTCATCCCGATTTGGCTCCCAGTAAAACTTTTCCATTCTGCCATCGCGAATTAACGGCGCATATAAAGTAGAGAAATCGTTGCCCGTCACAATAATGGGAACGCGCTGCAAAGGATTAGAATCATAACTGCCGGGTAACTGTACGTCGGTGGGATTATCCGCAATATTCATCAATGTAGCGTTTACTAATTGCGTATTCACCGTATACTGAGTACCTTCATCAAAACGCCCAGCACCAGCATCTAAATCGTTAATCATCAACACGCACATTTTACCGCGCACCTTAGTTAATTCAGCAGTTTCCCGATAGCGCAACCGAATCAACCTAGCTGGATCCCCAGCATCGGGGCTTTCTAATTCACCGCCAGAAATGTGAGTTACCTCCACGCCCATTTTTTCAAAGACTAATTCACATTGAAAAGATTTTCCCTCACCCATACGCCCGTGAATACCTAAAATTAGAGGTACTCGCACCTTGGGAAGATCGAGATAATTTTTAGTAATGTGAACTGAAAGTTTATCTTCAAAGCGGGGGGAAATATAGTAACTCATGGAATCAGACGCGATATGGTGGCACTGTTACAACCATGTTAAGTTTTTATGGCTACTATTGTTCATGTATTTTTGTAAGGTGAATCTTTTGAAATAGTTATAACTGAAATATTTTTATTTAATTATTCCCGAGTAATTATTACGATTACCCATAATAATCATCTACAAATTTCTATGTTTAATTCACGTTTAAACAGTTTGTAGCCTATGTGATGCTTTAAAAAATATTGTACTTATAAGATTTATAGCGTCACGCACCAATTGGATTGTTGGCATTAATTAGCGTTAAAATAAAAATATTTCAGTAAATCGGGGTACAGTGGAATGGGTACATCAATCGTTGACTTAGTTGATAATCTATCTACCGACAATATGACCGTCAAACTGTTAAAAGCACTTGACTATATTGTACCTGGTGAGTGGGAAAATTTAGTCGGTTTCGATAATGCAATAAGTCAAATTACGGGAGAAAGCAAACCCAAAAAAATTAAAAAAATTCGCGAAAAAGCCGTTGAATTATACGAAAATAAGAAAAATGGATATCAAACAGCTATTTGGCTTTATCAAACCCTCGATGCTACAGATAAAGCTGTTGGTGCCGCTGCTTTAGCTAATAAAATCGGGAATACTTTCAGTTTTATACCTTTGTTAAAACAACTGACTCCTAAAGCTGATTCTCTCCAAAGTATCGATTTAAAAATGAAATTGGTAGCGGAATTAATCGCTTACTGTAAACTTAACGGGCTTACCCTTTCTCCACAAAAATTTGCTGTATCTTTGAAGGAAAATTATCAAAATGAAGCGCTAATGCGGATGGTGGCTTTAGTTGCTATTGATGGAGTACTTCCCCTTGGTGCAAATTTTGTCTCTAAAATTGAAACTGATATCACTCAAAGGGAAAACTTAGAAACTAATCCCGCTTTTTCAGCAGTTACTCAATTAATCCCTAGTTCGGATAAAAAAGGTTTTATAAATGAAAGCTTTCTTGCTGTTGATGGCTGGATGGCAAATTTAACTAATTCTATGGGTTTAAATCGCGAATCTATTTCCAGTCATTTGGGTAATTTTATCCAAATCGCCGATGATAAATTAGATTATTTAGCAGCATTTTTAGATACAAGCACCAATTATTTCGAGCATACCGGAATTCAAACTGTTGCGCGTAAATTAATCAATCAAGCTTATCAAGAAATTGATTAAATTAGTCATGTAGAGATGTAGCATTGCTAAATCTCTACTCAATGAACCAATTTGCCCAACCTTGCCAATTGCGAACAATTTCTGCAAATACTTGATATCCTGCGGCTCTTGGATGAGCGCCATCATAGCTTTTGACTTCATCCATCCAAATTTTTGATTTTATTAATTCTGAAAAAATATCTAAATAAGAAACATTTAATTCATGACAAACTTCGGCAAACTTTGTTGATAAATCGCAAGTTCTTTGATTCTGCTCTTTATCATCTATCGGCGATGGACTAATCATTAAAACCGGATATAAGTTTTTAGCTAAACTTAAAATATCCTTTAAATTGCTAATTGATTCTTCCAGAGAAACGCGAGTTTTACCATTTTCTATAGTCGTATCATTAGTACCAAAAGAAAATATAACTCTACCATCATATTTTTGAGGTAAACGATAAGAAACTTCCTGCAACCAGCGCTTTTTTAACTCACTACTAGTTTCTCCCCTAACTCCTAAATTATAGTAAGTAATATCAAAACCTTTTAAACAGGCATCTTGACATATTCTACCAGTCCAACCTAAATATTGAGAGTCACCAGTACCATTTACAAATGACTCACCAATAAAGCAAATTCTAATTTCTTTTCCTACTTTTGAAGTCATTTATATTTTAAATTTATCTCTTTCTCTCTCAACCAATTTACACCAAAATCAACAGCATCTCTAACAGAAAATAACTTAGTTTGTGCGGAACCAACTTGTGAAACTTGAACATAGCCAGCTTGCTCAAAATCCTCACCCATATTTATAAAACAATCATTATCAGATTCAATATCCAGGTAAGTTTTCCAAACTCGTTTTCCCCCTTCCATCATTGGTGCTGCGTAATTTAATGTTTTAATATCACCCACTCGATATTCTGCTAAATGAAACATTGTACAATTACCGTATCCCGTTCCTAATAAAAGTACGTAACCGTTCAAATCATAAAGACGAGCCAGAGGTGATTGCTCACTCATAGAATAATTTAAAGAATGATTTTTGATAATAGCTTCAGCATGATTTCCCCAAGCAGCAAAAGAAAAACTGGGATGTGAACTTCTTAAAACATTGTCACAAGTTCGGAAAACTTCAACAATTTTTCCCATATTTCTTGTGGGAGTTATTCTTGCATCGTAAGCTGGCATTGTATCGCGAATTGTCTGCCACCACTCAGCAGGCACAGGTGGATTTTGCCACGGCTCTGGATCTGAATAATCGCTAGAATGAGTAGGCATTACCAAAGTACCATTGGACGTAACAACATCCATCAAAGCTTGCACAACTGTAACGGCTCCACCACATACCCATCCCAAAGAACTCAAAGAAGAATGTACAATTACCGTTATTCCTGGAGTTAAACCTGCGTTTATTAAGTCTTGTGTTAAAGTCTTGCGAGTTCGGGGAGATGGTGTGTTGGAAATAACGTCTGCTTCACTCATAATATATTCCAAATTTTGTGGTTTTCCCACAATATAAATGTTGGGTTACGACACGATGCATATATTTTCTCGTCACAAATCAAATTGGTTTTCGTGTCTAACCCAACCTACAAATTCAAAATATTAATATTAGGATGGGAGCAACCGGCACATTTTCTTCGTAGGGTACTCGTACACTCACTGATTATAAACGCAATAATAAGGCTTGTGGTGTCACGCACCACCCGACTCTTGTGACAATTGCGTAAGCCCTGTTACTCTAATTTGTATCTTTTTTTCATTTAACTATTTACAAATATTTTCTGAATAAAGAATAAAGCAGTTGACTTCTTGCATACAAAATATAAAGAGCGGTGAATAAAAATATGAAGTAACTGTAAATTTTAAAATTGTGCAGTTATTAGTCAGTTCTTTATATCTAAACTTATTAAATAAAACAGGATTTATGCAACCGCATTTTGCCTCAATAATGCGGGAAAATCTACATCGCATTTTGCCTCCCCTACAAGAAAAAATGTGCCAGTTGCGTAATTCCTATAAAAAAAGGAAGAAGACTATGGTTAAATTCCGAATAATTGATGGTTCTAACAATCACCCTCAAGAATTAGGTAAGACAGGATCGCGATTGATTCGACTTCTCACTCCTGGTTTTGAAGATGGTTTTAGCTTACCTAGAGGTGTTACCGAAAACCAGCCTAATAATCCATTTATCGGTCCTTCGCGTCTGCCTAATCCAAGAAAAATTAGCAATGCGATTTCAGCACAGTCTAAGTCAGTTCCCAATTCTCTCAACGCTAGCGACTGGATTTGGCAGTGGGGACAGTTTCTCGACCACGATTTAGATCTGAACGAGGGAACTGAAGAACCATTTTTTATTCCCGTCGATCCTGACGATCCACTGGTTTCCGCACTTCCTCGATTAGGCGTTTCTGATAATGATTTGAGAGACGGACAACAACCAAGGAGAGGCTCAAACTTAAACTTGGAATCGCAAGTCATTCTTCCCTTTCTTGACGATACTGCTGGTGGGGAACTCATACTCCTCAATGGAATTGATTCTCAGACGGAAGCTAACGAAATTGGAGTTGCTCAAATAGATGGGGATACGCAGAGGCAAGCTATAGGAACACCTTTTATCCCTTTGACTAGAGTAAAGCCAGCCCCTGGTACTGGAGAACCTGCTAAGCCTCGTCAGTATATCAATCAAATTACTTCTTTTATTGATGGTTCCCAAGTATATGGCTCGGAGGAAAAAAGAGCCGAATTTTTGCGTGCGAATAACGGAAGCGGAAAGCTCAAAAGTCAGAATATCAATGGTGAAGACTTGCTACCGTTTAATACTGGCGGTTTTCCCAACGCTTCTGGCGGCAATCAAATAGACGAAGAAGACTTATTTATTGCTGGCGATGTTCGCGCTAACGAACAAATTGGATTAACCGGTGCCCATACACTATTTGCCCGCGAACACAATTCTGTAGCCCATGAAATTGCTCGGAGAATTGAAGCTGGAGACAAGAAAATTTTAAAACTCCTGAACAAATCAGGACTTGAAAAAAGTGAGTTTATCTATGAATCAGCCCGTAAGGTAGTTGGCGCTCAAATTCAGCAAATTACCTACAGTGAATACCTACCATTGCTGATTGGTAAAAATCTTTTAGACGACTACTCCGGCTATAACTCAAAAGTTGACCCTAGAATTAGTAACGAATTTGCTAATGTGAGCTTCCGTCTCGGACATAGCCAGCTTTCTCCAGAACTCCAGCGGGTTAATCCTGATGGTAGTTCTGACGGAAGCATCCCTCTAGGTAATGCTTTTTTTAAACCGGACTTAGTTGTTAATGATGGTGTTGATTCTCTATTAGTGGGTTTAACTTCTCAGCAGGCGCAAGCTGTTGATAACTTGGTGGTTGATGGTGTAAGAAATTTCCTTTTCCCAGCTGGTACCGGCGGTTTCGATTTAGCTGCGGTGAATATTCAGAGGGGACGGGATGTTGGGCTTCCCAGCTACAATAATGCCCGTCGGGGTTTGGGATTACAACCCGTCACAGCCTTTTTTACTACTGATACACAGCTTGGTATTACTTCTGACCCAGAAGTTGCAGCACGATTTGCATCAATTTATGATTCTGTAGAAGATGTCGATTTTTGGATTGGTGGAATATCGGAAGATCCGGTAAATGGCGGTTTAGTTGGTGAACTTTTCAACACAGTGCTTACCGATCAATTTACACGTCTGCGAGATGGCGATCGCTTTTTCTATCTCAACCATTTAAAGGAGTTGCGGATTCTCGATCCAGATTTTGCAACCACTACGCTTGCAGATATTATTCGCGATAATACCGACGGAGACTACGTTTTTTCCAACAATGCTTTTATAGTTCCCGGTTTAAGCGTCGAATCTCTTAGCAGTCAAAAAGGGTCGCCCTTGGAGTTTGTTGTCAGCTTGTCGGATGTGAGCAGCGCCGCCGTCACGGTAGACTTCCAAACCATTGATGGAACGGCTACAGCAGGAGAAGACTACAGTAAAACCAGCGGTACTCTTACCTTTAATCCTGGGGAGACAACTAAAACAATTACCGTAAATCTTCTGAATAACTCGGTATTAAAGGACAATGAAACCGTTTTACTCAAACTCAGCAATGCCAGCAATAACAATATTGAAGAGGGTTTAGCTGTTTCCAGACCCATTTTCCAGCGTGAAATCGTTGGTAATTCCCGGAATAATCGTTTAAACGGTGGCTTTAGAAATGATTTAATCGAGGGTTTGGGAGGTAACGACAAAATGTATGGTAGTTTTGGTAACGACTTCCTTGACGGTGGCGAAGGAAACGATAAGCTCAATGGTGATTTTAACTTTAATCGAATTAACCAGCTAAATACCAATAAAATATTCAAAGCTGGTAATCTTAACTTCAATAAAAACAACAATCACAAATATTTTAACCGCTCTACCAAGTTGGGTAGCAATGATATCAGGCGGGGTGGTTTTAACAGCCTCAGTAGCAATGATACCCAACGTGGTGGAGATGGAGATGATATCCTCAATGGTGGCTTTGGTAAAGATACCCAGCTTGGTGGCGACGGTAACGATAAGCTCAATGGTGATTTTAATTTTGCTGGCAATAATACACAATTTAAAGCGAATAAACTTTCAAGCTTAGTTAAGGGTGGCAATAAAAATCGATTTGATTCTAATTTCTTTAGTAGCGATGATATCCAGTTTGGTGGAAATGGTAACGATACGCTTAATGGTGGCTTTGGCGACGATAGGTTAACTGGTGTAGGCGAAACTGCTGGTTTTGGTGAAATTGATCGTTTAACTGGCGGTTTCGGAAAAGATACTTTCTACTTAGGAGACGAAAACCAAGTTTTCTACCACGGTAAAGGAATCTTTGACTATGGCTTGATTACAGATTTCCGAAGCAGCCAAGATACAATTGTGCTTCACGGTCAAAAATCTGACTACGTACTAGCAACCATTGAAGATGCTGACTTACCTAAAGGTACTGGTATATATCTGGATCGAGATGACTCTAACGACTTAAATGCCTTAGTTGACGATTTAATTGCAGTAGTAACTCAAAATATTTCTAACTTAGATAGCGGCTTCACTTTTGTCTAAGTCGTGGTGCGTTACGGCATTATTTAAATAGTAGTATTTAATCAATATTTATTAGTGCCGTAACACACCCTACAAAATTTTCCAAACATATAATATAATAACCAAAATTCCCTCCCTACAAATAGCAGGAAGGGAAAAGATTGGAATATCTAAAAGACAGAAAATATCTATCTTTCTTTTATTTCTCTTTCACAAAAAAGCCTTAGTATCTATAACCACCTTGGTTGGGCTTGTGAACGATGAAGCTAAGAATTTGACATTGCTTAACATTGTCAAAACCAACTACGCGAATGAAGCAGTTAGGATATTGAGAACGACAAGCTTGAACTTCATTCAATACTTCTTGGGGGCTTCTAGCATTGAACAAAGGTAGCTTCCACATTGTCCAATACATTTCTGTTGGTTCGGAAGTTTCGTTGAA
>ERZ1740062.963-NODE-963-length-12726-cov-4.567359_pt1 | contig 12726 bp, 9 predicted proteins | sample MGYA00581741_ERZ1740062 | MGnify/ENA primary metagenome ERZ1740062 (study PRJEB43018, sample SAMN04849747) | marine metagenome | isolation source: floating plastic debris | place: Pacific Ocean | collected 2008-09-01 | study: EMG produced TPA metagenomics assembly...
ATTGGAGCAACCATTAATAGCTATGATGCTGCGGAACACCAGCTTATCGTAACGATGAATATCTAAGGACTGGGTTTCGTACAACTGTTTTTTGGTCCGCTCTCTGACCAATATGGTCGAAAACCCATGGTGTACGCCGGGTTTGTGGTGTTCGGTATGGCTAGCGTTATCTGCCTGATGGCACCTAATTTGGAAGTTATGGTCATCGGACGCATCTTACAAGGTATTGGCCTTTCCTCTCACCGGACCATTGCCATAGCCATCATTCGAGATTCGTACAAAGGGGATTATATGGCCCGGGTGATGTCTTTTGTGACCGCCTTTTTTATACTGGTTCCCGTGGTTGCCCCTGCTATTGGATAAGTGATTTTAGATAATTTCAATTGGCAGGCCATCTTTTACGTGCATCTATTTTTAGGAGTGATTTTATGGATATGGTTTTGGAAACGCCAAGAAGAAACGTTGAAACCGGAGTATAAAATCAAGTTTTCGGTCAAAAGTTTTGGGCGTGGGGGCCACAGAAATGTTGCGGTATCCGGAAACAGTGGCGTTCACTTTTGTTTCTGGCTTGGTTACAGGGGCATTCTTGGTATACCTCAGTTCAGCCCAACATATTTTTGAAGACCAGTATGGTATGCGAGAAGCGTTTCCATACCTCTTTGCTGCTTTGGCTCTTTCCATAGGAACATCCACCTTCACCAATGGTACCATGGTGCTTCGTTTCGGGATGCGCAATTTGTCTCTGGCTGCGACTGCGGCATTCAGTTGTATCGCCTTGGCTTACGTTGCCTTGTTTTGGGGTGCACCCAATCCTAATGTAACCATCTTGGTCGTCTTTCTGTTCTTTCAGTTTTTCTGTTTGGGTTTTATGTGGGGTAATTTCCGTTCCATTGCCATGGAGCCTATTGGGCATATGGCGGGTATTGGGGCAGCCATAAATGGATTTGTATCGACGATGATTTCAGTACCTATTGCGTCATGGATAGGTTCATTTTTGGAAGAGACCGCATTACCACTTTTCGTGGGGTTGTCTATTTGCGGATTTCTTTCGGTAGCGCTAATTCTTTTGACCCGACGCAAAAAGAAGGTCATAGTGCCGCAAACCTAAGGGTTCGGATGAAAGATTACCCCACTACAGGAGTCTTTAGACGCTCCAGTAACAGCGCTTAGTACATTAATTTCATTTTTCAGCCGCAAAACACCCATTAGTGCGAAAACCACCGCTTCTTTAAAACCAATTAAGGTGTGGGATGGAATTTTGAGGGAGAAACTGTCCCCGAGATGTTTCTGCAGCGTATCCGTAAAAAATCCGTTGTAGGCCCCTCCACCAGTTACGAAAACGGTGTTCTCTTTTTTTTCTGTGTGACGTGTTAGAGCCTTCGCAATTTGGAAGCAATTATGGTGGATGAATGTGTGCAATGCATCGGAATCGCTTATTTCAGTTGAGTCCAAAAGGGGGAGTACCTCTCCGATGAACCATTCGTATCCAGTAGACTTAGGAAAACCAAGCTTGTAGTACTCCAACTGATTTAATGTGTTAAAGAGTGCTTGGTGCAACGTTCCCTTTCGGGCGATATTTCCATTGTCATCGTACTCCATACCTATTTTTTGAACGATATGGTTCAAAGGCATGTTGGCGAGTCCTATGTCGTAGGCGATGCGTTTTCCCGAATTATCAAACGAAACATTGCTGATGCCGCCTAGATTCAGGCAAAAATCATACTTCGAGAAAAAATGATGATCTCCAATGGGCACCAAGGGAGCACCTTGTCCGCCCAACTTGACATCTTTCACCCTAAAATCACAAACTACTTTTTGATTCGAAACATTTGCCAGTTGTTGCCCATGGCCCAGCTGAAATGTAATGCCTTTATCTGGTTGGTGGTGAGAGGTATGTCCATGACTAGAGATAAAATCCACGTCCAAACGTTCTTGTTCGATAAAGGTTTTGCTTTGTGACCCCAGCCACTCTCCATACTCATAATGCAACTGAGTATGGGTTGCATCATCCAGATGGATAGCGTCCTTTAATTGAGATTTAAGTTTAGGCGCATAGGAAACGCTTTTGGTCTTGATGATGTCAAAATCCCACTTTCCGTTTTCTTCAATAAGATGGCAATACGCTAAGTCCAATCCGTCTAACGAGGTGCCTGACATCAATCCTAATACTTTATGCGTTTCCATTGGACTTTTGAATTGATATGATTAAGGATATTGGTTGTTTTTCAGGATTGGTTACTTCTTTGATGCTGAATCGGGTATAGGGTAAATCTTGAAGCAGTGCTATCCAATCTTCAAAAGTTCTTGCATACCATGAGTGTCCATCCACAAAACCTTCTGGAAGTCCTTTCCAAGCATCAGATAACCATTGGCTCTTGTATTCAAATCCGTTTTGCGCCAAAAAGAAGGGATGGAGGGTTTGGATGAGAATTGTGCCCGTTTCAGATAAGGATTGTAGTGTATGGCTCAACAATTTTGGCAACGTATCGGCGAGATACAGACAGAAGTTAAAAATAGCTAGGTCGTAAGGTGCTCCTTGCAGGAATTTGCCCTCAACGATATCATCAAAATCCAATTGATGGTAAGTTTCAGCTCCTAGGTTTCGCGCAATTTGAAGGAGGTCTTCAATGGCATCAAAACCGGTCACTTTTTTTCCTGACTCATGAAGTTTTCGAGTGAGCCAACCCTCTCCACAACCCAAATCTGCTATGGTGGTTGCTTCAATTTTCAATGCCGCATCAACAATAGCTTGATTGGTGGTTTTTCGGGATGCGATTTTGTTTTCTTGAATCGTTTCAGCCCAGATTTTGGCATTTTTTTCCCAAGACGAGATGATTTCTGAGCTCATAAGCGATTTCTTTTTAAAGTGAACGGCAGTTTTCCTTCGGCTATAAATCCCCCATTAAAATGCTCTGCTGCAACGGATTGAAAAGTGGTGAAGTCCTGATAAACCACCACAATTTTCCCTTGGTATGATTCTGGGAACAAGTTCAAAACATATGGATTCCCAAATAGGTAGAGCAAACAGTTTTTGCTAGCAATAGCACGATTGACAAATTCAATTTCTTCTTTGGTGAATCCAAATTGATTTTTAGGTTTTACAAAACGAGGATATAGTGCCAGTAAGGTGGATTGTTCCGAATCCCATTCTTCAGCTACTTTTTGTCCAAATTGAAAATGCTCGAAGTTTCCTTCTTGCGCCAAGTTTTCCGGAAAATAGAGGTTGTCTAGCTTTCCGACCGAAATGATGATGTTATCGTTTGATTTTTCCAAAGATTGTTCATCCCGCCCGCCAATTACTGTAAGTGATTTTCGAGCAATCTTCCGATTTAATGCTTCAGGATTATAAAAGGGAAATGCTTCTTCTTTTGGTTTGTCGAAAACAGTTTTTTTCAATTCCCAAACGCGACGCAAGCGTTCATTAACAGCTGCTTCAGATGCTTTTTCTGTAATCTTCAGAATTCCTTCTTCAGGAAATTCAGGAAAGCAAAACATGTCCATTCCAGCATTAAATGCTTCCCAATCGAGCCTGCCCTTCTCATCGTATTTTTTGGAAACTGCATGCATGTTGAGTGCATCTGAAATAATTACTCCTTTAAAGTCAAGTTCTTCCCGTAACAAATGGGTGACAATTTTCCGAGAGGTGGTTGTAGGATTATTGTCATCTATGCCAGGAAGTAACAAATGGGCTACCATAACCGCATTTACCTGCGCTGAAGTAATCAGTTTTTGAAAAGGATATAATTCGGATTCATCCAGTTGTTTTTTTGTTTTTCCTATCACCGGCAAATCGAGATGGGAATCCATATCGGTGTCGCCATGGCCTGGAAAATGCTTAATGGCATTCAGCACTCCAAGACTTTGCATACCAGAGATATAGGCATTTACCTTGGCTAAGACTTGTTCTTTGTCCTCACCAAAGGAGCGATACCCGATTACCGGGTTTTTTGGGTTGATATTGATATCGGCAACCGGAGCCAAATTCCAATGAATACCCGCTTCAAGACAATCTTTAGCAATATGCTGCCCCAAAAGATGAATCAAATCGTCGTTTTCTTCGGATAACGCACCTAGAGTGATACCATAGGGATATTGCGGTGTATTTTCTATTCGCATGGCAAGGCACCACTCGTCATCCATAGCTACTAATAATGGAATATATGCGGCAGCTTGGTACCGTTTTATGAGGTAGCGAAGTTGTTCGTAGCTCTGTTCATTTCTGACGACTACTTTCTTACCCTCAAAATTAGTTGCTGCGCTGGCACGGCTGTGAAAAAAACAAACAGCTCCGATGTTGTATTGACGAATCAGTTCTTCTGTTTGCTGTATTTCACTTTCGGTATCGTTGATGAATACCGCAATCATGAAAAGCTGTCCTACTTTTTCTTGGGTAGGAATGCTATCCAAATCAAACGGCCAAATTTGTTTTTCAACTGCCATTTGCGGAACCTTTTTTACCGTAGTCCGGTGGATAGCGCAAAAAACGCAATACAATAAAAGCCGGTAAAGCCGCTAGAACCACCCAAGTGAAGAATCCATCATAACCCAACCACTCTTGAACGTATCCACTTATCATACCAGGCAGCATCATACCCAAAGCCATGAAACCCGTAGCGATGGCATAGTGTGAGGTTTTGGAAATTCCCTCGGAGACATAAATGAGATAAATCAAAAAGGCGGTAAAACCAAAACCGTATCCAAACTGTTCCAAAATCACGGTGCCTACTACCGCGTAGATGCTAGTGGTATGGGTAATTGCCAAAAGTGCATAAAGTACATTGGGAAGATTCAGGGAAATGAGCATCGGAAGCATCCACTTTTTCAAACCGTCACGGGAAATCAAAATACCTCCTAAAATTCCACCTAAGGAAAGCATGATCATCCCCAAAGTACCATAAATGGTTCCTACGGCTTCGGTGGAATATCCGAGTCCACCAACCTCAATATCATCCAACAAAAAAGGCGATGCCATTTTGACCAGTTGTGATTCACCCAAACGATAAGATAGAATAAACAGAATGGCAACACCTATTTGGGGTTTTTGAAAGAACGACACAAAAATGTCGATAAAACTTTTGGCTTTTTTCTGTATTTCCTGTTTGCCACTTTCATAGCGTGGTGCCGCAAAAAAGTTGCTAAGCGTCATGAGCAACATCAAACCGGCTGTTAAAATCATGGTAATGGACCATGCTTTGGTGTTGTCGCCATATTTGTTTTCCAGAAAGCCTGCAAAAATCACCAAAAGCCCTTGTCCGGTAACCATGGCCAATCGATAAAAAGTACTTCTTAACCCTATGAAAAAAGACTGTTTCTTTTGGGTGAGACCGATAAGATAATAACCATCTGAGGCAATATCGTTAGTAGCCGAAGCAAAAGCAGCCATCCAAAAGAAGGCTAGGGTTGTGACGAAAAAGTTATTGGAAGGTAAAAACAGGCCAATCCCTAGAAAGGCAATGGCAATGATAAGCTGCATGCTCAAAAACCATCCTCTTTTGGTGCCTTTTAAATCCACGAAGGGGCTCCATAAGGGTTTTATTACCCAAGGGAGGTAGAGCCAACTGGTATACAGTCCAATTTCCGCATTGCTAATTCCCAAACGTTTGTACATGATGACGGAAACTGTAACCACGATAACGTATGGAATACCTTGGGTAAAGTATAAGAGGGGAATCCAGCGCCAAGCACCTGTATCTTTTTGAACTTCTTTCATCTCGGATGCTTTAATAGGTGTTGGTATACACTGACTTCAGAACCTTCAATTTCCTGAGCGCCCACAGTTTTTCTATAATATGCTACAGGTCCAACCCCGCCAATTATGGCATACGCATACCCCATGTCTTTTAACGCTTCAAGTGCTTTGAGCAATAACAACTTTCCGATTCCTTTTCCTTGCTCGGTTTCCAATACACCTGTAGGGCCAAAAAAGTTTTTTGCTGTACATTCAAAACAAGCAAACCCTAGAATTTTTTGGTCTCGAATAGCGATGTAGCAGTTTGTTGGAGTAGTATTAAAAGCAGCTTCCACTTCGTCTTTCCAGTTGGGACTAAAATGTTGTCCTACCCATTTGGAAACGATGCTTTTTTCGGGGGCAATAGGGCGTTTGACTACGATGCTTTCGTCAGCCCCCAACTTCTTTTCAAGTGGGCTGCTATCAGGAAGTTCCATCAAACGAACTAATAAATCTTTCATGGAGTAGGATTTAGTATTTGAATGGGACTTTCATTTCCATATGCATCTCGAATGCTGACTCCCAATTTGAATTTTTGATAGCCTTTTGGTAGCATTTGGTCGAAACAATGTTCCCCTTCATTCGGGGAAAGATAATTTTTTTCGAGAAGTGTCTTGTTCTCTTTTGCTCCTTGATTTTCTTTCACTGCATAAAGCAATGCAAAACTTGGAATGGAATCTCTGTAAGATAAACAGTAGGATATCCTTTTCTTGGAGTTTTTAATTTTTTTGAATTCCAACGGTCCCAATACTCTCGCTGATTGTCTAAAGGGAGCTGGATTTTTGGCAGGGGTTGCGTAAACCTTGCGAAGCATACGATTTACTTTTGGATGCTTTCCAATGAGCGATTTTGCGCTAAAGAAAATATTTCCGTTGATGTTGTTGTCTTGGCGCGCGTTTAAAATTTGATTGGGAATTTCTTTGTTTTTCTTCCAGGCTTTGTCTTTGTTGTTTTTGATTTTGTATGTACCATTTCCCATATAGATATTGGATTCAGGCAAAGTCTCACTCCACCATTTGGTGATAACCCTGTGTCCAGCGGCGGGATAATCCATACTCCAATAGGCTTGCGGAGCGATATAGTCTAGCCAGCCTTTATTCATCCATAAGAGGGGGTCGGCATACAAATCTTCGTAGGTGGTTTGTCCAGCACGCGTGTCCGACCCTTTAGGGTCAGTAGATTTGTTTTTCCAAACACCGAAAGGACTGATTCCAAACTGTACCCAAGGCTTACTGGTTTTGATGGCATGGTGTACTTGCTTTACCAAGGAGTCTACATTGCTTCTGCGCCAATCGTCCAATTTTTGATTCGGAAGGGCATGTTTAGTGTAGGCAAGGTCATCTGCGAATGTTTCATCCTTGATTTTATACGGATAGAAATAATCATCGAAGTGAATGGCATCCAAGTCATATTGGTCTACGAGTTCCCCTACAATAGCCGTAAATTGCTTACGTACTTCAGGTTGCCCTGGATTGTAGTAATATTTTTTTCCATAGCGTACCATCCAATCAGGATGTTGGTAATAATCATGGGAAGGTGCCAGACTTAGGGTATCCAAGTCAAAAGTGGCGCGATAGGGATTGAGCCATGCATGAAATTGCATACCTCGTTTATGGGTCTCTTCAATCATCCATTCTAACGGATTTTCATCCCCCTGATAGGGCTTACCTTCTTTTCCAGTCAAATACTTGGACCAAGGCGCCAATTCAGTCGGATAAAATGCATCACCAGCCGTTCGAATCTGTACAATCGCTGCATTGAAATTAAGGTCTTGGTAGAAATCCAGAATTTCTAAAAAATCCTTTTTTTTCTTGGCAATATCATCTTCTGGATGTTTGGGCCAATCGATATTCACCACAGTGGCAATCCATACACCTCGAAATTCCGTTTCGGGCATGGATTTACTGTATTTTGAAGAAATACAAGAGGAAAGGACTAGGGTCCCGAATAAAAGAAAAAGAGACTGTTTCATAAAAATAGAAAAGGCCTACAGAAGAATAAAAGTAGGCCTTTTCACTTGGATTAACCTGAAACTAACAAACTCAAAATCAATCTTTAAATCGTTGGGTCATCCGGTGTATTCGGATTACTGTTCCTTTCAATATCTGGGAAAGGATAGAAGTTCCGATTCCGTTCTTCCGTGAATTCCCTAGCACTGCCACTAGGCTGTGGACGGTTAAAGCGACGACTATCTTCCAAGCTCATTCCCGTCAGGAAAAGCTCAGCTCTACGGTTTTTATAAATCTCATCCAACAGCGCCTCCGCTGTATTGGCACCAGAATAGGCGGCAACGTTCGCATTCACGTCAAACGGGTCATCCGTGTCGGTGAGTACCAAGTTCAAAGCGGTTGTTGCGGCCCCAAGGTCGGCTGCCGTTTTACGAATATTTGCTTCTGCGATGATGAGATTCATCTCATCCGGCATGTATACCGGAATTGGCTCCGTGATTTCATTAAAGAACCCTGAAACATCTTCAATGGGCAAACCATTTTGGTTGGTTTCATCCAATGGAATCAAGTAGAAAGCCAAACGGCCATCTCCAGCTTCAAAAACAAAACTATCCGGCAAACCAAAATTGTCCCTTGGTTTAAAGTTGGGTGCATCATTTTGAATGATACGGGCCCACATCGGGTTTTGATTTTGCGCATCATACGCGAAGATGGAAGTAGAGCTTTGGTCCACTGCACTTGCTGCGGTAATAGCGGCGTCGTAATTCCCTGAAAACAATTGATACCGTGCAATCATCGCTTGGATAGTGTTTTGCAGGTCAATATTTCCTTGCGTGATACTAGTTTCAAACTCGTCCGATGGCGCGGTGCCACTTAGAAGGGTACTGGCTTCGTTCAACAAGGCGATGGCTGCTTGAAACCCTTCGATTCGGGAAACAAAAGCCGCATCGTTATCATTGCTCGTGTTTACAATAACTTGTTCGTAATTCTGTGACAAACTGCCGATGGCCATTGCCTTGAACAGTTTTGCGTGAGCAGAGAGCCCTGTTTGCGTACCTGCTTCCAATTCGATGCTCTCGGCACTACGTTCAATATCTTCTGCAATTTTCATCACACGAAGCATGGAAGACCACAGTCCTTGTACATTGGAATTGAAGTTGGGAAGTTCGGCACCACCGTCTTCCAATTCAATCATGTTTTGGAAAGTTGTGGTGATTCCACCTTCACGAGTTGTGATGGCAGGAGTCTCCAAAATCCAGCGAACTCCCGTAGTTGAATACAATTGTTGCAATCCTACCGCAGCTGCGAAAATACCTTCCCTAGAAGAAAAAACTTGGTCTTCAGTGGCCGCGTTGGGATTGTTGAAATCCGTTTCACAGGAAATGGTAACCATAACTAGTGAAACAAGTAGCGCTAATGGTTTTATATATTTTGTCATTTTACCTGTTTTAAGATTAGAAACTAACGTTTATACCCAACTGGTAGGTTCTCGGAATCGGCACTCCCGCAAAGTCAAATCCACGGACACCATTGCTTTGTCCTGCAGTGTTGATTTCAGGGTCCCAGCCAGAATAGTCGTCCCATGAAATCAAGTTTCTACCGACCAAACTAACCGACATATTGTCGATACCGTCGATTGGTGGTTTGAAATTATAGCTGATGGCCAATTCCCGCAGTTTTACGAAAGAACCATCTTCCACGAATTCTTCGAAAATACCTGCTTGGGCACCCCCGAAACCTTTTGGGCGGTTGCCCAATAACTCTTGGCCTACGTTGAATCCTCCTCCGAAAATCACATTGTCCAAAAGACGACGGTTCCAGTTGAAGACATCAAAACCTTGTACGGCATCGAATTGAATGCGAAGTTTGAAGTTCTTGTATGAAAATTCATTGATTAAGGAACCAAACCATTCTGGGTTGGGATCCCCAATTACTTTAGAACTTTCACCATCTTCAGTGGTTCCTCTAAAAGGATATCCATCTTCATCCAAGGAAATGCTTCCATCGGCATCTCTCGCGTAGAACTGACGGTAAAATACACCCAAGGGCTCACCTTCAATAACAAAATTGGTGGCAAAACTACCTGCCAAGGCAAATTGTCCGCCACCGGCTACGTTGGTTACTACGTTTTCATTTTTGGAGAATGTGGCAGAGATGTACCATGAAAAATCATCGGTCTTAATGGGTGCACCGCGAAGGAGAATCTCCAAACCTTCATTTTCCAAATCCCCTACGTTTTCAATTCTTGAGTTAAACCCGGTAGAGGGTGCTAATTCCCTTGGAAGCAAAAGGTCGGTGACTTCTTGTTTGTAATACGTGAATTCCACTGCCAATCTGTTGTTGAAGAAACCAGCATCAAAACCAAGTTCAAATTCTTCTTGACGCTCGGGTGCAATATTCAAATCTCCTTGTTGAGTGCTTGGTAGCAAGCTAGGCGCACCATTCAAGGAAGATGGATTTAAAGTTGTGAAACGCTGAAAGGCCGAGAGCGCGGTCAAGTTACCCGCTTGCCCCCAAGAACCTCTAAGCTTAAAAGTATTGAAGGTGTCTCCAAAAGTATTTTGCCAAAAATCTTCTTCTGAAAGTACATAAGAAAGACTTGCTTTTGCGTACACCTGATTTCGCTCATCTTCTCCGAAAGTAGAGGCGCCATCCAAACGAATTGCACCATTTAAGTACAATTTGTTCTTATAGGCAAAAGACTGTTGCAAGAAGGAACCCCAATACGAAATTTGCGAACGGGTTTCACCTTGTGCCAAAATACTTCCATCCGAAGCTACTTGAACCACAGGGGCTAGTCCATCGGCTTCGATAGCCACACGGTCAAACTCTTCGTACTGCCATGAACCTCCTAGTGTAGTGGTAGATTCGATATCCTCGTTAATAGGCGTTCTATAGGTAATGTTCAAATCACTGTTGTACTGAAAGTTGTTCAGGTCAGCTCTTCTTGCAAAACCATCACCATTCGGAGAGGTATTGTTGATAGGAATAAAAGCCGTAGCGGACTGGTTATAGAAGTCAAGTCCCAAAAGATAGTTTGCGCTCAATTTGTCCGTGATTTTGGCATTCAAGCCCATGCTCGTAATAAAACGATTGACTTTTTGACCGAAATCAAAACGGTTTACCGCTTCTGCAGGATTGGTTCGTGGTACCAATAATGAAGTAACCGGATAAACACCGGACTCATCTGGCGCTGGGTTTACCGAATTATCACTAAAAACAAAACCAGTAATCGCACCGTAAGCAGCGTTGATACCTCCATTCGGCACATCGTTACTTACACTTCGAGTGTAATTCATGCCTGCGGTAATCTCCAACCAATCCCAAGCTTTTTGGGTAAGGTTTGCCTTGAATCCGGTTCTTTGGAAATCAGTGTTTTTGATAATCCCTTCATTATCCAAAAAAGAGCCTGATAAATAGTAGGTGGTTCTCTCATTACCACCACTCACTGAGAGATTGTTTTCAATACCAAAACCAGATTCAAAAAACTCATCCTGATAATTGAAACGAGTTACGGGAGTGGTTGCCAAATTAGTTCGGTCGAAAGGGTCTTCCCATGCCAGCGGCACGGTATTATATTCAATTTCCTTACGCAATTCGTTGACGCGTACGTTCGTTGAAAAATTGAACTTTGGCTCACCAGAGCGTCCTTTCTTGGTAAAAATTTGTACAACCCCGTTGCTCGCACGCGAACCATAAATGGCAGCTGCGGCGGCACCTTTGATGACCTCTATACGTTCAATGTCATTCGGGTTGATATCCACCAAACGGTTTTGGGAATTTCCTCCCAAGTCCACCAAGGCGTTGCTATTACTGGAATTACTTACAATAATACCATCCACAATATAGAGCGGGTCAGAATTTCCGAGTACGGTACTGGGTCCTCGTAGACGAATGCTAATCCCACCTGCGGGATCACCAGAGTTTTGTTGTACCAATGCACCTGTAATTTTACCGGCAATGGCCTGATCCACAGCAATGGCACCATTGTTTACCAGTTCTTCCGATTTAATGGATGAAATGGCATTACCCAGGGTTCTTTTGTTGACGCCGACGGTGTTACCCGTCACCACAACTTCATCAAGACTCAAAAGGTCTTCGCTCAATACAACATCGGTAGTGATGGTCTCGTCGCTTCCCACACTTACCTCAATCGTTTGCGTAGTGTAACCCAAAGAACTTACGGTAATCTCGTAACTTCCTTCGGTTAAGCTCGCACTAAAGTCATAATTTCCATCAAAGTCGGTGATTGTTCCGAAAGAGGTTCCTTTTACGAACACGGAAGCACCGGTTAATGGTAATGACGTTCCATTTTCCGTGACGGACCCCGTAAACCGGTACTGATTCTGAGCCCAGAGCGCAGGAGCGCAGCAGAGCAGCACGAACCAGATGGACCGGAGTCCCATCTTTTTAACGGATTCATGTAGTTTTCCCATAAAGTAGCTAGTTTTAGTTAATATTAAATTGATACCGCACGAAACCTTCTATGGCTTCATACTCAGCCATTCCCAGGGCGTTATAGCGGTGTGCCGTTTCTGTGTTTCTTTGTTGGGCACGCTGCCAAAACTCCCTTTGGTCGTTTCCTGGGAACATTGCGCTGTCCTTTTGTGATTGATGTTTGAAAATCGCATTGATTTTTCGTTTCATGTCCTTGGGTCCAATCGGAACGGCCATTTCCATGTCTGCGATTTCCCATTCTTGCCAAGCGCCTCGATAAAGCCAAACATGACAGTTTCGAATCCAATCGACTCGGTTTTCGATGAGGCGTTCTATAGTTTTATATATGATTTCAAGACAGACCCTATGCGTTCCATGAGGGTCAGATAAATCCCCAGCAGCAAAAATTTGGTGGGGTTGAACTTTGTTCAAAAGCTCATAGGTAATTTGAATATCTTCTTCCGAATGCGGTTTTTTGCGCACCGCACCGGTTTCGTAGAAAGGAAGGTTCAAAAAGTGTGCTTTGTTCTCTTCCACACCGCAGTAACGACAGGCGGCGAGGGCCTCTCCTTTGCGAATCAATCCTTTGACCTGTTGGATTTCATCACTATC
>ERZ1740062.964-NODE-964-length-12723-cov-4.314335_pt1 | contig 12723 bp, 6 predicted proteins | sample MGYA00581741_ERZ1740062 | MGnify/ENA primary metagenome ERZ1740062 (study PRJEB43018, sample SAMN04849747) | marine metagenome | isolation source: floating plastic debris | place: Pacific Ocean | collected 2008-09-01 | study: EMG produced TPA metagenomics assembly...
TGATAAAAAAAACACGCAATACGCAAATGTCTGTCAACTCTACTTCTTAAATTTCTTCCACGAGGGTCAAATGTATTAACGTTTCGCCAAGCTTCATCAAAGTTTCTTCGATTAGCAAATCGAAGCCAATTCTTATAAATTCCTGAGCCTATGTGGTAAAGTCTTATTCCTCTTGCTGCATCAATTTCGTTTCCTTCTGAGCTACGAACTTCTGAGAATTTTAGTGCATATTTTTTAATAGGAAGTTTTATTTCTTCTGTGTGAGTGCTTTCCCAGGGAAATACACAACCAGCAGCCTTACCACAACCAGCAGTACCTCTTGGTATCCAAGACTGTCGCGAGCGTCTTGCTTGAGGTGGTATTAAAGAACTCCAAGCATCTCTATTAAACTGAAATACTCCCCATGCAGTAGTTATACGTTTTCCAGGGGGTCGTTCCTGTGGTGGTCGAGCATCAAATCTTTTGGCTGGAAGTGCATATCTAGAACCGCTTTCCGTGATAGACAGATGCTTAACTGTAGCAACAAAGATTTCTCCTAGATTTTGCGATCGCGCAACTCGTTCTACATCGGGTAAGGCTGCTTTTTTGGAACTCGGAGTTCTTGCGTATGCAGGTAATCCCGGCGCACGAGTAGTTTGAGCCTGTACAATATTTGAATAACCACTAGAAGCTGATATAACAAAAGCAGCTACAGGAGTCATTAAAGCTAATTTTTTTAAGGATATACAATTTTTCAGGCTCAACATTTTACTATCTCAATTAATTAATTCCGAGAGTATCTATCTTCGATAATTGATTGCTTATGTAAAAATTAAACGTTATGGAACAAAAAATAGAAAATATCCCATAATTAACTGAATGCTGGTGAGTTGAGAAGAACTCTAAATCTCCGTTGAGCTTCTACTCCTTTATAAGCATTCGGTGCTGCTGGATGGATATAGCTGTAATTTGCGACTTCCTGAAGTAGATAAATCATGTAGCAATCAGCAAAATGTTCTCCAGAAAATGATGTTTTACCTCTATGGGGAGTATTTACTAGAAGACGATATCCTTCTGGGTCTTGCTTTTGTAGAGTTGTCATTGCTGAGTAATGAAAGTCAACAATGTGACCTAATTCATGGAGAAGCGTTACGTTATATGCTCGATTATATCTTTCATTTAAAGAAGCGCTACTCAAGCGAATCCAACGGCTTTTTCCACCGTTACCACCACCCTTTCTAGGAGAACATCCAGATTTAGATACTTGAACATATCCTGGATTTGATAGTAGCTGTAAATGTTGTGTGGGAACTAAGGCTAAAGTTCGTTCTATGATTTTCCACTGTGAATCCGTAGGAGGATCTAATGGATTTGGTGAAGTGCGTGTCATTACTTCAACACCATTGATATATAATGGTATTTCTGCGTATGCATTACGAGAACAAGGTCTAATTCTAGTTTGGCTCCTGGCTATTGCTGTTGTACTTAAGATTGTAGTATTTAAGCTAAGACCAGATAATATTAAAAAATTACGACGTTTCATTGTTTGAAAGTCTCCAATGCGTCTACAGTAATATTCGCAATTTGAAAAAGCTTATGTTTCTCGTTTTGAATTTGACGACTTACATAATGCGATTAAGTTATTCCGAGAGCATATATCTTGGAGATTCGATTACTTATGTAAAAAACATTATTAATTACTATCCGTTAAACTTTTATCAAGCGGTATCCAATTCCCCGACGGTACAAAACTAGCCCAATAATAAGGATGCTTGTATTTCGGACTTTTTATAAATTCCAATTGCACTTTTCGCAGATTGAAAGGGTTGCTATGAAAAATTTACAGACATTGCCATGTGACGAACTATCGCCACACCATACAAGATAATCTAAAATCCCATTTTCACTGTTAAATTTACAATATCCTCATCTACTCCGCTTCACCAATAAGAGTAAAAGCAGCCCATTTTCTAGGAGTATCAGGATATTTTTCCTTAAGCTTAAGCATCGCATGACGCAAGGATTGGGCTTTATCACCAGTTAACTTCAACTGACGATAAAACTCAGTCATTAATTCTGCGGTGGGTGCATCGGGTACCGACCATAATGATACGATAACGCTTGGAGTACCAGCAGTAATCAAAGCACGAGATAAACCGATTACTCCGTCGCTGGTGATTTTACCCCTGCCCGTATCGCAAGCACTTAAAACAACTAAATCGGCATTGATATTCAAGTTAATAATTTCTGTCGCTGTGAGTAAACCTTCGTTTGTTTTACTTCCAATTACTTTAGTGTTCGGAGTTAAAGCTAAAGCTCCAGGTACTCTTTCACCAAAATCATCTAGCAAACCATGTGTTGCTAAATGTATGATTTTAGCGCTAGGGATTCTTTTTAGAATAGTTTCTTTGGTGGCTTGCTTCCCTGTTAGTGCTTTGGTATTTAAGATTTTGGCTATCTTTCTTGCTTCCTTCTCTGCACCTGGTAATTGATATAGTTGTTTTGGTGGAATTCCTACTCGTGGCATTACGGGATTGCCAACAACTAAAGAATCTTGACTTTTCAAAGATGTAAAATCAAGCCTTCCCAAACGCCGTTTTTGTTTACGTGTTAATCCTGTACTTGAATTGCTGGTGCTGTGAGAATGGTGTGTTTTTCAATCAAGTAATCTCCATTCTTATCAATCAATGCAGGGAAAGGAACAAGAAATAACGAATCGTGAGGAATGAAAATTACTCGTTCATTTGAGTTTTTAGGGAGATGACGAGCTATGGGTTCAATCAGCAGTTGATGTAGTTTGTGTAAGTTCTGTTTTTGATTAGTTTGTGAACGTGAATTAAGCCTTCGGGTAAGAGGATTAAGTGCGATTTTAAACATACCGCGTCCCCTAGCTCCAATAGAATTACGACTGTTTGCAACGAAGTTTTTCAAAGGCTTATTTAAAGTTTTAATATCGACTTTTTCAAATGCGATTTCACCAGTGGGTTTAACTATCCAAATATAAAGTAGTGAATCATCAATCACTGAATATTCAACTAGCGTCGCATTTTGCTGTACAGCGATTAGTTTGAGTTCTTTTTCAGAAGGTGGCTTGATATTGATTTGATTTTTAGAATTCTTAAATACCTTTGAAGCTAACAACTCTACAAGCGCTCTGGCTCTAGCTCGTTCTGAAATTTCTAATGCAATATTGGTTTTATTTTGGGATACCAATACTTTTTGCATCAGACTGTAGGTAGAAGTATTTTTTTCAAACATGAAAACTTTTTGACTGTCAGATAAATCAGCCTGCAAGTATTCCCAAATATTTATTGCATCATATAAAGATTTTTCTGCCCTATGATATTGATTTATGATGTTGTATATTTCAGCAATGTTATTAAATATTAAAACTTGTTGTCCTAAATTGTTGGTTTGCTTGAAAACAGCTAAAGCCTGATAATGTGAATTTAATGCTTCCAAATAATTTTGCTGGTTCAAATAAGTATCACCAATAAAACGGAGAGTTACACCTTTACCAGTTTCATCTTCAATTTTCTGAAAAATATTTAAAGCTTTTATATGAGAATACAATGCTTCTAAATACTTTTTCTGTTTCGATAAAACAAGACCAATATCATTTAAAGTCCAAGCCTCTCCTTTAAAGTCGTGAATACTTTTAAAAATATTTAAAGCTTTATTATAGGAAATTAATGCTTTAGAATATTTTTTATCTTCTGAGTAAACATTGCCTATATCTTTAATAACCCAACCTATTTCATTCTCATTGATTTTATCAAAAATAGTTAAAGCCTGCTGAAGATAATTTATTGCTTTAGAATAATCTTGTTTATTAAAATAGTAAATTCTACCAATATCTTTCAGAGTATAACCTTCTTCTCGAAGATTACCGGTATGTTTATAAATAGCTAAAGCTTGTAAATAAAGTTCTAATGCTTTAGAATTTTCCCCTATTGCAGAGTAGGTTCTTGCAATATGTCTTAGAGTTCCAGCTACCCCCAGTTTATTATCAATTTGTTGAAAAGCAATTAGAGCTTGCTGATGTGAATTAATGACTTTAACAAATTCTTCTGTGCGAAAGTAAGCTTCCCCAATATCGTTGAGTATCATACCTTCGTTTCTCTTATCACCTATGTTTCTGAAGATAGCTAGTGCTTCACGATAATTATCTATGGATTGTTGATAATTAGTTTTCTTTAGTTCCTGTGAACCTAATTTGTATAGCCTTAATGCTTTATCTCTGAGTTGTTTTTTAGTTAGTGCTTGTGCCGTAATAATATTAGAGGAAAATGTTTGAGGAATACTCCTTTTTTCCACACCTGCAATCACTGTCTCTGATAAAGCTAAATTCGTAGGAAATATTAAAGAAAGAAACGCGGTAGTAATAGTAAAAGAATTGAAACGGTAGTTAATCATAAACTCTCCTTTTAATCCGCTTCACCAATAAGCGTAAAAGCAGCCCACTTTCTAGGAGTATCGGGATATTTTTTCTTAAGCTTAAGCATCGCATGACGCAAGGATTGAGCTTTGTCACCAGTTAACTTCAATTGACTATAAAACTCCGTCATTAATTCTGCCGTGGGTGCATCGGGTACCGACCATAAGGATACAATGACACTAGGAGTACCAGCAGTAATCAAAGCACGAGACAAACCAATTACTCCGTCGCTAGTAATTTTTCCTCTGCCCGTATCGCAAGCACTAAGGACAACTAAATTGGCATTGATGTCTAAATTAATAATCTCTGTAGCTTTGAGTAAACCTTCGTTTGGTTTATTTTTGGATGTTGCAGTATCCGGTGTTAATGCTAAAGCTCCAGGTACTCTTTCACCAAAATCATCTAGCAAGCCATGTGTTGCTAGGTGAATGACTTTAGCAGAAGGCATTTTCTTTAATACGGTTGCTTTGGTGGCTTTTTTCCCAGTAAGTGGTTCTGTGTTTAATATTTTGGCAATCTTGTTTGCTTCTTTTTCTGCACCTGGTAGCGAATATAATTGCTTTGGTGGAGTTCCTATATACGGCATTATTGGATTACCTACAACTAAAGCAGTTTGACTTTTCAAAGATTTAAAATCCAGCTTACCCAAACGTTGTTTTTGTTGATTTGTTAAACCTAATACTTGAATTGCTGGTGATGTGAGGATGGTGTGTTTCTCAATCAAGTAGGTTCCATTCTCATCCATTAATGCAGGGAAAGGAACTAGGAATAAAGAATCATGAGGTATGAAAATTACCCGTTCGTTTTGATTCTTCGGAAGATGGTGAGCGATAGGTTTAATTAGTAAGTTATGTAGCTTATATAAGTTTTGTTTTTGATTAGTTTGTGAACGTGAGTATAGTTTTCGAGTTAGGGGGTTTTGTGCAATCTTAAATATACCTCGCCCTCTGGCTCCAATAGAATTACGGCTGCTCGCAACAAAGTTTTTCAGAGGTTTATTGAAAGTTTTGATATCAACTTTCTCAAATGCGATTTCACCAGTAGGTTTTACTACCCAAATATAGAGTTGTGAATTATCGATAATTAAATGCTCTTCACTATCGATGATTGAATATTCAACAATTGTGGCGTTCCTCTGTTTCGCTATCCACTTCATGTCTTTTAAAGAAGGGGATTTGACATATGCTTGATTATTAGAATTTACGGATTGCTTTGAGGCTAATAAATCTATTAAAGCTCTGGATCTACTTCGCTCGGATATTTCTAATGCTTTTTCTACTTTATTCTGTGCTATCAGCACCCTTTGCATTAGTCGGAAAGTAGACCTTCTATTATTAGCTACAGTAATTTTTTGAGTGTCGTTTAATTTGTCTTTTGAATACTCCCATATCTTGATTGTATCCCAAAGTGCTTGCTCTGCATCCGAATATCTACCTGTGACAAAATAAATTTCTGCTATGTCATCAAGAGTCCACCCTTGCCCTTTCAAACTATTGGTTTTTTTGAACATAGCTAAAGCTTTTTGAAAATAGTTTAATGCATTGTCATATTGTTGCAATTTCACACTACATTCTGCAATATGCTTTGCCATCCAGCTTTTTCCATGCCAGTCGTTAATTTTATCAAAAGTAGAAAAAGCTTTATGAGAATATTTCAATGCTTTGGAATAATCTTTTATATGTTTGAAGTAAATACCTCCAATATCACCTAAAACCCAACCTTCAAATTTTTTATTCCTGATTTCCCTAAAAATTTTTAAAGCTTGTTTACTATAATCTAAAGCTTCTAGAAAATTTCCTTGATTCGAGTAAACTGACGCAATATTCTTGAGAGTAATACCTTCACCTTCTTGATGGCAGTTTTGTCTGAAAATAAATAAAGCCTTCTGAAGATAATCTAATGCTTTATTCTGATATTTATCCCGATAACCGTATAAAAAGTAACCAATATCTTTAAGAACCCAGGCTTCTTCTAATTTATTATTATTTTTCCTAAAAACAGCCAAAGCTTGTTGGTATGCATCAAATGATTTTGAGTATTCTCCTACAGATGAATAGATTTTTCCTATACCTCTGAAAGATTTAGCTCTTCTTGAATCATCATTGATTTGTTTGAAAATAGCCAGAGCATTTTGGTATGAATCAAGTCCTTTGGCAAAATCTTCTGTATGGAAGTAAGCATCCCCAATTTCATTAAGGATAACTCCTTCCTGAGTGCGATCGCCAATTTGTCTAAAAATCTTCAAAGCTTGTTGAAATTTCTCAAACCCTTCAATTCTCAAGCCTTTCCTATACAACTCTGAACCAGATTTGTATAGCCGTAATGCTTCTTCTCCAAGTTGTTTCTTCGTTTCTACCTGTGCAGTAATAGATTTTTGAGAAAGTCTTTGAGAAATACTCCTCCTCTTTGCATCTGCAACCCCCATATCAGATAAAGCTAATCCTGTCGGCAATATCAAGGAAAGCACCGTAGTAGTAACAGCAAGATATTGAACGCGGTAGTGCATCATCAGCGAGCCTTGAAAGCATCTTTAGCATTGCGATTATCTATACTTTGGAACTTGTATAAATAAAGATGCAATACTAGGAATTATCAAACCATTACTTTTGTTTTGTTGACTATCCCTCTTTCGATAGATGTGATTATACTTCTTATAATTTGAATCAATTCGCAATGCCTTAACCCAAGTTTTTAATACCCATTCGGCTGTTTCTGGAGTTAAGCAGAGGTTTTTTTGCAATTGTTGAATAAGCTCTTCATGACTATATGATGATGTTATTAGACTAGCTACTACTCCCGTTTTTAAAGCATTGATTATGACTGCAACTTCTCGCCGGTTTTGACAGCAATTGTCTAACAGTAAAGTCTCGCACTCTTGATGTTTGTGGCATACTGATAAACCATAATCTTTGATGATTTTACAGAGTTTTTGCTGTGGTAATTTGGTAAATTTTGGCTGTGGTATATAATTACTTAGTGTAGGCTGCCATTCTCCTTTGATGAGAATTCCTAAAGCTATAGCCCATGATTCTATTGCCCATCGAGCAGATTTCTCGGTTAAGTAGAAATTGTTTTGCAAGCTGTTACTGAGTCGTTCTAGCAATGTTTCTTTGGGAATATTATTTGATGACGTACTCAAATAAGCTGCTAAACCTTCTTTTACGATGCTAACTAGGAGAAAAACTTCACCAGGAAATTGTAGGGAGTAGTTTTGTAATAGTTTCTGACATAGTTCAGCGTCTTGACATATAGACTGTTTATGCTTGGCAACTATTTCACAAAGCTTGCGCTGTAGCAAATCGTTCATTTGATTTACCTTACTAGTTTTATTTTATTCTTTAAATACTTGAAGTAGATTTTTAGCCCAACAGATGAATTTACACCTTAAGATTGCTCTAGTCAAGCTTGTTGATTATTGATGACACACAGTTATTTTCTTGTAATGGATTGGTTTTTGGGCTGCTGTTATATATTAAAAAAATCATCAATAATCTGTTATAAATATTATCAATTTATGCAGCGCTAACATACACTCAGATTTATTTATAATTTCTATTCACCCAATATTAATAAATTTTTTCCATTTGTTTCAGCCCTACACTTCTGTATATCTTGAGTTTGGTAGAACTTATGTAAGATTTTTAGAAAGATGTTGAATGCAATTAAGGCAATTTACAAACCATTACCAATTAAGATGAAAGGTGCCCAATAGTAAGGATGCTCAAACTTTTTACTAGTTTGAGTTGGTTCCGTTTCTGTTACTAAAGGCTGAATTAAAAACTGACTTCTTTGTTTATCACCAACTACTGAATCATCATTATTTATTAATGCTAATTGAGCCTGTCGTAAAGCTTCGGCTTTGGTAATATTTCCTTTCAAAGCACCATAAAAAGCATTCATTAGCACTTGCGTACCACCATCTGACACTTTCCACAAAGAAGCGATAGTTGCTCTGACTCCTCGATTTTGGAATTGATAACCCAAACCGAGAATTTCTTCACCGTTACCAAATCCTCCCAATCCGGTTTCACAAGCACTTAATACTACCAAATCTACGTTATGTAGTGTCCAGTTATCAATTTCTTTAAGGGTTGCTATTTCTCCATTACCAAACAAAATAAACGATTCAGCATATTCTGGTACAATAGCAGCGTGGGTAGCAAAGTGAAGAATATTATATTTATTCATAGCAGCAACAGTTGTACTTTTACTAAATTGCTTGTCAACTAATTTTTTGCTTTTAGGTATTAAATCTGCAATATTATCCACCTCTGGTAGTGTAAAAGGTAAACCAGTAAAACGAAAGGAACGCTCCCCCATTTCTACATTATGTTTACCTTGTACAAAAGCCCCTGCTAATACACGCTCTAAAGGCTTGGGTTTAGTAGTAAAATCAGTTAATGATTTTGCAGTTATATTGTTGACTTGGTAACGCTCTATCAGCCATTGATTTCCGTCGTGGAGACCGGCTAGAGGTATGTAGCGTAATGGACCATCAGGAGCATAAATAATAGTTGTAGGTTTAGCTTGATTTAAGTCATTTTCCAAAGGTTCAATTAGCCATTTGTAAAATTGCCTTGCATAGCTTTTGGCGTTCGATAAATCATATTTATTTGCTAATGCTGCACGAAATAGACGTATTGCTTGATTAAGTTCCCCTCGTCGAACTTCAACTCTACGGAGTAGAGGTGGAGAGTCAGGGGTAGTAATAATCAATTCCAATCGATCATCAAGAATAAAAGGATATATGATAACTGCATTTAAGTGACTCAATTCATCCCGAAGTGAAGCGAGCTGGTTCATATCTAAATTATTTCTTAGAACTTTAGGAGCAAGTTGTTCCAAATATTTCTGTACATCTTCTCTTTCAGACAATTTGTTAAAATACACATTTAGATATGTTTCTAAACCCATCAATTCACTAATTCGTTTTTTTTGTGCTGGAGTGAGTTGATTGTCTAGTATATTTTGTAATTTTCTTAGTTCTTGCAACTGCTTAATAGCATTTTTCGATTTTTCGTTATAAATTTTTAAAATTTCTTTTTCAGGAGTTAATATAGTTAATTTTTCATTACTTCCTCGTACATTGCGGAGGTAATCCTTTAATTCCTGCACTTTTAGTAAATCAAGAACTTGCTGCGCTTCTAATATTCTATCTTGTCTGCATAGCAAATCAGCAAGACGACGATAGGTGTCTGCAACTGTTTTAGCGTAAGATTTTTGCTGTTCGCGGGGAAGACTTCGCAAATCTTGTCTTATTTCTTCAGTTATTTTGACTGATTGCTTATAAAATATAATTGCTAAACTCCATTGTTTCTGTTTTGCTAGCAATTCACCAATATTGCTGAGAACAACTCTTTCCAAATTGTGATCGCCAATCTTGCGAGTGATAGTTAAGGATTTTTGATAAGTTTCAGAAGCTCGCTTATATCTACCTTGACTTGTGTAAACTGTTCCCAAACTATCAAGAGTGTTGGCTTCATCGTGCGGATAATTTAGTTTTTGGAAAATGGATAAAGATTGTTTTAAATGTTGTAAGGCTAAAGTGTTTTGACCGAGTTTATTGTAGGCAAGTCCTATATTATTTAAAGTTGTTCCTTTACCTTCTTGGTCATTGACGTTATGACGAACTTCTAAAGTCTGTTGGTAAAATTTAAGTGCCTCATCATACTTTTTTAACTTGTAGTGTACAAACCCAATATTATGGAGAGTTGAGCTAATACCATATTGGTCTTTAATTTTTTTACGGATTTTCAATGATTCATAATAATGTTTTAGTGCTTGAGAATGCTGACCTAATTCATCATGCACTAACCCAATATTATTGAAAGCAGTTCCGATACCAAGCTGATTTTTATTATCGTTGAAAATTTCTAATGCTTGATTTAGGTATTGTAATGCTCTTGGGTATTGACTTTGATGACGATAAAGTTCTCCTAAGTTGTTCAGCGTATTTCCTTGTCCAGTTTTATTATTAATTTTCCTAAAAGAAGCTAAAGCTTGATTAAGCCATTTCTCTGCTTTATTATACTTCCCTTTATGTAAGTAATTTAAGCCAAGATTATGGTGTAAGTTAGCTAAATAACGAAGGTGATTAGTGTTGAGTCTAGGAATTTTTTCATGAAGAGTATTACCTATACCTCTATCACTATTTTCTCTACTACCTCTACCTCTAGGAAGAGTATCACCTCTACCTCTGATATCTGGTCTATCGGGTTTTCTCGGAAGATTATCACCTCTACCTCTGCTATCTCGTCTGAGTTCTAAATCCGCAACTTCTGACTGTGAAAAAGCAACACTTACGGGCAATATCATATAAATCAGCGCCGTAGTAGCAAGTAAATATTTAAGACGATAAAGCATCAAAAATTCCTCTGCTAAATTGCAAAATGCAAATAGATTTATTTCTTTTACCCAACCTCAAAACTAAGTGACAAAGTAGCAATGTTAGAAGTAGTATTCACCTCTCCGATTTCTGTACGATTAGCGCTACGTTCGCCATTCAAATCATTTAATACATCACCAAATATTTCAGAACCTCTACTTCTGCTTTTAAAATTTATAGCATCATTTAAACCAATACCTCTATCAGATATACAAATATCTTTATTCTCTTCTAATATTTGTAATTCCTGCTGTAGCTTTTTCAACCCAAATATACCTTTACCTAACGGTGAACGACTCGCAATGAATAATGCTTCAGCAACTCCTTTTTCTACTGCTTGTAACTTAAGCTGTTCCGGGTCGCCAATTATTAAAGTTTTATTTGATGCTAACAGCATTTTTTCATTTAAATCTGTTTGCTGAAAAGGGTAAACTACGTCTAAGCTTCCAGTAGAATCCATTAGCAGCATGGCTACATAAAGATTATGAGGACTATTGTTTTTAATTTGAAATTGAAATGGTTTGTTTAAAGGTAGTTTTTTATTAGGATAAATTACTTTTGACTGACCGCGATTACTGCTAGATTTAAGTGTCGAAATGGAAGCAAAAGTTTGATTTGGTTGCTCCACTAAGTTCATAGAAAACTCTACATCTAATTGAGCTGAGTTAGCATTTAAAGTCATTTCCACAAGCCGAGCAGCTAAGAAAGATTTGAGTTTTGGTTCCAGACGACAAATTGCTGCGTTGATTGACTCTTTCTTACTACCAAAAGATTGAGGTACAAGTTGTCTTCCTTCTGTAAATAAACCGATACTGTCAACTGCTGGTAAATTATCTACCTTCTCTTTCCGCAATATTTGCAAATCCTTATTAGTCATGCGACTTAGAATAAATTGCACTCTTTCCGGATATGGGATGTTACCCGATTGTGCTAGTACAGTTTTGATGCGCGGAATCATCTCAAATTCTTTCTGTACAGTGCTAATTTCAGCAGAAAGTGAAGGGTCTAAACCCACACTTAAATGTAAATCAGGTGGTATCATACGACTCAACTCTTGCAATCGCATTCCCGGTTTTAAAGAAGCAATATTTCCTTTTTCTACTAACTTCGCTCTAGCTCTTAAACCTTCACGGGATTCTAATTTTAGTTTTCCTTGTATTTGTCCGGTTTCATTAACTATTGAAAAAGTTGCATCTTCATTAAAGGTTTCTAGGATTTGATTATCTGTTCCACCTAACCATAAACTGGCTTGATTTCCTTCTACTTCAGTAATAACTGCATCAGTTGGCAGAATTTTATTATTAATAAAAAATACTGGTTTACTTGTATCGCCGTCTGCATAAGGTGAATTTTTACCTTTCAATTGCACCAAAGGGGTAATACGGTTAATCATATTTCCTGTGCTATTGCTTTCCTGCCAAAGATATTGCGTCATCAGGTAGGTAAAAGCACCTGCATGAAAGCCATCAAAAGGTGCATCTAAAGCTTCCTCATCTCGTTGAGCAGCTGCAAGGATTATCCCTTTTGCAGTACCTTCACAGCGACGACGTGCAAATTCTGCCTCAGACATTTGCAATTGTTTCATCCAGCTTTGTTGATATTCAACTTCTGTGGGGCTGGGTTTTGCTTTTTCGATTTCAACATTATTGCGAGTTGCTGAACGTACTAAATAATTTCCACGGGTACCACCACCAGAAAAACAACTGTCTAATACAGCAGTAACGTTATCCGTCTTTAATGCAGACATTAACAAGAATAAGGTACGTCCCATAATGTCCTGGGGATAACCATTTAAGGTATCATCTACTGGCACCAAAGTACTGTTATACTCATCCTTATAATCAAGATTGGAACAATCCTTTTTAATTGGATTAGGATCGCGCAATCGGTAGCCATGACCGGAAAAATGAAAGACTACTAC
>ERZ1740062.966-NODE-966-length-12712-cov-10.786995_pt1 | contig 12712 bp, 11 predicted proteins | sample MGYA00581741_ERZ1740062 | MGnify/ENA primary metagenome ERZ1740062 (study PRJEB43018, sample SAMN04849747) | marine metagenome | isolation source: floating plastic debris | place: Pacific Ocean | collected 2008-09-01 | study: EMG produced TPA metagenomics...
CTGAGCCACAAGGATGTTGTTGCGAGCGAAGCGAGCAACAGCAGACTTGTGATATATAAAGACTGAGGTATACCTGCATGCCTCCTCCAGCAGCTGCATTGTCCTCTTCTGAATCAGAACCTCTCAGATCCACTCTCACCAAAGAACCAGACTTTCCAGTATGCTTTTCATCATCCGACTCAAAACCTTCTTCCTGAAACATGGTCATCAAAAACAATATGATTTACTTTTACCGCCTAATAAAATCCCAGAGTATAAACAGAGGGATAAGTTCAATGATGCATTAAAGTGCCTATGCCTGGAAAAATAAACTTTACAAGTGGGCAACACATCACTAATTTCTTTGCGGTTACAATGATTAATATACATGTATATAAGAAATGGCTTGCAGACATACATGTCTTTAATTGCTTACCAGGAATACAGGTCTTAGCCTATGGCCAAAATTATTTCACCAATGTGATCTCCAAGTCTTGGGCTTCAAAGCCATGCCCAACACTTTATCTTTAGACCCATAGGCAATGAGTAAATTAGTTTTAAAAATGGTAAAAACATTTACAATTTATGGCAGGTATGATATGTCAAGCAAGTTGACATTCCCGACTTCATGTGAAACTGTCTCATAGCCAGTGAATAATGTCAAGACATGGACACAGCAATAGATTTCTGTTGATTACATGATTTCACCCTGTGATCTAATGGTGCATTTTTTTGCATTGATTGATATTAGAACAAGAGTGGTCTACGTTTTATGCAAAGGTGTAAAACTAAACTGTAACTCAAATAATAATTGCTGTATTTCTTTGGTTATCTCGTAAGAAATTTTGGAGTGTTTTCATATCGACATGTATAATTGACAACATAAAAAAACGTACAAAGCAAGATGTTATAAAAATGAACCCTATACAAATACGCATGAATGAGGTAAACGTTTGAATTCAACCAAAAGCAATGACGTTTTGTTGGAGGGTCAGCCTTTTTATTATTTGACTATATTGCTACATTTGCTATTTGCAATGGAAGGTACATGTGAAATTTCTTACTTCCGACATTTCTCCGTTTCTCTTCCATAGTGTTCTATGTGGCAAGAACTTCACAAGAACATCACAAGTACAAAATCATACTTGAACGCTTCGCTATGTACTCTTGACAAAGATTGTCCTTCTGATTTTTGTACATGCTGCACCAAAAATCCAAAACCCTCTCTGATGTTTAGAGTCAGGTGGTATCTCAGTTCTAAACTCTCAAACCCTACCAAACTCGACTGCAATCAAGAGCGTTTGTGAAGAATCAGCAAAATAACTTAAGAAAACACTATTTTGTACGCTTTGTAAAACTTCATTGGGATTCTGGCCATTTTTTGTTATTTTTATATCAAATTTGAACTCTCTGGAGTGCATTAGAGATGTTTTCACACTATTTTGGACAGGGTATCAGATAAAATATTCATTTTCACAGGAAATGTACAGTTCAATGACCCTTTGTGGTAATAAATCCTGACATAATCAATCACTTTTTGTAAGCCAGTGTACTCATAGCCTCAAGGTCTGAACACAAAATGTTGGGTATGGTTACAGAGCCCATAACTTGGAGATCACATCGGTGAAGAAATTTTGGCCATAGGCCCTACTAGGCTAGGACCTGCAATCATGACAAGCAATGAAAGACTTGTATGTTCCTAAGTAATTTAATATATGTTAATCATTGTGACCGCCATAAATTGATGATACAATGCCCACCTTTTCATGGGTAAATTCCAATAATAAACGGCACTATAAGCTTCATTGCAGTGCACAGACCCTGATAAAATCATGGTGTTAAGGTAATAGTTAAGCCTACACCCAGCAACAGATACATTTTCATTATACATCCATTCAGGGTAACATGGATTGTGGGGTGATGTGATTCAATAAATTCTGAGATTGAGAGTAGCAGAAAATCTGGGCAGTTTGCAATTCAGGTGGTCCAAGGAGTGGTCAACAATCCCTCTGACACGTGATGTTAGTTAGGTACCAAAGCCATTTGTTGTGATTTTCAATAGGTTATATTTTTAGCACCACAAATATTTCTATTTAGCACAGAATCCAAACTCAATTGTTCATATTCAGAAGCTGACCCTGCTTTTACAAACATGCACTCACTTAAACTCACTTGAACAAATAGCTATTGCCCAGTTTTGTTTGCAATCCAGTTAAGAGAGACGGGGAAGTTTTCACAAATTTTCTACAATTGTGCAGCTAAGAGGATGACAAATGTGACAGTTAACAAACCTGAACCACATTCCTCTTGCTCATTTCTTCTTTTTGTGACATTTTTGGAGAATGTGATGTTTGCTTGGAACCTTTATTCTTCTTACCTCAAAACAGAAATTACACTATTGTTATTATTACTATTATAACAACAACAAAGCTATGAAGCTGTGAAGACAAAAGATTGCAATCTTTGTTTCCTCATTTTGGAGGATTTAAGACACCCCGTTGTGCCTTGTTACTGTGATTTCATCCCCAGTCACTCACACCTGAGCTATTGTTGTCAAACAGAGACACTTAATTTCTACCATGTTTCTACCTACAACAGCTACTGCATATAATAATATGTGTATTTCATTGGTTTAAGGTGCAGCAAAGCAAGTACTACCCATAAAAAAGTTTGTTTTGTCTTGCCTACATTTATAAATAAGAAAAAGATTGACTGAGTGAGTGAGTGAGTGAGTTACAACAAGTAGGTAGTAAATCATGCTCACCTTTTCCCATAGCTTCTAGCAGTCAGTGGGATTCACTTTCTTCAGCATGAAATCAGGGGGTTGTTCATTATTATTGCATGTGTCAAAAGTTGAACTCAGTATTACTTGGAACAGAGCTAAAATACCAAAATAAAAATATCTGTGTCTGTTTACTTTAAGCAAAGAATAGAGTGTTCAATAGCATTTTCTGAAGACAATATTGATCAAGTGACTATGGAAAGAAATGATCAAGTTTTACAAAGTGAGATATTCCATTGTGTTTGATTGGTCAACCTAAGGTAATCTCTCATTTTATTGGCTGTTGTGATACAGCAGTGAGAAGGCAACTTTGTATGTATTTGCACAAGGGAATTTTACACTATGGACTGGGTCTCCGAAAAGAGCAATAGGAGTATTACTCCTTGGTACAACCTCCCTGGTATGGGCTAGCTTAATTCTGGGAGTTTCTCCTCCCTGCTCAGTAAGATCCAGACAAGCCAGTATGCATGGACAGACAATTACTACTTGCTGTACATGCTCACCACAATTTACATAATTCGCACTGCAATAAAATTTGCATGCTTCCATACAAGATACCAGTGGAGTATCGTACTCATATGCAAGAAAACAATTCATTACTTGCTTATAAATGCTGTTACTGAATTTTTTACACTATATTTTATATCTATGACCCAAAGGCGTATTTAATGGTCTCTAACTCTCTCTAACATTAGAGAGTTGAAAAGTTAGAAGCTTGAGACTGGGGTTAGAGTCTCTAACCAATTTTGTTCATTTTTTACTTTTACAGGCAAAAATCAGCTTTATTTACATATTAATTCCGTCAATTCATTGTTTCCAAGCTAGTTTCCGAGAGTATTTTATGTTTTCCTGTAAAATGTGTCGGAATTATCGCTATTTTTGAACGTGAATAGCAGAAGCGCAGTAAAATCAGCCCATGACAACCGTGAAATTATGTTTTCCCGCATTCCTCAGTTTTTGGAAAAGTTAGAGAGTCGGTCGGAGAGATTAAATACGCCTTTGCTATGACCATTTTTATTGAGTGATCGGACAGGTACAACATATTTGACTACTATACTATAGTAAATGCATTGTAATAAGCATGAAGTATAAAAATATGGTAAAAATGTTTCATCTCTTGTGATATTTTCTACAAGACTTACACAATTCATAAAAAGCAGAGTTTTGGCACAAAGAAAAAGAGAAATGAATGACAAGTTTATAGTAACAACTAGTGGTATTTCATAATAAAAGAAGCGGACAAGTAACTGAGTAAAATCTGCAGCCATGACGAGCTACTGTAAAGGCATGTTTACTCTCTGTGGTTGTGGGGGTCTTTGTGTATGATGTATACCATATCCACCTGGACTAAACATCTGAGACGTGGGGTACATTAGCCTGTGTTCTGTTGAGTGGTAGTGCGGGGGTGAGGGTAAGCCCCCGTGTTGATAGAGATGGTGCTCAGTAGGATTGTGATATCCATTTTGATACAGAGTAGTGGAGTCAGAGTTATGCCAGTCTGGCTGCATCGTTATAGTAGAGACAGGCGGTAATCGTCCCATCCTGTCACTAACGAGATGTGCAGAATTGTTAAGGAGAGTAGAGGAAGGAGGAAGAGTCATTGGATAACTAGATTGCCTGAGAAGATGTAGCTGTGACTGAGAGCCACTGCTCGGAGATGAGGGAATCTTAGTGTGTATTGGATGATGTGTAAATCTGCTATTAGTCTGTTGTTCATGTAAATAATTGTTCATGCTGCTTGATGCCTGGTTAACATGACCAAGTGAAATCTGTTGACTGCTTGTAGGTAAATGTTTAGTAGCACCAGGATATTCAGGTGGTGGACCTTGATGGCTCTCAAAAGATTGTGATAGTTGATGAAAATCACCATCACTATACCCGTCCAGTGTTCCATTGATATCGAAACCTGCCGGTGTTGGTGACAAAATATGCTGCTGTTGTTGTGACATATTGTGGTGATGTTGTAAAGATTGTTGTTTATTCTGTTGTTCCTGTTGCTTTTGCTTTTCTTGTTGTTCGAGGTACTCAACATGAAGTATAGCATCCGTTATATCCTCAGGCAGCTCGTCAGCTTTCCCGAGGTTATCTAGCACGTCTTCACCGTTGAATATGAGATCAGCATCGGCATCTGTAAGCTCCAGGTCAGCAGCACCAGCTCCATGTTTGTCATCTGACACTGAAAAATATCACACAACATTATAATGTTTAGACAAGCTTTGCTTCGGTAAAGATCTTTGCTGCAAGATATTTGAAAAGTGGTGAGTTTACAATTACCTGCAAAACCACAATAGCCAGAATTTTTTTTCTGCAACAATGTAATAAGTGAAACCTTGATGAACCAAGTCTATGCAAAAAAGTTAAAATGAAAAGGATTGCCCTAGAATTCTTACAAACTGCTGGGATACTTGGCTAAATACTGGACACTATCATGTAATTAATATAACTATCAATCTCAGTATAATCACAAATCGTACATTCATTAGGCTATTTTACTATTTTTGTCATTGCAATGAGAGTTGTCCACTCTACGAATTGAAAAGATCAAGAGTGGACAATCCCGCATTAACAATTGTCACATTGGGGAGGGTGGTTGCATTGCACGTGCATCAAGTTCTACTGATTATATTGATAACCTGAATTATAACTACACATACAATTACATGGCTCATATATAAAATATTAGCTAGTTGTGATTTGGGAGGGCAATTGAATAAATCTAAAGAAATGTATGGGTGTCATTAGGGTGGGTGTCATAAAGGTGGACATCAGCAAAATAATGTCTGCCACAAGCCAAAACACAATTCATAAGTGTTCACATTTGTACTTTTTATTTCTATATTTAACTCATAACTAGCACTAGACTAACTAATATTTTAGAATAAAATACTATAGAAAACCTGGTATATTCCCAAGAAAATAGATTCACAGTACATCTCAAATATAAATGATGCCCAGCCAGGTGCGGAACAGGATGTTTATGGACAGTCAGCCCCTACTTATTACAGTTATACCCTTTGATCCCATGAACAGTGTGATCATTAAACTTGTTGAAACTCCATAGTACCTGTATCACAGCCTTACCTGTAGAGAAAATGTTGAAGTTTTCTTCATTCAATACTTCATCAATTTCATTATCATTGAGTATCTTGCTGTCATTCTGTAGCAGTGAGTCTGCGAGAGGAGATAACATGTTCTCTGTCTCACTATCTAACCTTTCTTCCTCTTCGGCCATGACAGGCGACGAGCTCCTGAGAGGAGAGGAACTACCTAACGGTTTGTTTTCACTAACAGACTGTCGACCATTTATCAGAGCCAGACTAGAATCGGAACTAGATGAAGCCATCACAGGATTACCTGCAAAGTATCGAAGATATAATATGAGCTAATGGTAGCAATGAGAGTCTTCAAAACAGTCAGGCGATTGCTTGCAATCAGTAAAATGTGAGGTTTAGCGGTCTCCTTTGAAAAGGTAAATCTGTAATATATCTGTAATCAGATAATCTTGTGGCGACTATAAACAAGAAATTTCAGCACCCAAGCCAATACCTATCTTGAGGTAAACAAGCTACAAGGTCAAACAGAAAGAATATGAATCAAGTAGTCATAAGAATCTCATATGAGTAAAAGTTACCGTTAGTTGATGGGACAGGTTTCTGTGGGCGTAAATTCTTCCTTCTCTTCTTAGACCGACGGCTCGCAAATGACTTGGACTTTTTCTTCTTTTTCCTGAGATTCATATCAAGCTCCAGGTCATATGGATCAGTCTATAAATGAACAGTCATACAATTAAAGTCATGACAAAGTTGTGGGCTAGGAAAATTTTGGGCAGAAAATAATAATTGAAATTCATCAGTCACGGTCAGTCACAGTTAAACCAAACAACGAGGGAAAAACATAGAAGGGGCTGTGTGCCAAGACTGGAGGGTGTGTAGAAAACCATCGAACATCTCATCCACATACACGCACATGAAGTATATCAAAAATGTGTTTTCAAGCGGATACACAATTTAAACACTCACTACTACAATGAACGACACTAAAGGAAGCAATGAAACAATAAAAAAGTGCCCTGTGTATTGTATTGTTGCAGATTTCAGCATTTCAAACACTTACCGCTCCAGGTGTGTGGTGAGGACAGAATGATATACCCTGTCCCAGATCAATGGCTGGATGTTTACAGATCGCCTCTTCCTCCCCACCCTCGATCTCCTTACTGTAGCCACATTCACCAAACAGTCTTTGTTCAGCGTTATGTGATATATCTGTGGCGATTGCACGTCAAGGAGGCAAATTTTCAAGTTCAATAATGAATATCCAATATTGATGGGATCATTAATCACTGATCACAAGCTTGAAATAAAATGTTTCCAACCTATGAAACATATTCTTCCTGGAATCATAACATGTACTGCCTGTCTAAAGCTAGGAGAATTAGCGCTAAAAAGCGGTTAAGAATCTGACATTACCCAAGTTTGAAGTGGAACAAGAGCCCCACAAAATTTTGGCACATTATTTGAAAGATGATTACGTTACAGGCGTCACAATAATCTTTAATTACATGTACTTCCCTGACCCACCTGAGTATCCCCTGGACTTTTGTAAGACATCGAGACAAGGGAACAGAGGCCTACATAACCTGACATAGAACGACTCAGACCTAAACGCATTAATTCCCTCGATAGGTTGTGAGAGTTAAATTTGAAACATTTCAAACTGTTATAAGATATAGGGTGTTTGATGTTTCACTAAACAACATTGAGGAATTTTATATGCAGGTGCCGCTTGTATCACAGTTTTAACAACATCACAAGTATTAATTCCACAATGGACAGTATCAATTCATATTTATGTATAAACTCTTTAATATCAGCAATAACATTTTTAATTCCAGAGACACTGTCAAAAAAATTGTCTCCAGTTGATCTGTTATGACCGCCAAACCAGAACAATATTGACTGGTACTCGGTGCTGATATAATAAGCGCTCAAACATTCTACCGTATGATGGCAGAAATTAATTTTAACAATAAAAATTTTGACTACAGGACTGTTTACCTGTGGCAGTGACTGTGACCTAGTGGAGTTATGGGGTTAAAGTTTGGAATATGCCGCACAAACGTATTAAACTTTCGTCCATCTTTTTGAACTGGGTGACTATATCATTTGGTAATATATTTCATTTAACTATTTGGTCAATACAATACCCATGGATCTGCCACTGACATTTTGGGTGAAGTTCTTAATTGGAATCTTCTCCATCAGAAAAGGCTCATATATCAGAGAATAACTCATGGTAAGTTATGCAATGTAAGGATACGTCTCAGACAGCGAGTAGATAGTGGTAATGTTGAAGCACCACAAAGCTTCCCATTTCGATCTGGGTATATGCAGTGTTTCCGAGACTCCAATACATCATCACCAGGCTTACTCAACACTGGAGAACTACAACAAGAAGAGAATAAACAACTATCATTTTCAACAACTTTACTGGAAGATAAAATGCTGGAATCCTGCTGATATTACTGCTGTGGCGATATTAGAAATATGACCAATAACTATAGCTCACCATAAACATGTAATGAATGATAGATTAACCAGTTATTACCAGAATAGGCAACCCGCTGCCAAATATACTTGTACAATCAAACTCCCATCACTTTTATAAAAAAAGAATGATGTAACCCATCTGTCATCCACATGTAATGAATATGAAGCTTGCAAAGCTATTGGAAAAGACGAAATAAGGTTGTGCTTCCGATGCTCAAACAAAACAATTTTGAGAATTTATCGTTTCATATCCATGGTCTACTGTCTTGGGCCTTAACTTAGACCACATCCTCATTTCAAAGATATTTACGAACTGATTTCTTTTCTCTGATCACAGGTTGGGCCTAATATGTAGAGAGACAATTGCATCCCTTGACAGCCCTTATAAAGCAAAGTTTAAGTATAAATTGTCAAACCTGTCTACAATGTCTTGAGATTTCTTTTTGACCTTGCGGATTTTCTGCACCAGTAACACAGCACTGCTGAGATTGTCTTTGACTGTTTCTATGAGACTCTTGGTAAAATTTTGATGGTACTTTACAATGTCACAATTGATTGGTGCAGATTTGCTGAGTTGAAGGCAAGATTTCTTCATGTCGAGAAGATCACTCAGATTACTGCATTGTTCATCGGGTTCAGATCTATAAGGTGATAATTGAACAAAATCAGGCAAAAAACCAAACAATAAATTACATGATTAGGGATACCAATCAAGAAATCCAAGGAGACAGCACAGATATAAACACTAAAATTACTACTTCTCTTTACCCCTTTGATCTTTTTAATAATCATAAATAGTGACAACTTTGATGAATGAATTCTCATGAATTTGGAGCCATTCACAATTGCTTTCACAATCTGACTGTTGAAAATTCAAATTTCAAGCAAACACTAGCAATAACAGAGTAAGACATTTTTTAGTAATAAATTTCAACTGTACCAACTCACCCCAAAACCAATGTTGAAATAGAAACTGTTTAGAAATATGTCAGTTTTTTACAAAAACCTTTAGGCCTATAATGGAGGTTTTTAGTAATGAATTGCTTATTAATAGTAAGTATTCTTTAAAATCCATAAGCACACACTGAAAGTTGAGTTTCTTTATCTTCCACCAAAGTAGGTCTAAGGATTCCGACACAACATGATGAATGATCATCCCAACTTACACCATTATGCTGTTGATCTTAGTTTGATTTTTACATCAGTTAGGCCTATCACAGAAAATGCACGGAAAGCCACTCAAACTTGATTTGACAGCGATGGCAAGATTTCTTGCATATGAAATCACACACAATATCCAATTTAATAAAGATGCAGAATCTACTAAATGTTTAAAAAATTCCAGAACACACACCGTCCCAATTAGTCCCACTCTCCCCTACACAGCATACTGCTGATCAAGCAGAATTAATATGTTGTCAGTAAGGTAAGCAGTAGACTGATTAATCTTCAACATATTACCTATTATGAGTATACAATACTTACATATATAAAGATTCAGTTGAGGAGTTGAGATCATAGTTATAGGAGTTGAGGCAGGCAGGATGTGGAGATGCTGGAGAGGTTGTGTCCCTGAGATATCGGTTATGTGTCATGAGCAGATTCCGTAGTCCACCACTACTTTCATCTTCACTACTTTCAACAAGTGGAGTGAGTAATTCAGAATTGTCAGTTTTCATGTTTACGTAATGACTATATGTCCTACAGCCACTGCTGGATAACAAAGCCTTTGCTTCATCATCAGTCAGCAGTCCTAGCTGCTTCTTCCTCTGAATGGATAAGGCTTTACGAGTAGTCCTACGAGCTCTCCGAGAAGGCACTGAACCAGATCCACTAACAGATCTGGGGGATGACTTTGTAAATGACTTGTTCAGACTGTCACCTTTGTCACTAGTTGTATCAGAATGTTTTTGAGAGTCTGATGAGGACAATTTTCCAGCCAATTCCGGAAACATTTTTGATGCACTAAAATTAGGCTGGTTATGTACATTTTCGTCATTAATGACTCCATTTGGTAGCTTGATGCTATCTAGGCTGTGTATACCATGTCGTCCTTCCGGCAGATAGAGCGGCTCCGTTTTCTTCTTGCGCTCTTTCTTGGGGATAATCCCCATGACCTGCATGTGGGCATTGCAATATCTGAAACGAAAACAAAATGAAAAGGATAATGTAACTCACAATCTAATTTACTTTACATTAAAAAAATGCATAACTCGCTTCCAAGTAGAACTCTTGGCATAGGCTACAAGGTAACGCTATTGGATTCTTTGCATGTATATTAGGGCCCAGGGGTTTACTGTGATATGTAATCACAACATATTGGAAAACGACCGCATAACATACATGACAGGGAACATATTGATAATCCCCACATTGTCAATAAAAACATATTGTTTAATTTAACTTACTGTCTTTCCTCAGCACCTTTTATTGCACTGGTACATCTAAGACCACTTGTCTTTACAACATAAGCACATTGTTTGAATGGTGCGGATGGATCCTCTAATATATGCCTCACACAGAATGCATATCCATTAAGTCTCCTCAAGTTACAGAGCTTTGCACTATATGAGCAAAGCGGTTTGTTGTTGCTCGTGTAATGTACATTTCGCCCTTCAAACATTGTTACTCAGCCACAAAATCACCACTGAAAATAAAAAATAATATAACGGTGGTAATGCAAGAGATTTCCAATAATGGCCGAACTAAATGTGAGATTTACATTGCCGATCCATTCCTACAAGTACATGACATCTTTAGTTGACTACACTACTACAGCCTATCATTTGCTGATTGATAAAACAATAATTAATAATATGAATAATAATAATATGAATAATCACAATAGATAGACTAGAGACTCACTCATCAATTTCAGGTCAAATTTAAGATTATTGCCCAGAGTTGGCAGACTACAACAAGCATTTTACCATCTCTATGATATTAGGTGTAAACCCAAAAAGACCCAGGGGCTCATGAGTGATGAAAACCACACCACCATTAGGAGGCACACTCTGTCCAGGTTGATCCTGGGATTTCCCAAAAAAAAACGAACAGCTTCAAGAATACAGTCTCTAAAATAGTACAGAAACTACTCCTGTCATGAATGGATCCATGATTTACAAAATTTTCTGGGGAAACATATACATCAGCTTCAAGATCATAGCCATACATACATTGTGATGTGTTTGGGGAGGCAGCACATGGTTGTCCACTTTATGGTTGATTTCTGGGATTTTGGGAAATTTTCTGAAAACCAAGATGGCGCAGATGTAAATAAAAGGATATCCGGTATGCGCACTAAACCGAAACAAAACATCATATCAGTGCGAACAAGTACCTGATCCCCTCACCAAGTACTTTTCTGTAGGATCTAGGGTTAAACTCTCACTCACCGGAGGAAGCATTGTCACGCTTTTTTTTCCTATTTTTTTTCTTTTCATTTTGCACCACTTTTTTCTCTCTTCATTATCACGATCTGGGACCTAATTGTTGATATTCTGAGACAGTCCACATGATAAAATACACGGGAAAGGGCTGGGTGAACTGACACAACACGTACCAATGGATTTTTATGAGTTTGTTGCCAAAAAAACACCGAAAAAATCCAGGCACTACTATTCATTATTATTCTTGACTATCTTATCTATCTACTTCACGTCTTCACCAACAGATGAGACAGGATTAGAGTTGGGGTTAACCTATACTATAGACTTTGCTATAGATCGGAATCCTTGCACACATTGGAACTCACAGCCTATTAGTAAAGGGTGGGGGTCAGATGGTAATCATATTTACTTCTCAATGAGATAGATTTTGCCGAGGCCTTTGACAAGGTTGACCACCACATACATTCTTGGAAACAAACTGCACATGTCACGTATTAGGGGTCTAACTCTAGACTAAAACAGATTGATAGATTGAACAGCTCCTGAGCGGTAGAACACAGCGGGTGGTCTTGAATGGTGTGGCATCCGAACAAAGCCCAGTTACTTCTGGGGTCCCTCAGGGATCAGTTCTGTTGTGTGTCTGGCCGTCAAAAAGGGTGAAAAATATCTTGCTGAAAACTACAGGCCAATAAGTCTCACATCAGTGGTCAGCAAGATAATGGAGCACTTCATCACAAGCCATCTGATGAACTTTGCTGAGTCAAACCGCATGCTATTCAGGAACCAACACCGGAGCTGTGAAAAACAACTAATTGAATTTGTAACAGATATTTCAAATGACAAGGACAGAGGTGTACAGACTGATGCTTGTATTCTTGACTTCAGTAAAGCGTACGATAAAGTAAACCACCAGAAACCGCTGCTCAAACTAGCAAATCTTAGAATCTCCTTCCAAGTCACTGCATGGATCGACGCTTTTCTAACTGACAGAGTACAGAGAGTTGCTGTAGACGGTG
>ERZ1740062.968-NODE-968-length-12702-cov-3.587333_pt1 | contig 12702 bp, 11 predicted proteins | sample MGYA00581741_ERZ1740062 | MGnify/ENA primary metagenome ERZ1740062 (study PRJEB43018, sample SAMN04849747) | marine metagenome | isolation source: floating plastic debris | place: Pacific Ocean | collected 2008-09-01 | study: EMG produced TPA metagenomics assembly...
GCGGTTACTCAATGGGTGCAATGCTGGCTGCAAAGCGCGGGTAATTCATGTAGTCCGTGTGACCGACAACTTTCCCGTCAGTCACTTGCAGCACCGTCACGCCATTGCTTTCAAAAGAAAAAGTGCCCTCTTCCATGCCCAAAGCGGCGGCAGGAACCGTGCCGGACAGGTCGACGACAAGAACAACCTGATCGCTTGACGCATAGCTGTCGGTGAACGCGACCTTAATGTCACCGGCGGCAAAGCCTGCGAAAAGGTCCAAGACCGGTTCAAGCGCGTTCAACGCGGGCACGCCGTAAGCTTCGGGTGCCGACGGGTCCTCGAACGCCATGTCCGCAGCGGCCATGTCCCGGACGGTGTCGTTGTCGCCTGAATAGAGAGCCTGATAGTATTTCTGTGCGATGTCGGTTGGGGTCATATCCTCAGCGAAAAGCGGTGTGCCTGCAAAAAACATGGCAGCCATCAAGACTGCGGTTCGTGCGGTGTTTCTCATGATGTGTCCTTGCATGACTGAATGGTCCGGGGGGTCGTGATCCGGGTCATGCGCTTTCGCGCCGCTTCGTACTCATCGGCGATGCGCCCGATCAGGTCTTTCGCGGGAACCACTTCATCGATCGACCCAACACCCTGACCCGCGCTCCAAATGTCGAGCCAGGGCTTCGGCCCCGGCTTGGTCTTATCGCCAAGAAGCGACAGCTGCCCGATGGTGCCGGGATCGACGCCGGTCGCTTCCAAAGAGGCTGACAAGTAGTTGCCATTTACGCCCGTCACGGCAGCCGTTGTGACAATGTCTTGCGCCTGGGCCTGGCACAGCATGTCCTGATAGGCCTGGGGTGCGTCGGCCTCTTTGGTCGCGATAAAGGGCGTGCCCATGTAGCCGAAATCGGCCCCGGCGGCCTGCGCTGCAAGAAGCGATGCGCCCGATGCAATCGCACCGGACAAGGCCAGAGGCCCGTCAAACCACTGGCGGATCTCTTGAACCAAGGCGAAGGGCGATTGCGCCCCGGTGTGGCCGCCGGCCCCGGCAGCGACAGCGATCAGACCGTCAGCCCCTTTTTCGATGGCCTTCCGGGCAAAGCGGTTGCTGATCACATCATGCAAGACAATCGACCCTGCTTGGTGTGCCATTTCATTGACTTCTTCGCGTGCGCCCAGAGACGTGATCCAGATCGGAACCTTCCAGCGCGCGCAAATCTTGATGTCCCGCTCCAGCCGCTCATTCGATTTGTGCACGATCTGGTTGACCGCAAAGGGCGCGGCGGGCGTGTCGGGATTGGCTTGATCCCAGGCGTCCAGCGCCTCGGTAATCTGTTTCAGCCAGACCTCCAGCATGATGCCGCCGCCATCACCATCCCGCGCATTCAGGGCCGGGACGCTGCCCACGATGCCCGCTTGGCATTGCGCGATCACAAGCTTGGGGTTCGACACGATGTACATCGGTGCACCAATCAGGGGCAGGCGCAGTGACTGCAGGTGTGCAGGTATCGTCATGGATGGCGCCTCAGATCTTTCGAAAATCGGGTTTGCGTTTTTCGAGGAAGGCTGACAGCCCCTCCGCCGCTTCCGCGCCATATCGGGCTTGATTGATCAAGTCCGCTTCGGCGAAGAGATGGCTGAACAATTCGGTATTCGGTGCGATGTTGACCAGATGTTTGATCGACCGGATCGCGTGTGCTGGTCCGGCCGCGACCTTGCCCGCGAGTGCCCTTGCGCGATCCAGTGTCTGACCGGCCTCTGCGACCTCGTTCACAATGCCAAACTGTGCCAGGCGTTCTGCGGTGATCGGACGGCCCAGAATGCAAAGTTCGTTGACCAATTGGCGTGGCATGCCGGCCCGCAGGAAATGTGTCACACCGCCATCCGGGCTGAGGCCGACGCGGACATAGGCCGCCGTGAACTTCGCGTCTGCTTCCGCCACGATCATATCGCAGCTGAGCGCAAGCGCCACGCCCGCGCCAGCCGCTCCGCCCTCAACCGCGGCAATCACGGGCGTCGGGCAATCGACAATCGCGCGGACCATCGCGTTGAGGTAATCGGTGTTGGAATTGACCGACGACAAAGGTCCCTCGGCGCTGTGCTTGAGGGAGTTGATGTTTCCGCCAGAACTGAAAAAACCGCCCGCCCCGGTAACGATGATGGCGCGGATATCCGCGTCGTTGCCAGCATCGAAGACGGCGTCGCGTATGGCGCGATAAACCTCTGGGTTGATCGAGTTGCGGCTTTCGGGCCCATCAAGCGTCAGGGTGAGGATGCCGTCTTGGGATTGCGCGCGAAGGTCGGTCACGCGGGAATGCCTTTCTCTTCGTTCCGAGCAGCCTCAGCAACCAGTTTCCCCAAACGGGCCGCATGTGTGTCGGCGGTGCCGAACAGCATGTCCGCAATCAAAATGCGCTTGGTCAGTCGGTCGAGAGCGTATTCTTCTGTTGTGCCAATGCCGCCGTGCATCTGGATGCAAGACGCGGCGGCAGCCCGCATCCGGGTGCCGCAAAAGCGTTTGAGCGCAGACACCATCCGTTGGCGATGTTTGGCATCATCCCCGTCGCAGGCGCTGGCCGCAGCAAGGACGAGGGATTCGAAATGTTCGGTCTCGTGGAAGACATCGACCATGGCGTGTTGCAGCACCTGGAAGCTGCCGATTGGCCTGCCGAATTGCTTGCGGGTCGTCAGATAGTCGCGGGTCAGTTCCCGCATGGCCTGCGCAGCCCCTAGCGCAGTTGCGCAAAGGCAGACGGCGGCAACATCGCTCATCCAATTTGGCAAGTCCGCACCCGCTTGCGATAGCGAGACGGGGACGTTGTCAAAGGTGATGTCCGCTGCGATCTGACCATCGAGCAAGGGCAAGGGCGTGACTGTCACGCCGTCTGCCGTCAAATCGACGGCGCCGCAAGACGGCCCGTTTGCCCCCTCAAGACAGAACAGCAAGGTCTTGGCCGCTGCGCCGCCCAGAACCATGTCTGCGGTACCGTTGAGCGTGCCGTTTTCTGCCGATAGCGCGCCCGTGTTTTCGGGAAGCGCGGCGGCCACCGGGTTTGTGCCCTCAACGGCCCCATCGACGTCAAAGTCAGCCATCTCGCAGCGACCACTTAGAAAGCCGGGCAACACGGCCGCGCCAATCACGGGCGGGCTGTCTTTGCCGTGGCCCATCGCGGTCAATGCCGGGGTCAGCGTCAGCACCCCAAGCCCCGCGCCGCCCACGTCTTCGGCATAGGTCATACCCAAAAGGCCGGAAGAGACCAGCGATTGCCACGCACCACCATCGTCAGCGTCCCGCATCACATCCGTGACCGTGTCGGCGATCATCCGTTGTTCGTCGGTAAGATCAAAATCCATGACCGCCTCTCACAGCCTAAGTGTCTGTTTCGCGATGATGTTTTTCATCACCTCGCTGGAGCCGCCGAAAATCGTGAAGGCGCGGGACAACAGCCAGCCATGGATGCCGTAGCGGTCCAAAATGGCAGCATCGGACGCGTCTTTCTGCCAAACGGCGGCGCGGGGGCCCGCGGCCTCCATCGCCAGCTCGTTGCTGCGTTGCTGGATCTCGCTGCCCCGCAGTTTTAGAAGCGGCGAGAGTTCGGCGGCGTTCTCTCCCGGCTTGATCGAGGACAGCATCCGTAGGTTGGTAATTTCGAGCGCCATGAAATCCGTCTCTAGGTCTGCCAGTTTGGCGGCAAAGACCGGATCGTCGATCAGCGGCGCGCCACCCCGCTGTTGCATCAAGGCAAGTTTGCGCAGAAGACGCAGCTCAGCTTTGTTCTGGCCGACATTCGCGATGCCAACACTCTCGTTCCCCTGAAGACACTTCGCGGATGTCCAAGCCTTGTTTTCCTCGCCGACGCGCATGGCGACAGGCACTTCAACATCGTTGAGCCAGACTTCGTTGACATGATGATCGCCATCGATCGTGATGATCGGGCGGACCTCGACCCCCGGCAGGGTCATGTCGAGCAGCAGAAGGGAGATGCCTTGCTGTGGCTTAGCCGCATCCGGGTCGGTGCGCACCAGGGTGAACATCCAGTTCGCGGGCTGGCCGGTGGTGGTCCAGGTTTTCTGACCGTTGACTTTGTAGACATCGCCCGCGCGCACAGCCTTGGTTTTGAGGCTGGCAAGGTCAGACCCTGCGCCCGGCTCCGAAAAGCCCTGGCACCAGTAATCCTCCCCCGACACGATGCGCGGCAGGAAATGCGCTTTTTGCGCGTCTGACCCGTATTTGATGATCACCGGACCGATCATCTTTAACCCGAAGGGCCGCAGGCGCGGGGCGCCTGCCATCATGGCTTCCTCGTCGAATATGTACTGTTGCACCGGGGTCCAGCCCGTGCCGCCGTACTCCACCGGCCAGTACGGGGCGACCCAGCCCTTTTGGGCGACGATTTTGTGCCAGCGAAACATCTGCTCCCAAGAATGGCGGCGAAAGCCGAAATGGGTCTCTCGGATGTCGTCGGGCAGTTCTGCTGCGAGGAAGGCGCGCACCTCTTCGCGAAACCTCTCTTCTTCTGCCGTGAAACTGAAATCCATCACGCCCCCCCTTCAATTCGAAGCTAGATATACGATTTCGATTGGCTTTTGCAACAATTATTGACATGAAACTTTGAAACGTTACAATTATTGAAACGCTAGGCGTAAACCCCTTAACTCTCGGGAGCTTTCACGATGCTGAACAAGACTGGCAGGGGGCCGCTCTCGGGCATTCGCGTCCTGGATATCTCAACCGTGATCGCCGGTCCGATGGCCGCAACGCTGCTTGCCGACTTCGGCGCAGAGGTGATCAAGTTCGAACTGCCGGGGGTAGGCGACGGCCTGCGCGGATTCCCCCCATTGAAGGACGGCAAGCCGCTTTGGTGGAAAGTGACAAACCGGGGCAAGTACTTCGCCACGCTCGACCTTCGGAAACCGGACGGGAAAGACCTGTTTCTCAAGATGGTGGCGGACGCAGATGTGGTGGTCGAAAACTTCCGCCCCGGCACGTTGGATCGCTGGGGGCTTGATATCGACACGCTGTGGAAGGCCAACCCAAACCTTGTCGTGCTTCGGATCAGCGGCTTTGGCCAGGATGGCCCCTATGCGTCCCTGCCCGGTTTTGCCCGCATCTTCGAGGCCATGGGCGGGCTGACCCACAACACCGGCGCCGCGGATCGCCCGCCGATGCACACGGGCTATCCCTTGGGGGACCCGATCGGCGGAGTGTTCGGGGCCTTTGCTGCCGTGGCCGCCCTGCTTAATCGCGACAAGAACGACGGCAAGGGGGAAGAAATCGATGTCTCCCTGACCGAAGCCACCTTCCGCATTCTGGAATTTCTGGCGATCCAATACGACCAACTCGGTGACACGCATGGGCGCAGCGGCAACCGCAATCAATATTCCGCCCCCGCCAGCGTATATATGACCAGCGACAAGCGCTATGTCTCGCTGGCCGGCAGCACCAACCGGATCTTTCAGAACAACGCCAAAGCCATTGGCAGACCAGAACTGGTTGAAGAAGAACGCTTTGCGGATAACCCGGCCCGCGTTAAAAACTCAGCCGAGCTGGACCGCATTTTCGGCGGATGGATCGCGTCACATACGCAAGACGAAGTTGTCGAAGCCTTCCGCGCCGCCAACGGCACCATTGCCCCGATCTATTCCATCGACCAGATGTTTGCGGACCCGCATTTCATCGCGCGCGAGGCGATCACCGCGGTGTCCGACGACGATTTCGGCACCGTCCAAATGCAAAACCTGGTCCCCCGTTTTCGCAACACCCCGGGCCAGATCAGGTGGGCCGCGAAAGACATGGGCGCGGACAATGACGCGGTCTACCACGCCATTGCAGGGCTTGACGACGCCACGCTGAACGAACTGAAGCAAAAGGGTGTCATATGATTTTACATACTGACATAGTGGCGGCATCGACCGACCAGAAAGCGAAACAGTTGAAGCCGAATGAAGCATCTGCACTCTCGACCACGCTGATCCGTGGGCTTGAGGTTTTACAGTGTTTCACGGACAAAGACGCCGCCCTCAGCAATGCCGAGCTTGCGCGGCGGCTCGATATGAACCGCCCGGCGGTCTCGCGGCTGTGTAAGACACTGATGCATGTCGGGTATCTGCGGCGCGATGAAAAGGGTATGTTCCGGCTTGCCCCGCATCTTCTTTCGCTCACCTACCCGCTTCTTGCGGCTATGCCCTGGCGGCATGAAGCGACAGACATGATGCAGGACGTCGCCGAACTGACCGGCGGCTCGATGACGCTGTCGATCATGTCAGAGGATCGGTTCATTCAGATCAAGACAGTTGGTGTGAAGGACCAGTATCCTCATACGCCCGAGATTGGTCTCAACGGCCCCCTTTTGATGTCGTCAACCGGCCGGGCGCTGCTGTCCCTTTTGGACGATGACGCGCTTGGGCAAAAACTGCAGGAGCTCCAGCAGCAAAACGTGCCGGAATTTGCGGATGGGTTGCAGCCCACCAAAGACGGGATTGCCCGCTGCAGGGCCGAGGGGTTCTGTGTGTCCTACGGCGAATGGCGACAGAACATCGTGGCCGCCGCAACGCCGCTTGGCCGGACCAATGACGGCCTGATGGTTGCGATGGCCTGCGGCATGCCCAGTTACCGGGTCGTGGAAGATAAGTTCGAAACGAGCATCGGACCGCGCCTTGCCAACGTCGCCGACGCGCTGCGCGCCAAGGGTCTTTTTCTAAAGACCTGACGCGCCCCCTGCGCTGCCTGACGGCAGCCTCCCTCCTTCTCACCGTCTGAATTGCGGCAGTCCTGAGGGCTGTCTGTGATCGCCAGGAGCCCTCATGCACTACGAAACCATTCGCTGGTCTTTTGACAAGGATGTGGCCGAAATCACTATGGACCGGAAGGGACCCGTCACCGCGCTGAACGCCCGGATGTGTGATGAGCTGTTTGATGCGGCCTGCCGATGCGATGCCATGGGTGCGCGGGCTGTCATCCTGACCGGATCAGGCAAGACCTTCAACGTCGGCGGCGATCTGGATGAATTCGCCGCCGCCCCCGACATGGCCGACCATGTGACGCGCATGGCCACGATGGTGCACGCGGCCGTATCGCGTTTTGCGCATATGGATGCACCCCTGATCTGCGCGGTCAACGGATCCGCCGGTGGCGCGGGGCTTTCCATGGCGCTTGCGGGGGACATCGTCCTTGCCGCTGACCGGGCCAAGTTTGTCTCCGCCTACACCGCCTCCGGCCTCTCGCCCGATGGGTCGCTCACATACTTTCTGGCAAAACACATCGGCCTTCTGCGCGCGAAGGAGTTGGTTTTGACCAATCGCGTTCTGACCGCAGAAGAGGCGCGCGACTGGGGCATGATCACCCGCGTCGTCGCCGCAAACGACCTGCCGGCAGAGGCGCGGGCGCTGGCGGCGCAAATGGCGGCGGGCCCCACCAAAGCCTTTGGTCGCGCCAAGCACCTGCTTGAGACAGCCTTCAGCGAAAGCCTGGAAACACAGCTCGACAAGGAAACCCGCGCCATCGCTGCGATGATGCGCACGCGGGATGGTTCGGAAGGCATCGCGGCTTTCCTGGCCAAGCGGTCAGCAAGCTTCTCGGGAACGTAGCGCCCAGTCGTCATTTTAATTCAAACATTTTACATATCTGTTGCAATAATTAAAACTTATGATACAAATTAGCAAAAAAGATAATCGGGAGGTGCCGTATGTACATTTTTAATGGAGGAGGACGGCTGCCCGTTGGACGGCCGATACAACAGCGCTGTCAGCCGTCAGCCCGGCCGAAGCCTGAAAGCGCGGCCAAGGCCGCACCGCCCTCGGGATTGGAGGGCCAGTCATGCCGTCTTTGAGGCGCCTCACGCTTTTCTTCGCATCGCTTCTTGCGGCCTTTGTCTCGATCCAGTCGATCTATGTGGCCTATTTCGGCCCCTGGGACATCGCCTATGGCCTGAACATGCTGCTTGGTGCCGCTGTGGTCATCGTCATGATCACCAAGCCGACAATCGAGCCTGAGGGCGACCGTTCCCCGCTGATCAAGGCTGCTGGCATGGCGTTTGACTGGGTGCTGATCGCCCTCATCGTGGCCGCCTGTCTGCGCTTTACGCAGGTCGCCTATCTGATGGAGCAAACGCTTTATTTCTTTAGCACCTTCGATGTCTGGCTCGCCCTCGGCGGCATTGCCGTCATTCTTGAGGCGACGCGGCGGCTTTTTGGCCTGCCGATTGTCGTGATCGCCTTGCTGACCTTGATCTACTGCTTCTTTGGGGATTGGCTTCCCGGTTTCCTCAACCAGCCCAGCATCAGCCCGGACCGGGCGATGGACACGATCTGGTATGGCTATCAGGGTGTCTTTGGGTCGCCCACGGGCGTGGTGATCCGGGTCGTGCTGATCTTTGTGGTCTTCGGCATCGTCCTGGAAGGCACCGGCGCCAGCGACACGCTGATCCGCGTTTCGGTCGCCTTGACGGGGCGGACACGGGGCGGGCCTGCGCATTCGGCCGTGGTCGCCAGCGCCCTGCTCGGCTCCATGTCGGGTAGCGTCACGGCAAACGTGGTCGGCTCCGGCTCCTTCACAATCCCGATGATCAAGCGGCGCGGCTTTCCAGCGGCAACGGCGGGCGGGATCGAGGCCGCTGCCTCAACAGGCGGACAGATCATGCCCCCGGTCATGGGGGCCGCGGCCTTCATGATGGCGGATCTGACGGGTGAGCTTTACACGACCATCGCGCTCGCGGCTTTGGTCCCGGCGCTGTTCTATTATGGCTCGCTTTTCGCTGCCGTCTCAGTCGACGCAACCGCCGCTGGCATCCAGCCCGTGCCCGAAAACGAACGGATCAAGCTGACGCGGGCGGACTACATCGCCTCGCTTCAGTTCCTTCTGCCAATCCTGTCGATCATTGTCGTGCTGCTGTTGGGGCGGTCGCCCACTATGGCGGGTCTTGTCGCTGTCACCCTTGCCCTTGCCTTGGGGCTGTTCCGGGAAAAGAACCGCACCGGCCTGCAAATGTATTGGGATATCGCGGTCAAGGCCGGTGTCGCCTGCGCCTCGATCCTGGTGGCTGTCGGCTGTATCGGCATCATCCTTGGCGTGATGAACCTCACGGGCATCGGCCTCAGCTTTGCGTCGATGATCTCGTCGCTGAGCGAGGACTCCCTGCTCTGGTCGCTGATCATCACGGCCTTTGCCTGCCTCGTGCTGGGCATGGGGATGCCGACGCTGCCGGCCTACATCATCATCGTGCTGGTGCTGGGCCCGGTGGTCACCAAGCTTGGCGCAGACTTGATCGCGGTGCACATGTTCGTCCTCTATTTCGGCGTGCTGTCGGCGATCACGCCCCCCGTCGCGATCGGCGCCTTTGCCGCTGCCCCGATCGCGGGGTCGAACCCGATGCGGACAGCGTTCGCGTCGGTCAGGCTTGCGAGCGTCGGGTTCATCATCCCGTTCATCTTCATTTACGAGCCATCGCTCTTGCTGGTGCTTGACTTCGACCTGACCAGTTTCCTCCGCGTCTGCGTCGCACTCGCCCTGGCCATCTGGATGCTCAACACGGGCGCGGCGGGGTATGCCGGGGACCGTCTGAGCCTACTGGGCCGGGTGATCCGGATTGCCATCGCCATCGGTCTGATCATCCAGATCCCGGAACTGCAATACCTCTTCATCATCCTGGCCATCGCTCTGCTTGCCCTGCACCGCAGCCCACAGCTTTCCGCGACGGCCCGGCTTACCCAAACCCCTGATACCCAACTGGAGGAGTCCTAACCCATGTTTAAACGCATCTTGCTAAGAGGCGCGATTGCCGCTGCAGCGGTCGCCCTATCGCTCGGCACCGCAGCGACCGCGCAGAACAAGAACCTGCGCATGGCATCGCTGGGACAGTCATCGCCAACCACCGTCTTCTCAATCGCGGTCACGCAAATCCTGAAGGACGAGCATGGTTACGCGACCCAATTGTCAACTGGTTCCGCTGCGACGCGCCAGGCCGTTGAAGCCGCAAACCAAAAGCTTGACCTCTTTGTGACAGCCGTTTCGATCAACGGCTTCCTGCGGGACGGCACGCGCATGTATAAAGACATGTCCAATGCACCTGAGCTTTTCGGCAATCTGCGAAGCATCCTGAACTACCCGTTTGGGGCCTATCACGCCATCGTCTGGGAAGATTCTGGCATCACCGCGCTGGAAGAAATCAAGGGTAAGAAAGTCTTTATCGGCCCCCCGTCCGGTGCAGCCCGCGCGACCATCGGCGCGATCATCACCGGCGTGACCGGTTACGAGGCCGATACCGATTTTGAGGCCATCAGCGTCGACTGGTCCTCTGCCGAACAGGCGTTCCAGGACCGCCAAATCGATGTCTATTTCACCGCCGCCCCGATCCCAAGCGCAGAGCTGCAACAGCTGTCCGCGCTGGGCACGTTCCGGGTGCTGGGCATCCCCGACGACAAGGTGGACAGCGAAGCCATCCAAAAATCCTTCAACATCCCGGGCCGTGAGTTCACAATGCTTGAACCGGGGTCTTACACGGGCCTCGTCAACGAAGAGCCCGTCCGCCTGGTGAACACAATCGTCGGTCTGGGCACCAACAAATGGCTGTCCGAAGAAGACGGCTATAACATCACCAAGGCGATCTTTGAAAACAGCGATGACCTGGTGGCCGCTGCCCAGTGGATGAACGTCATCACCCCTGAAAACGGCCTGTCCCAGATGAACGCGCCGCTGCATGTCGGGGCGTACAAGTACTACGTCGAAGCTGGCATTGACGTGCCCGCAGCGCTGATCCCACCGGAAGCCAAATGACTTGGCGCCCCGTTGCCGTCGTGACCAGAGCAGCGGAACAGTGGTCCTCCCCACCTGTCGCGTGGGGAGGATCTTTGATTTGAACAAAAGCGCATGTGGGACGCCCAGCCTTTTGGCCGATGGCCCAGCAGTCCCGCCACCGAAACGCGGCTCCCGATACAAACGGCCCTCGATGCCCTAATGCGGTCGATCCATTCCAGGACCGTCGCCCGAGTGTTGCAAGCGCTGCACCAAAGGCGGCGTGGCTGTGGCGCACCAGTGTTTCGACGCGATGGCTTGCAGCGTCAGCGCCAGACACAAATCGCGCACCGCTTCGAGCGCGAAGGTCGCGGGCCGGTCGCTCAATTCCCCGATATAGAGGGTTCGGTTCAGCTTTGGATTTATGATCGGGCGGGACACCAAGTCACCCGAGGCAAGGTGTTCCCGCAGGATAAACTCCGTCCCCACCAGACATCCGATGCCCGCGAGAAGCGAGTCGCCAATCGCCGCAATTGAGTTCATCTGAAACTGGGCGCGCGCCTCAATGCGTTTCAGCAACGACGGGTCATCCATCACGGCCCGGGTGTTCACACCCTGACGCAAGATGATGAGTGGCAGTTCCAGCAAAGCATCAAAGGTAATGGCGCCCCGTCCGCCAATGATGTCCGGACGGCCCACAAGCACAACATCTTCCTCCAGAACAGGCAGGAACCGAAATCTCGGATCGGGAAGCTGGTTGTAGGTAAGGGTCAAGTCCACGCTGGATGACGAAAGCTGTTCCACCGTGGAGCCAGAGAAAATCTCGGAAAGGTGCAACCGGATATTGGGATAGGTGCGTGAGACCTCGATCATCAGGGGCACACCGATGGCCTTGACCGCCGAATGCGCAAACCCGACCGAAACCTCTCCGGCCACCTCTGTCCCCGTCGCTTTGATGTCCGCCTCTGCGGCCTCCATCGACCGCAAGATCGCCCGCGCATGTTCATATAGCCGCACGCCAGACGCCGTGGGGCGCACGCCCCTTGGCAAGCGCTCGAAGAGGGGCGTACCAAGCTCGGCCTCCAGGTTGGACAGATGCCTGCTCAGCGCCGAGACCGCGACCCGTTCGCGCTCAGCCGCGCGGGCCAGCGCGCCCTCTTCAAAAATCGCGGCGAAATACCGAAGCTGCCTGCTGTCCACGCGTTCTCGATATCAGAAAGCATACATCGAAACACTATAATTTTGAGGCTTTTTGGCATCGTCTAATGTCATGGGTACGGATGCGGGGAGGGCTTCCAGGTGTCAGATCAATTCAAACCGCTGGACGGCGTGCGGGTCGTTGAGATGACCCATATGATCATGGGGCCAAGCTGTGGTCAGATCCTGGCGTATCTCGGGGCGGAGGTAATCAAGGTCGAACCGCCTGCGGGCGACAAAACACGACATCTGACAGGGATGGGGCGCGGGTTTTACCCGAGCTTCAACCGGGGGAAAAAGTCGATCACCCTCGACCTGAAGTCGGAGGCCGGGACGTCTGCCCTGGACGCCCTTCTGGCAACGTCCGATGTCTTCATCGAGAACTTCCGCGACCAGTCGCTGGCCAAGATGGGCTTTGCGCCGTCCGCCTTGCGTGAAAAGCACCCCAGGCTGATTGTCGCCTCCTGCAAGGGCTTTTTGCACGGCCCCTATCAGGATCGCACTGCGATGGACGAGGTCGTGCAGATGATGACCGGCATCGCCTACATGACCGGGCCGACCGGTCGTCCCTTGCGCATCGGGTCATCGGCGAATGACATCATGGGCGGTCTGTTCGCTGCCTTTGCCGTGCTTGGGGCCTTGTTGGAACGGAAGGAAACTGGCCAAGGCCGCGCTGTGCGCGTCGGTCTTTTTGAAAACTGCCTGATGCTCGTCATGCAGCATATGGTCCAGTTCGAGTTGGAAGGACGCGCACCCTCCCCCATGCCGGAGCGGGAGTTTTCCTGGCCGGTCTACGACAT
>ERZ1740062.969-NODE-969-length-12697-cov-3.323446_pt1 | contig 12697 bp, 13 predicted proteins | sample MGYA00581741_ERZ1740062 | MGnify/ENA primary metagenome ERZ1740062 (study PRJEB43018, sample SAMN04849747) | marine metagenome | isolation source: floating plastic debris | place: Pacific Ocean | collected 2008-09-01 | study: EMG produced TPA metagenomics assembly...
TCATCGAGGCTCACACCACAAGGGATAGCATGTAGCGCGGTGAGAGACCAGCCCCCGTTGCCTATTCGGTTGGGACGAGACCCGTCGGCTGCCCGACGATGACAAAGCGCAGCGCGTCCGGTTTGAAAAGCCGGGCGGCGACGCGGTTGACCTCGTCTAGCGTCACAGCCTCGATCAAATCGTTGCGAATGTTGACATAGTCGATGGGCAGGTCGGCCAGCTGCAGCCCCACCAAGCCGTCCGCGATCCGCCCGTTCGAGGCAAAGCGCAACGCATAGGCGCCGGTCAGATAGCGCTTGGCCTGTGCCAGTTCCTCGGCCGTTACACCCGTGGCGGCGGCGCGCGCCCATTCCGCCCGCACAAGATCGACGACGTCGCCGATACGGTCATTGGCGCTGGACACCGAGCCGAGGTAGAGCGCGCCGAGATCGCGGGGCGAGAGGCTGGCGTAAATCCCATAAGTCAGCCCGCGTTTTTCGCGGATTTCCTCCCCCAGGCGGGATCCGAAGCCGCCGCCGCCGACAATTGTGCTGGCCACAAAGGCCGGAATGAAGTCGGGGTCGTCGCGGTCCAACCCCTCATGCCCGAAAATGGCGATGGATTGCGGCACATCGAAGGGGATCACGATGTCGGGCCCACCGGCGGACACCGTGGCCCGGGGTGGCAGTGCGGGGCCGGTTGCAGGCAGCGCGCCGAGAAGCCGGTCGATCATGCGGCCGGCGTCCTCTGGCCCGATGTCGCCGACGACTGATACGGTAACCCGGTCCCGGGTCAGCGCGCGCGCATGGGCCGCGCGCAGAGTGTCGACGGTCAAGGCCGACACCGTCGCCTCGGTCCCGTTGCGCGGGCGGGCATAGACGTGATCGGGGAACAGCGCGCCGATAAAGGCGCGACCCGCGATGCGATCGGGGTCGCGTTCGGCGGCGGAAATATTGGACAAAAGCTGCGCGCGCACCCGCTCTACCGCGCTGGGGTCAAAGCGGGGCTGTGACAGCGCGGTGGCCAGAAGGTCGATGGTCTCGGCGCGATTTTCCGCCAGCATCGAGGCCGAGATGGTTACACCGTCCTGGCCGCTGTCAAAGCCGAAGCGGGCCGCGATGGTTTCCCGCGCGCGGGCGAAGGCCTGGGCGTCGAGGTCGCCAGACCCTTCCTCCAACAGCCCGGTCATCAGCGCCGTCGCGCCAAGCTGATCGTCGGGGTCCAGCCGGGCACCGCTGGCGAAATGCAGCTCCACCGAAACGATGGGGATGCTTTCTTCCTCCACCAGCCAAATCCGGGTGCCGCCGGGCGACGTCACCTCGACGATGTCCATCGCTTGCGCGGGCAAGGTCAGGAGCAGAAGGGCTAGCAAAAGACGCATCATCCCGCCGATCCTTCCATGTCTTGGGGTTGGCGCATCAAGTAGCCTGTCACAGCCCGACCAGGGTCGAACAAGGCGCGGGCGGCAGCGATCACATCCTCTGCTGTCACGGCCTGCAGTGTCTCGGGCCAGGCCGCCACATCGTCAACCGTCAGCCCCGCCGTCAGCGCGCGACCGTACCGGCTGGCCCGGGCTTGCTGGTTGTCGAGCGCATAGATCTGCGCAGCGCGGATCTGGGTTTTGACGCGGGCAAGCTTTTCGGGATCTGGCCCCGCCTCTAAAAACGCGGCGATCGCGGCATCGAGCCGCGCCTCCGCCTCCCGCAGCCCACCGCCCGGACGGGGGACGACATAGATCCCGAAGGTTTGCTGATCGAAGGCAAGCGGCGAATAGAACGCACCGGCGTCGAGCGCGATCTCCTCGGCAACCTGCAGCCTGCTTTGCAAATGGCCGGTGATCCCGCCGCCCAGAAGGCTCGACAAGACGCGCAGCGCCGCGGCCTCTTCCTGCGCGCCGGGCTTGCGGCTTGGCGCGAGATAGGTGCGGATAACGTAAGGCGTGCCGATCTGGTCGTTGACAAGCTCAAGTTTCCGCGCAGCACGCTGCGGCGGCGCGGTCGGACGCAGGCGGGGCGGCTAATCCGATGGCGCGAGTGGTCCGTAGTGCTCCGCTGCCAACGCTTGGACGGTGCTTGGATCCACATCGCCCGCGACGATCAGGATTGCGTTGTTGGGCGCGTAATGCGTCTCGGATAACGCCATCACGTCCTCACGGGTCAGGACCGACATCTCGTGGCGCCAACCGATGATCGGCCGGCCATAGGGGTGGTTGAGGTATTGCGCGGCCGCGCGCTCCTCCCCAAACAGGGCGGCGGGGCTGTTCTCAACCCGCTGGTTCCGCTCCTCGATAATCACGTCGCGCTCTGGCACGATGACGGCTGGGTCGAGGCGCAAATCCCGCATCCGGTCGGCCTCCAACTTCATCATCAGCGGCAGCCGCTCTACCCCGATGCGCTGGAAATACCCGGTATAATCGAACGATGTAAACGCGTTGTCTTGACCGCCATTGTCGGCAATGATCCGCGAAAATTCACCCTGCGCCAGTTCATCGGTGCCGGTAAACATCAAATGCTCCAAGAAATGGGCGACCCCCGACTTACCCGGTGGCTCGTCGGCAGAGCCGACTTTGTACCAGACCATATGGGTGACGACCGGCGCCCTTGTGTCTTCGATCACGATCCCTTGCAGACCGTTTTCCAAGGTAAACACCGTCACCTCGTCGTTCAGCGCCAACGCGGGCAGCGGCAACAAGGTAAGACAGCACAAGATCCAGCGCAGCATCGGCAACTCCCGCGGTTTGCAGAAAGGTAGGCGCGCTGGGGCCCGTCTCAAGGCGCACACGCGGTTTTGAGCGGAAGACCGAGGCAGGCCGGCAGCGCCCGCTAGATCGGCACGCCCGTCATGTCTTCGATGGCGGCCTTGAAATCCTGGTGATGGGCAAGGCCGTCGCGCCGCCAGTATTGGTGGTCGGCGTTGTGGACGCGCCAGACAAAGCCATGCGCTGCCATCATCTCTGGCGTGCCGTGGCCTTCGACAAAAGGTCGGGACAGGTAGAAATGCCGCCCCCTCAGGTTCAGCCCGCCAAGCTTCTGGCCGCGAAAATCGACCATCGTTTGCAGCGCACCGACGCTGACGGCATAGTCTTTATGGGCGTCCAAAGCCAAAAAAAGCGCCACCAGCGGATTTGGAAACTCTGCGAGACGGGTCGTCAGCGCGTTGTCGGCCAAGAGGATTTCCTTACAAGTCCACGCGGCTGACTGCCGGTAGCACGCCACGACAAGACCGGGCATCACCCCCGCCTTGTACTAGTTCCCCGGCAGCGGGGGCACGCGAATGCCGATGGCCAACAGCCGGCGATACTCCGCCTCCGGGTCCAGGCGCTGGGGCCCATACACCGCAAATTCAGTGTCGCGCCCGGTCAGACGCTCTAGCAAAAGGCCCTTATTGTCCGCGCGAAACTCCGCATCCTCGGCCCGCAACTGGGACCGGATCCCGGGGTCCACGCCCTGTCGGCCGAGAACCGACAAAAGCGCCGCGTCGCCCGCCGTCCTGGCCGCGCCGCCCGGCCGCCCGCCAAGCGCTGCAACCACATCCGCCTGCGGCGTCAGATCGGTTCGGTTCGCGGTCCCGGGCAGGGGTTGTGGCAGGGTTGTCAAATCCTCGGGCAATTCCAACGGCTTTTGCGGCAGCACACGAAACTCATCGGGCGCTTGGACGCTGCCCGCCGTCAGCCGTTCTGCCAGGCTGGTGTCGTCGCCACTCCCGCAGGCCGCGACGAAAAACAAAAGCAAACAGACCGGCCGCAATCCCATGGCCCCCTTATTAGCCAAGATCGCCACGCCCGTCACGCCTCCTTGTCCGCGCCGCCGAAAAGGATCAGGCCGAAGGCGCCGATGAAAATCGCGACATCCGCGATGTTGAATGTATAGGGGTTTTGGATGCCACAGCACGACATGTTAAGAAAGTCGGCAACCGCCCCGAATTGCACGCGGTCCCAGACGTTGCCAAGCGCACCGCCGATCACCAGCCCCGCCGAGACCGGCACGCGCCACCCCGCGGCGCGCCAGGCCCAAACGCCAAGACCGGCCGAGATGACAAGCGCCAGCAGGATCAGCGCCCAGCGCATCGCCTCGCTTCCCGATCCGAAAAGGCCGAAATTGATGCCCGTATTCCAGCCCATGCGAAACACCAATTAGGGCGGTGCGACAGCGATCTGAATCCGGGTCGCCAGGGCCATCCACGCAACCACGGCGACCTTGCTGGCCCGGTCAAGCACCAGAACGATCAGCGCCGACAGCAAAAGGAGCCGGGGTGCCGTGCGCATGTCAGTGCCGAAAATGGCGCATGCCGGTGAACACCATGGCAATCCCCGCCGCATCCGCCGCCGCGATCACCTCTGCGTCGCGGACCGAGCCGCCGGGCTGGATCACCGCCCGCGCTCCGGCGTCGATTGCGGCCTGAAGCCCGTCGGCAAACGGGAAAACGGCGTCGGAGGCTAGAACCGCGCCCTCGGTCATCGGCGTGGTTTGACCCAGGCTGTCGGCCATCCGAACGGCCTTTTGCACGGCAATCGCGGCGCTGTCGACGCGGCTCATCTGACCCGCGCCGATGCCCACAGTCGCGCCGTCGCGGGCAAAAACGATGGCGTTCGATTTGGTGTGTTTGGCAACCCGCCCCGCACACAGCAGATAGCGGCGTTCGGCATCGGTGGGCGCGCGCGCGGTCACCGTCGTCAGATCCTCCCCGCCGATCTGACCGCAGTCCCGATCTTGCAAGAGATACCCGCCCGCGACGTCGCGCCAGGTTTGCCCCGGCGCTGCCGGATCGGGCAGCGCGTCGGTGGTCAAAAGCCGCAGGTTGGCCCGGTCGGCCAGCGCCTCATGGGCCGCGCGGCTTGCCCCCGGGGCGATCACAACCTCGGTAAAGATGTCGCGCATCAGCGCTGCGGTCTCTCCCTCTAGCGGGGTGTTGAAAGCCACAATCCCGCCAAAGGCCGACAGCCGGTCGGTATCGAAGGCCGCTTGCCAGGCGGCGGCCTGCGTTTGGGCGCGGGCGACGCCACACGGGTTTGCGTGCTTGATGATCGCGACCGCCGGGCCGGCCTCGGGGGCAAACTCTGCCACCAACTCGAAAGCGGCGTCGGTGTCGTTGATGTTGTTCCACGACAACGCCTTGCCCTGATGCTGGACCGCCGTGGCGACACCGGGGCGCGACGGGTTGGTGCGATAGAAAGCAGCGCGCTGATGGGGGTTTTCGCCGTAGCGCTGGACCGCTGCGCGCGCGCCCGCGCGCGACTGGCGCGGGGGCATTGCATCGCCCTCGGCCGCCGCCATCCACGCCGACACCGCCGCGTCATAGGCCGCCGTCCGCGCAAACGCCTCTGCCGCCAGACGCCGGCGGAGCGGCAGCGTGGTTGTCCCCGCCCCCTCATCCAAGGCCGCGAGAAACGGGGCATAGGCCCCGGGCTCAACCAAAACCGCGACCGAGGCGTGGTTTTTGGCAGCGGCCCGGATCATCGCGGGACCGCCGATGTCGATAGTCTCGATCATCGTGTCGGGCGCCGCCCCCGCCCTTTGCGCCGCCTCGAACGGATAAAGGTTCGAAACCAGAAGATCGATCTCCACCATACCCGCATCGGCCAGCGCGCGCATGTGGTTTGGATCGTCCCGCCGGGCGAGAAGGCCGCCATGCACACCGGGATGCAGCGTCTTGACCCGACCATCCATCATCTCGGGGAACCCTGTCAGCGTTGCCACATCGCGCACGGCGAACCCCGCGGCCGCCAGCGCCGCAGCCGTGCCGCCGGTCGACACAAGCTCAACCCCATGGCCATGTAGCCCGGCGGCAAGCTCCACAAGCCCGGTCTTGTCGGACACCGAAAGAAGCGCGCGCCGAAGCCGCCGAGAGCCGTCAACCATACCCAACCTCACCCGTTCGGCCCGCCTTGTGGCGCGCGGGACCGGCGCCGTCAATGCCGCCGCCCGAAAACCGGCGGGCCTGACAAACGGGCCCGGCGCCCACCCAAAGCGTTTCGTGCAAGACCTGAGACGTCAAGCATCCCTCGGCGGGTTGAATGCTTTGATTTGAGACGGTGCTCGGTGATCCAGGGTTTTCACGAAGCGCGTTAGGCCGCCAGCACCAGACGGTCGCGACCGCCGCGCTTGGCGGCATAAAGGCAGCGGTCGGCCTCCTGCAACAGCGCATCGATGGTGTTCTCGCCAGCCCCGCGCAGCATTGAGCCGCCGATGCTGACGGTCATGCGGATCGTTTGCCCGCCAAACCGAAGGTCGCTGGCCGCCACACGGGTGCGCATCCGCTCGCCAATCGTGCGCAGATCCTCGGGCGCGGCGCCGGGGATCAAAACCGCGAACTCCTCGCCGCCCACCCGCGCCAGGTGATCGCCGTTGCGGATCGCAGCTTTCGCAAGCGCGGTGAAATGAACCAACGCCGCATCGCCGGCATTGTGGCCATAGGTGTCGTTGATCGCTTTGAAGTGATCGATGTCGATCAAAAGCAGGCCACATGCACGGTGCTGCATTTCCTGCTCTGCCCTGTCGACGAAGGCGCGCCGCGTCAAACAGCCCGTCAGATGATCCGTGTCGGCCATCCGCTGCAACTCTTCCGCGCGGGCGTTCAGCAACTGGCTGGCCTCCTCCAATTCCCGATTGGCGCGCATCACGTCGGTGACGTCATGCATCACCCCAACCACAAGCCGCGTCCCGTCGCTGAGGTCGAGCCGGGTCTTGCGCGTGCGGGTCATGCGCGGCTCTTGCCCTTTTGGGTGGATCGTTTGGTAAGCCTCGTCGATCGCGCCAGAGCTTAGCGCCCGCCGGTCGCCCGCGGTGCATTCGTCCGATTGGCCGGGGGCGAAAATCTCATCGTCAAGCTTGCCGATGATCTCACTGCGGGTCAGCCCATAAAGCGCCGCACAGGCGTGGTTGACCCACACATAGCGCAGGGCGTCGTCCTTCACCATGACCGGATCGGGCAGCGTGTCGAGAAGCGCGGTCGACAGCTCCTCTGGATATTTCGAGAACGGCATTGTCTGACCTCGCGGCTCAGCTCCCCGGGGTTCCATAGCATCGCCTTAGACGCAAAACGACTGTCAGATCTACCTAACCGACAAGAAAAGTTGGAAACACCCTAAACGTCTCTCCGCGCGGGCCCCGCTGCACTGTCCGCGCGCACCAGGCTCCAATTCAGCGTGGCGTTATGGGTCAAGGCACGGGCCCGGACGACAATCTGGCGCGTGCGCTGCGGTTCGGGCGCTTCGGGGTCGAGATAAGCGCTGGTCTCAAGCTCGATCAGACCGCCGGCTTGGCGAAACGTCCACAGCTCACCATTGGCGAGCCGAAGCGTCAGCCGGTCGGCGGCGGGGTCGTGCTCAACAGCAACTTCTGGGTGCAGGTGGAAGTGAAGCGACAGCGCAACGCCCAGCTTCTCGGCGCCTTTGATGCGCTGCTGAAAGCGCCGCTCGCTTTTTTGGTCGGGGGCGAGCAGCACATCCTCGCCATGCACCTCCGCCCCAAGGGCCGAGACGAAAAACCGCCGCTCATGCACAAGACCGTAGTCTTGAAGATATCCGTCATGGCGGGCCTGCAGCCACATCCCGGTATGGTCGCGCGCCTGGCTGACGGTGACCATGCTGGGGCGCGTCATCAACAGCGCAGGACCAGCCCGGTCGTCGCGGCCCTTCGGCGTCAGCTGCGACGACGAGGTTTTGTCAAGCGCCAGGGTGTTGTGCGCCGCCGTCGTACGGGGCGACCGCGCCCAAGCGGCGCCAAAGGTGGCGCCGGGGCCGACATTGACCAAAACGGGCCGCCGGCCCGACGACATCTCGAAGCTAAGCGTGCTGGCATGGCCCGACACCGCGTCGGCGCCCCCGGGCGGACGCCCGCAATCCATGATCGCCACCACCCGCCCGCCATGCAACCGGACAAAGCCCATATGCGGCTCTTCGCTCGGGCGGCGGCGGGTTCGGGCCTGGGCCAGGGCGCGGTCCAACCGCGCCGTCCCCGCCGCGCCGCCACCGTGAAACCGCGCCAGAGAGCCGTCGCCGTGGCGCACCGTGCGCAGTGTCAGCGCCATCGCATCGATGCCGCGCATCAAGGCGCCACCCCGCGGCTTGCCAGCGGCCAGCAAAACATCGCGCGTGCGGATCAGATCCTCAAGAACGGCCAGCGCTGCGGCGGGGTTGCGGGCGCTCAGCGCACCATGCGGCAGAAGATGCTCTGAGATCTGACGCTCCAAAATCGCGCTATACTCCGCTTCCTCTGCCTCAAAGCCCTTCAGACAGGCCGCGGCACCCACGATCCCGGCCAAGCACTTTAACCGCCGGTCCGGCAGCGGCTCAGAAGTCCAGCAACTCATCGCATAGGCAAGGTGCAAGGGCAGCGTGTCGGTCAAACGCGCCCCGGTTTGATCGGTCAGCGCAGGCTCAAGAAATGGCAGCGCGGAAAGCAGGTTTTCCAAACGCCGCGCGGCCACCGGCGCATCCCAGCCCGGCCCGCTGCCATCGGCAAACCGGTCGAGCCAGCCCAGCGACCAGGCCAAGGCACGCAGCCGCGCGGGTTTCGACCCCAGCGCGGCAAAGTCTTGCAACCAATCGAAGGCGTGCAGCCCGTGATCGAAGGGCGGGTCCAGCGGGTCATCCCACGGTGTCGCGGCCTCCACGGAAAAGTGTCGCCCGCCCAGCACCAGATCGCCGTGAAGCGCCGCCCGCCCCCGCTCAAAATCGCCGGGCCGCAAGGGCGGCAGATGCGACAGGCCGGCAAACCCGCGCGTGTCCGCCAGATTGCGCACCACGGCCCGGTGCGCGGCGTCGGCGCTGCGATCCGTAAGCCGGGCAAGCCGGCCGAAGATCGAGGGAAGGGAACCGGACATGGGGTTTGCACCGTGCGCTTTTTCGTGAGGATACCTGAGCTTGCGCCCAGCGTCACCCGGTCGCCTTAACGCAGGGTGAGGCAGGTTGCAAAAAATCCATCCATTCCCCCCCGCTCCGCCCAATAATCGGGCCGAAGGATCAAGTCGCCGGCCTCCGTCACCCAGTTGTCGTCGATGCCAGCGGGCAAGGGTGCCAAGTCGACGCGCGCCAACGCCGGGTGGCGTTCCAGCGCGCGGGCGATTTGGCGTGGGCCTTCTTGGGGCAAAAGCGAGCAGGTGCAATAAAGCAGCGTGCCGCCGGGGTTCAGCCACGTGAGTGCGCGGTCGATCAGCGCCGCTTGCAAGGCCAGAAGCGGGCGCAAATCGGGGTCGGGACGCGCGAAGGGCAGATCGGGGTGCCGCCGCAGCGTGCCGGTGGCCGAGCAGGGCGCGTCCAGCAGCACGCAATCCCAGCGGCGGTGGGGCGCCCAAGCGCGGGCGTCGGCCGTCACGATCTCGGCCGACAGGCCAGTTCGGGCCAGGTTTTGGCGCACCCGTGCGAGCCGTGGCGCCGAGACATCCAGCGCCGTGACATGGGCACCAGCGGCGGCAAGCTGCAGCGTCTTGCCCCCGGGCGCTGCGCAAAGATCCAGGACCGAACGCCCCGCTAAAGGGCCCAACAGCCGCACCGGCATCGCCGCAGCCGCGTCCTGCACCCACCAGGCGCCCGCGTCGAACCCCGGTAGGGCCGAGATCTGGCCGCGGCGGGCGAGCCGCAGGCTGCCGGTGGGCAAAAGCTCGGCCCCCAGACTGTCGGCGAGTGCACGCGCGGTCGCCGGGTCCTTCGGCGTCAAATCGGTGGGCGGGTCCGCCCGGCAGGCGCCCGTAACAGCGGCCAGAACATGGCGCCCCGCCGCCTTTCGCACCGGCCCGCCGATCCAGGCGGGCAGCGGATCGGGCGGCAAGGCCGGCCAGAGCGCCGGGCCTTCATCCGCCAGACGCCGCCCAACCGCGTTGGCAAGGCCGGCAAAGCGCCGCGTCGCGGCCCGCGCGCGCATCAACGCAACGCCGGAGTGCACAGCGGCATGGGGCGGTGTGCCGTCGATCAGGATCTCTGCGGCCATCAGCCGCAGCACATGGCGCGCCGCGGCGGGCGGGCGGCGGCTGAGAAACCCGTCGAGAAGGCTGTCGAGCCGGGCCAGATTGCGCAACACCGCCCGCGCGCTGGTCTCGGCCCGCGCGCGGGCGGGCGGCGGGATGTCGGCGCCGAGCCCCGCCTCCTTCAGCTCGATCAGCGTCCGCTGGGTGTCCAAGACGCCGGCCAGAAGCTCAAGCGCCGTCTCGCGGGCGGGATCACCGCTCACCGGTTGCGCGGCACAAAGGGGATCGTGGTGCTGCGTCGGACCGCCGCCGGTTTCGGCCCGCTTTGCCCCGGACCCGCCATCGCCTCCAACGCTGCGATGCGATTTGCAGCGTTCGGGTGGGTCGAAAAAAGGTTGTCCATCCGCGCGCCCGACAGGGGATTGACGATGAAAAGATGCGCCATCGCGGGATTACGCTCCACCGCCGGGATCTCCACCGCCGTGCCACCGCCCGCGATCTTGCGCAGCGCATTGGCCAGCCCCATCGGATCGCCTGCGATCTCGGCGCCCAACCGGTCGGCGGCGTATTCGCGCGTCCGGCTGATCGTCATTTGGATCAGCATCGCGGCCAAGGGCGCCAGGATCACCGCCAGAAGGATGCCGATCACACCGATGGGTGAGCGTTCGCTGCGGTTGCCGCCAAACATCATTCCGAATTGCAACATCGTCGCAAAGGCCGAAATCGCGCCCGCGACGGTCGCCGCGACCGTCATGATCAGCGTGTCGCGGTTCTTGATATGCGCAAGCTCATGCGCCATCACACCCGCGACCTCTTCGCGGTTGAGCCGTTTTAACAGCCCCGTCGTCGCCGCCACCGCGGCGTTGTCCGGATCGCGCCCGGTGGCGAAGGCGTTCGGCTGTTCTGAGCGGATCAAATAGACCTTGGGCATCGGCAAATCGGCCGATTTCGCCAATGTTGCGACCAATCGGTGCAACTCTGGCGCGCTCGCAGCCGTCACAGGCTCCGCCCCATTGGCGCGCAGCGCCAGCGTGTCTGAGTTCCAATAGGCATAGGCATTGGTGGCGAGCGCGAAGACAAGCGCGATCAACAGCCCGGTCCCGCCCCCCGCAATCCAGCCGGTTGCCAGAAACAGGGCCGTCATCGCAGCCAGCAGGATCATCGTCTTCGCTACATTCATCGCACGCCTCCCTTGTCCAAGCCCGCCCGCCGCCACACTTTGCGCTGCAGAGAGGTAGATATGACGGATTCCAACCCAGAAAAAGAGGCGCGACGCAAAGCGGCGGCGGCCCGCGCCCTGGCCGAGGCGGAAGCGCGGCGCAAAGAGACGCCAAAGCCGGCGCTGCCGCCAGAGTTGGGGGGACGCGACGGGCCCGAGCCCACACGTTTTGGCGATTGGGAGCGCAAGGGCATCACCAGCGATTTCTAGCGCCACTACGGCTTTGTTTACCTTTTTGTGCCTCGCCACTTGCCAGAGTTTGGTGGAGTCGCGCGGTGAACTAGCCCACAAGTCCATTGCTGGTTTTGCTAGAGGTCGACCGGAGGGAGCGGCGCGGCGTCATGGCCGCGCGCGACCTCTCTCAATGTCTTTTGTGGTTCAACCCCGAGGGGCTGGTTGTCGACGCCAACCCCAACGCGCAAGCGCTGTTCCAGCGCGACCTCAGAGCGATGCAAGCGCTCAACCACGCGACGCTGGTGGGGGAGGATCATCCGGAAAGCCGGCACTACCAAGCGCATTGGGGTCGGATCCGAGACGGGCTGATCCGCAACGAGGAACGCTCGTTTCGCGATGCTCAGGGCAATGAGATCTGGACCTCCGTTTCCTATGCGGCGATCCGCAACGGCTCTGGCCGCACCCGTCGGATCCTGGCCATCGTCATCGATCTCTCCCCCTGGTCCTGGCGCCCCAAGGACTAGCGCGCGACGCGTGTTTGGCCGCGCGGCCGGGTGCCCCGCACCAGGATAAGCCGCACGGCTGGGTCCCCCGCACCAGGATAAGCCGCGCGGCCCAGCGCCGCTGGCCAGCGCAACCGGGGTGTCCAGAGGAAGCTACGCCAGACCCTGCCAACACCCCAGGGCCACGCCCCCCGGCGCGCGCTGGTCTTCGGCCCGCCCCGTGCGGCCCCTGCCACGCTCAAGGCCGCACCCGTCGGAAACCGGCCAACGTCATCGCTCTTTCCCCTGGTCCCGGCGCCCAAAGGATTAACGCACAACGCGTGTTTGGCCGCGTGGCTGCGTGCCCCGCACAGAGATTAGCTGTACGGCTAAGCAACCCCGCTACCCAACGCCAGGGGGGCGTCCAGAAGCGGCCACGCCAGACCCTGCGAACACCCCGGTGGAACAGCCTTCGACGCGCACAGTGTTTTGGCGCGCGCCGTGCTTCGGCGCGCGCCGTGCGGCCCCAGCCAGGCTAAAGGCCGCGCCCGTCGGATCCTGGCCATCGTCATCACTCTTTCCCCCTGGTCCTGAAACTCCAAGGACCAACGCACAACGCGTTTTGAGCCGCGCGGCTGGGTGACCGGTACCAGGATAAGATGTGCGGCCCAATGGCCCCGCTAGCCTGCGCCAGAGGGGAACCCAGAGGAAGCCACGATAACGCCTGCGAACACCTCGGGGGAACAGCCTTGGACGCGCACCGTGCGGCCCCAGCCGGGCTCAAGGCCGTACCCGTCGGATACCGGCCGTCGTTATCGCTCTTTCCCCCTGGTCCCGGCGCCCAAAAGTTTAACGCGTTTTGAGCCGCGTCGCTGGGTGACCGACACCAGGATAAGATGTGCGGCCCAGTAACCCCGCTGGCCAGCGCCCGGGGGCGCCC
>ERZ1740062.970-NODE-970-length-12690-cov-4.044638_pt1 | contig 12690 bp, 12 predicted proteins | sample MGYA00581741_ERZ1740062 | MGnify/ENA primary metagenome ERZ1740062 (study PRJEB43018, sample SAMN04849747) | marine metagenome | isolation source: floating plastic debris | place: Pacific Ocean | collected 2008-09-01 | study: EMG produced TPA metagenomics assembly...
TACAGGACATTTCATGGTTAGCACAAGGGACGATTTATCCCGATTCGATGACATCGGGATAAATCGTCCCTTGTGCTAACCATGCAATGTCCTGTAGCTGTTCCGCCTGCTCGTCGAAGACTTCGATAAACAGCCGTCCGATGACCTTGCGCTTTTCTTCAGGATCGGTGACGCCCGCCAAAGCACCAAAGAATCGCTCAGCCGCATCCACGCGAATCACGTTGACGCCAAGGTGCTCTGCGAACGTCGCCATGACCTGGTCGCCTTCGTTGTGGCGTAGCAGTCCGTGATCGACGAACACGCAGACGAGTTGGTCACCGATCGCCTCGTGCAGCATCGCAGCGACGATCGACGTATCGACACCCACGGAAAGCCCCAGCAACTCGCGGTCCTCACCGACCTGTTCGCGAATACGCAGGATCGCATCCTCGGCGATATTGCCGGTCGTCCATTCACCCGCGCAACCACAGAAGTCTCGTACGAAGCGCGTCAGAATTTGAGCGCCCTGCAGTGTATGGGTGACCTCTGGATGGAATTGCACTGCGTAAAACCGACGATCGGGATCTTCCATGGCCGCGATGGGCGCATTGTCAGAGCTGGCAGTCACCGTGAATCCGGCAGGCAGCGCATCGACTTTGTCGCCATGCGACATCCAGACACTGAGTTCTGCACTGTTATCCGCGGCATGGCTGTCAGCAAAGCCGTCAAGCAATCGCGACTCGCGCGCGCGCACTACAGCGTGGCCAAACTCGCGATGGCTCGCGGAGCTCACCTCACCACCCAGCTGTGCTGCCATCGTTTGCATGCCATAGCAAATGCCCAACACCGGCACACCAAGCTCAAACACGTTGTCAGCCGCACGGGGTGGCTCGCCATCGTTTACCGACTCGGGACCACCGGACAGAATAATACCCTTCGGCGCATAAGCCGCGATATCGGAGGCGCTGATATCCCAGGGATGAATCTCGGCATAGACGCCGGCTTCCCGCACGCGCCTGGCGATCAGCTGTGTGTACTGCGCACCGAAATCCAGAATCAGGATCTTATCCGCGTGAATGTCATGGGTTGCCGTCATAGTCGCTGTCCGCTATTCGCTCCGGTAGTTTGGTGCTTCCTTGGTAATCGCCACGTCGTGAACATGGCTTTCGCGCATACCGGCGCCGGTGATCCGCACAAAACTCGGTTTCGTGCGCATCGTCTCGACGTCGGCGCAACCGGTGTAGCCCATTGCCGCTCGCAAACCGCCCATCAACTGGTGCACGATAGCTACCATCGAGCCTTTGTAGGGCACACGGCCCTCGATACCTTCCGGCACCAGCTTCTCGAGCTCGTCGGTGGTGTCCTGGAAATAGCGGTCGGAGGAACCTTGTGCCATGGCGCCGAGCGAGCCCATGCCGCGATACGACTTGTACGACCGGCCTTTGTACAGTTCAACTTCGCCGGGCGATTCCTCTGTTCCGGCAAACAGGCTACCCACCATGATCGAAGAAGCACCAGCCGCGATCGCCTTGGCGATATCACCGGAAAAACGCACACCACCATCGGCAATCAAAGGGATGTTCTTTTCCGCCAGCGCTGCCGCCACTTCAGCGACAGCAGAGATCTGTGGCACGCCGACGCCAGCCACGATCCGCGTCGTACAAATAGAGCCCGGACCAATACCGACCTTGACCGCGTTGACGCCCGCCTTGACGAGTGCCAATGCCGCATCACCCGTGACGATGTTGCCGCCGATAATCTGTGCATCCGGATAGTCCGCGCGAATCTGCGCCACACGTTCCAACACGCCCCTGGAGAAACCGTGTGATGTATCCACAACGATGACGTCGGCACCCGCGTCTATCAGCAGGCTGACGCGTTCTTCGGTGTCACCGCCGGTACCTACGGCCGCGCCGACACGCAGAGCGCCCCGCTCATCCTTGCAGGCGCGCGGGAAATCGGTGGCCTTCTGGAAGTCTTTCGCGGTGATCATGCCGCGCAGTCGAAATGCTTCATCAACCACCAGCACTTTCTCGATACGATGCTTGTGCAACAGCAGCAGCACTTCCTCTTCGGCTGCGCCCTCGCGCACCGTGACCAAGCGGTCCTTCGGTGTCATGACCGTCGATACGGGCGCTTCGAGTTGCGTTTCGTAGCGCAAGTCACGGTTAGTCACGATACCGACCGTTTCCTGGCCATCGACGACCGGCACACCGGAGATACCGTGCTTACGTGTGACCGCGAGCACTTCACGGATCGACATACCCGGCTCTACCGTAATCGGATCGGCAATGATGCCACTTTCGTATTTCTTGACGGCGCGCACGTTACGCGCCTGTTCCGCAGGAGACATGTTCTTGTGCACGATACCCATGCCGCCTTCCTGTGCGAGCGTGATCGCCAAGCGCGATTCGGTCACGGTATCCATCGCGGCCGATAACAATGGAATATTCAGGCTGATGGTCTCGGTCAAGCGCGTTGAGAGCGCGACCTCGCGGGGCAGTATCTCGGAATAGTCCGGCTGCAGCAGTACATCATCGAATGTGAGGGCTTCTTTGGCGATGCGCATGTCGACGATCCTTAAACTTTTGGGGGTTAACCGGGCATTATACCGGCATTGTGTGAACGACGTATACTGCTCGCATGGAGACGCCCACACCGCAAGATATTCGCACCGTGACCAGCCTCAACCGGGAAGCACGCGCACTGCTGGAGCATGGGCTCGGGCTCGTCTGGGTGGAAGCGGAGATCAGCAATCTCGCGCGACCCGCTTCCGGCCACCTGTATTTCACGCTCAAGGACAGCCAGGCTCAGGTCCGCTGTGCGTTTTTTCGCCAGCGTCAGCGCGGTCAGGCTGCTGCGATCAACAATGGTGCCCAGGTAATGGTGCGTGCGCGGATCAGTCAGTACGAGGCGCGTGGTGACTATCAACTGATCGTCGAACATGTCGAGCCGGCCGGGCGCGGTGCACTGCAAAAGCAATTCGAGGTCCTGAAAGCGAAGTTGGCTGCCGAGGGTTTGTTCAACGCGCAACACAAGCGTGAACTGCCACCCTATCCGCGGCGTATTGGCATCGTTACCTCGGCCAGCGGCGCCGCGCTGCGCGACGTGTTGACCGTTCTGCGACGACGCCTGCCTGCCGTCGGAGTCATCGTCTATGCGGCCAGTGTACAAGGCGCTGAAGCGCCGACAGAACTCAAGCGCGCCTTGCACAAGGCCAGCTATCGAGCTGAGGTCGACGTCATTCTCCTAACGCGTGGCGGCGGCTCTATCGAAGATCTGGCCGCGTTCAACGACGAAGCACTGGCCCGCGCCATTGCCGACTGCACGATCCCCATCGTCAGCGGCGTCGGGCACGAAACCGATATTACGATCGCCGACTTTGTGGCCGACGTGCGTGCACCCACTCCCTCGGCGGCAGCCGAGCTGGCGGTGCCGGATGGCGCCATGCTACTGCGTCAGATCGACAAGCTCGGTGGTCGAATGCGAGCGTCGGTCATGCGCCGCAATGAACAACTGCAACAGCGCGCGGACCAGTTGACCCGACGTCTGCAGATCAGCGGGCCCTCTGCTAAGTTGCAGCGTCAGCAACTTAGACACGCCGGGACACGCGCCGCCTTGCACCGATTGATGCGCGAGCGACTGGCCCATACTCAGGCAGGGGCGGTGCATCTAACGCGTCGTCTGTACCTGCAAAACCCGCGCCAAAAGCTCACGGAACGTCGGAAATCGCTGGCGTGGCTCACCCAACGGTTATTGCGTGCACAAAAAGCCAGCTACCAGTCACGGCAGCAATCGTTAGCCAGCCTTGCCAGAGCCTTGCATACTGTGTCACCGCTAGCCACGCTCACACGCGGCTACGCCATCGTGACAGAGCCGGCGGCCGGCAAACCAGTGACGCGCGTCGCCGCCGTCAGCCCCGGCGAAGACATCGCGGTACGACTTCAGGATGGGTCACTCACCGCGACGGTCAAGCAAAAGAACGATGACGACTAGCAGCAGTTCTCGCCTCTGGGTTCTCGTGCTCACCGCATGGCTGACAGGAGTCGCGACGGCCGAGCCGTTCGAGGCGGTTCCGGGTGGCGTTGTTAAGGTCCCATTGCCGAGCGGGTTCGCGCCGGACTGGCACGTCCGCTGGAACGACAAGCCGGTTTTTTGGCGATATGTTGAAGATTCGCCAGTCGCCCTTGTCGGCGTGCCACTGGACTATAACGACGAGACGCTGGTCATCACGGTCGCGGGGCCAGGTGAATCAGGTACCGAGGTCGTTGTCGCAATTGGCGACAAGACCTATCGCGAACAGCGACTGACGATCAAGAATCAAAACTATGTGTCGCCGAACGATGCGCAACTCGAACGCATCGGTCGCGAGCGAGCTGTGATCGATGCCGCATTAAATCATTTCAGCCATCGCACGCCGCAGACGACGCGTATGGCACCGCCGGTCGACGGTCGTCGTAGCAGCAGCTTTGGACTGCGCCGATTTTTCAACGATCAGCCCCGGCGACCGCACAGCGGGATGGATATTGCCGCACCGACCGGCACGCCGATCCGCTTGCCGCTCGCTGGCAACGTGCTCGCGACCGGCGACTGGTACTTCAATGGAAATAGCGTCATCGTCGATCACGGCCGCGGTCTGATCACGTTGTATTGTCATCTGGACCGCATCGACACCGAGGTCAGCGCCGAACTTGAATCAGGTCGTGGGATTGGCACAGTTGGCGCCACCGGGCGTGTCACCGGCCCGCATTTGCACTGGGGTGTTTATCTAAATGGGGTCGCCGTCGACCCGGCGATGTTCCTGGCAGACCCATCCTGATCCCTGGTGTGCACAAGCCGCACTGTTGACCGTTTATGGCAACTCGACGCCGACCTCTTACACACCTGAACAGAATCGCGACGTTTTGCTATAGACGTCGTTTCCGCGTACTTCGCTAATCTGATTCGATAAGATCGAGTACCGCTTGAGCTTGAGGCTCAACCGCGTCGTACACCTCGATCGAGCGTTTTTTCAGCCAGTAATGAAACGCGGCATGGCGACGAAGCACATCGCTTAGATCGCGAATCTCCTGAGCCAACGCCTCTGCCGGTCGCTCCGCAAAAAGACCACTGGTACGTCGGTCAAAGCGAAAAGCGTCAAAGTTCAAGTAAATGCGGTCTTCGCCTTGCTGTATCCACTCGATATTGCTCTGGATCACATTGCTCGCTTCCTCGTACTCCGAGTGAAGACGGACAAGCCCGGAGCGGATTTCCGCATCCGAAATAGTATCGAGATTGCCGGTAGCGAGAAGGTCATCAAACGTCGTTCGATGCGGCCGGAAATTGGCAAAGAAGGCGCCCTCAGATAGATATCTTCCGGTTGCAGCAACCAATGCTGCGTCATTGGCGTCATCGCGGCCAAGCTCCGCGGCGAACGCTTCGATGACCTCGAGAGACTCTGATGCAAATTGGCGTTCCCCCTCAATATGCGCGAGGGTAAGCACGATCTCATCGGCGGTACGCACAAGGTATTGTGCTTCACTCAAACGCTCCTGTCGGGCCTCGTTCCAGTTAGCAACCTGAATACCAATAAAGACGCCCACAATAACGATCACCACATCGATGCCGACGGAAAACCAATCGCGATCCTTCAAGTGCTTGGTGATTCGTCCTACTCGCATCAGTGACGTCGCATCTCTTGACGCAGTGATGCCTGGAAGCGTTCGGTCTCAGATTTGAAGAATCTCAAACGGCGCCCGATCGCATCATAGAAGCCCAATGTATTGATAAATCGATTTCTAAAAGAGGCGTTCGTACAGACCTCTGCCAACGGCTTGTCCAGCCGAAAACCCCAACCTTTGTATTCTTCCGAATCGCCATTATCTCCGGAAAAATAGGCATCCACGTCCGGGTGGTAGTTGACGTGATACCGCCACATGTTGTCGTAATGACTGGCAAGCTGCTCATGTTCCTCCTTGAGCCGACCTGCGTACCTGCCGAAATCCTGCTGAAAGTCCTCGGACAACAACTCTTGATAGCGCCCATGATTCGACACCTGATCGAGCGCGTGTGTCGCAAAGTTCGGCTGTACATCCTGCACGAAATCAAACAATAATCTTTCGAGCGCAGCCTGCCCTTCTGCTGACATACTGCAACGGTCCAGAGTCTCCCGACCCAGATTCATATCGGCCCGTCCTTCAACATAGTAGGTCAGCACTTCGTCGACCAGCTCGATATTTATCGTCGTCTCTTTGTCCAATCTGTCGAGAGAGGCTCTCAACTCAGACTGGTTGCCTTTGAGGTCATTCCAGTTCGCAACCTGAATACCGATGAACACACCAATCACGACGATGAAAAAGTCGATGCCAACCGCAAACCAGTTCTGATCTTTGATGTGCTTGGATATGCGACGAAGTAACACGGACCGCCCTTGTGAGCTCATATACGTCTGAAACTACGGAAGAGCGCTCAATGTGGACCCGTTCGATACCAACGACTAATCGTCGAAACTGAGGTCCTTGCAAACCTTCTGATACCAATCGGAATCCTGATCGCGCACGAACACCTGACACTGCTCCATGTCGCCGCCATAGATATGTAGCGACACTGCCGGCGTGCGATCACAGGGATTGGCAATCAAGTGGTATTCGTACGGCGGAATCAGGCACCCGGCACTGCCGATACCTGCCATGTAGGAATTGCGCGACTCGAAGCGGTAGCGCTGGTCGCCTTCCTGCTCCATCAGCTCAAATTGCAGCACATCGATACTGCCTGCACAAACGCCCTCCACGCACCACATGCCTGAGTGATCGTGAATCGGCGTCGACTGACAGGGGCCCCAGGTCATCGCGACGATCGAATAACCCTTCTCCGCATCGCGATGGATTAACCGGCGGGCGTAGCGGTCCGGTAGCGGACGTAGTACCGACGCGGGCAACTCGAACGCCCGTGAGCGGATCATCTTGCACAGCTCAGTCTTGATGTACTCGGTGACGGCAGTGGCATCCGGCAACGCCACAGCCTCGTCAACCAACGCGACGAGCGGTGCGATGCCGTGACCCTGGTCGGTTTGAGAATCGTTAGCGATGGGGGAATTCATTGCGTCAGTATATCCGGGCTGTGAGAAAATCGCACAGTGGGCTCAAAGCTCTGCAAACCAGCTGCCAATGACTGGCCGAAAACGGTCCATATCCACCAGAAACGAATCATGCCCCTGTATCGAGGTCAGCGCCTTAAACCGGACATCGGCTCCAGACTCCCGCAAAGCATCTGCCAATTCCTCCTGCTGCCACAGCGGAAACAGGATATCCGTCGTCACGCCAATAACGAGTGCGGCCGACAAACTGGTGCGGTCCACACCGGATTGCACGGCACCGCCGTAATCTGCGGCGTCAAACAAATCCATGGCGCGCGACAAGAACAGATAACAATTGGGATCGAAGTCGCCCGTGAATTTGTTGGCATGTGCTTCCAGATAAGACTCAACTTCGAAGTCGATGCAGAACGGGTCGTTGCTGCGTCGCTCTGCGGCAACGCGCTCACGACCGAAGCGTTGCGTCCACTCCTCTGCGGAGCGGTAAGACATCATGCCGAGTTTTCGGGCAAGCCGCATGCCCGATATCGGCCCGGCGCCCAGCGGATAACGACCCTGCTGCCAGTCCGGATCACGACGGACCATTTCACGCTGTAGAGATCGTAGCGCGATCGCGAATGGCGCTGCCCTGGCGGCCGACGACACCGACAACAACCGCTGCGCGCGTTCGGGAAACAACATACAAAACGCTAGCGCCGTCATACCGCCCATCGAGCAACCGACCACCGTGTGGACCGTGTCGATACCAAGCGCGTCGAGTAAGGGCGTCGCACTGCGCGCAATATCTTCCAGCGATAAAACTGGAAAATCAATGCTATAGAGCTCATTAGTAACTGGATTTCTAGATGCCGGACCAGTCGATCCAAAACAGCTTCCCAATGAGTTGACACACACCACGAAGTACCGATCCGTATCGATTGGCCGCCCCGGACCCAACATCTCTTCCCACCAGCCTGGCGCCGGATCGGCAGCCGATGATGCGGCATGCGCAGACGGCGAGAGCCCCGTGAATAACAACACCACGTTGCTGTGGTCCGCGTTTAGTGTGCCCCACGACTCGTAGGCCAACACGGCATCGGTCAGGCTGCCACCACGACGCATCGCGTATTCCCCCGGCAGCGTCAAGAATTGCCGGGCACCGGCGACACGCGAATCACTCATCGGTATGTCGTCCTAGCGCGCACAAGACTGCTGACGAATCTGCAACGCCTCTGGCATCCATTCCTCGAATTGGCGAATGCGGGTCTCGGGCGCGGGATGCGTGGACATGAACTCCGCTTGACGCTGGCCACCTGCATTCTGTCCCATCCGTTCCCAAAGCGCCGGCGCCTCGGTGGGATCAAAACAGGCGCGTGCCGCCAGCAACAAGCCGATGTAATCCGCTTCAGACTCGTGATCACGAGAAAAGGGTAGCAACACGCCATACTGTGCGCCGACCCCGAGTGCACCCATCACGGCCTGACGTGTTGACACATCCATGTCGCCAATCGCGAACGAGGCCGCCACCGAGCCGATCTGCATCAGCTTGTTGTGGGCCATACGTTCGGCGCCGTGACGCGCTATCGCGTGCGCCACCTCGTGGCCCATGATAATCGCGAGGCCGTCAACCGACTCCGCGATGGGTAAAATGCCCGTGTAGATGGCGACTTTGCCGCCGGGCAACGCGAATGCGTTCGCCTGATTGGACTGGATGACGTTGAACTCCCACTGGAATCCGGGGTCGACATCACGCGCCGCACGCGCGATGCGCGCACCAATCTCGCGGACCAGCTCGACCTCCTGACCGCCCCGCATCACGTTCGATTTGGACAAAATATCCTGATAGGACTGCAGTCCCAGAGCCGCTTCCTGCTCGCGACTCATGTCGACGAGCTGGCTTCTGCCGGTGACGGGCACCTCCTCCTGATTGGAGAAGTAGTACCACGCAAAGTAGAGCGCAAAGCCGATGATCGGCAACAGGCGCATGGCGCCGCCGCCACCACGACGGCGCCCATATCGCATTCTCACGACTTAGAAGAACTTCTTGGCAAGACCCAGCAGACCATCGACTGCAGAGCTGTCGTTGTCTTTGTCGAGGAACGCACCGAGCAAGCCCGCACCAGCAGATTGCTGAGAGCCGCCACCGAGCAACGCAGACAGGGCGCCGCCTTTGGATTCCTTGCTGAGTGCACCCATGGCCATGGTGGCCACCATCGGCAGCATTTTCTTCAGCACACCGGTATCAAGACCGGTTTTTTGTGCCGCATTCGCAGCCACCTGCCGACTGACGTCCTTGCTACCGCGCAAGTGGCCAAGAATCGAGTTGCCATCGCGAATCGTATCTGAACTGCCCAGCGAATCGGGCTGATCGACATAGCGAGAGTGGTTGCCGCCCTGCAAAGCGCCGAGTAGAGATTCAAGCACATGTGGATTTTCGACATTTTTTTTCATGCCTTGAGTCAGCGCTGGCAGTAGCTGGGCGATCGCGGCACCGGCTTGTCCCTGATCGATCCCCAACTGGCTAGACACCTGTTTGACCAAACCACCGCTCTGCGACTTCAAAATTGTTTCTAAAATACTCATGTTTCCCTCCCCGAGGACACTCCTAAACAACGGCTCGAGTGTAGCACTCTACTTGTCGCGTTTGACGTAATTTAACAGTCGTTTACGCTTGGCTTGCTGCCGTGGCGTCAGCTTGTTCCGGCGGCCCTCATAGGGATTCTTGCCGCTCTTGAGCTGCAGTCGAATCGGTGTGCCTTTGAGCTTGAATCGCTTACGGAAGAAGTTGATCAGGTAACGTCGATAGCTATCGGCTAATCGATCCACCTGATTGCCGTGGATTACGATAACGGGCGGATTGCGCCCACCCTGATGTGCATAACGTAGTTTGGGCCGTCGACCGCGGCTCATTGGCGGCACATGCGCAGTCACGGCAGCCTCCAGCGCCTCAGTCAATGCAGATGTCGACAGATCGCGGCAGGCCGCCCGAAATACTTTGTCCACCTCGGGTAACAGTTTGCCGACCGCCGTGCCGTGTAAGGCGCTAATGTAATGCACCGGCGCAAAATCGGTGAAACCGAGTTTGCGTTCCAGGCCGTCACGAATCGCACGCCGGCCATCACTATCCAAACCATCCCACTTATTGATGGCGACGATCAATGCTCGGCCACGCTCGATAATCAGCGAAAACAGCGAGACATCCTGGTCTGTAACGCCCTCCCGCGCATCGATCACGCCGATAACAACATTTGATTGTTCAATAGCTTGCAGCGTTTTTATAATGCTGAACTTCTCAATAGCCTCATCGACTCGAGCGCGGCGTCTCACGCCAGCGGTATCGATTAGCACGTAATCGCGACCGTCACGCTTGAACGGCACGCGCACAGCATCGCGCGTTGTACCGGGCTGATCGAAGGCCACCAGACGCTGCTCCCCGATCAAGCGGTTAATGAGTGTCGATTTGCCGACATTGGGTCGACCGGCCACCGTGACGGTCAATTCGTCGCTGGCATGACCATCCTCGGGCTCGGGTGTCGGACACGCCGTCAGCACCTCTTCGATCAGGGCCGACACGCGATCGCCATGCGCTGCGGAAATCACCAACGGCTGACCGATGCCCAGCGCATAAAAGTCCGCAGCGACCGTGTCCTGGTCGAGTCCTTCCGCTTTGTTGACGGCGAGAAACACAGGCTTGTCATGACGTCGCAGCAGCGTCGTGATCTCGTAGTCGTGCGCGACCAGGCCATCTCTCGCATCGACCAGAAACACCACCGCATCGGCTTCCTCGAGCGCCAGCATTGCCTGACGTTCCATCAGCGACTCGATACCGTCGCTGGCGCCAGCCAGCCCACCGGTGTCGATCAATAGATAGGGATGCGGCCCCACTTTACCGAACCCATACTGACGGTCGCGCGTCAGGCCCGCGTAATCAGCGACCAGCGCATCTCGCGAACGCGTGAGGCGGTTGAACAGGGTCGACTTGCCGACGTTTGGTCGGCCGACCAATGCGACGACGGGCAACATAAGTGTCTAGCAACCTCTGACAAACAAGAATACAAGCATAGCGTGTTTCGCCAGCCCGCCTAGTCCTTCTCGTTGGTGCGGATCTGGTATCCGGCGATCTTGCCACTCTCGGTCTGCACGTAGAGCGTGTTACCCATCACATAGGGACGGTTGATGATCGGGGAATCGGCGATCTGTACTCGACCGGCAAACTGGCCGGTACCAGCGCTCAACAAGTGCAGATACCCTTCGAAGTCGCCTACGACGGCATACTCGCCAAAACTGACGGGCGCCGTGACCTACCCGCCCAACAGCGACACGTAAGACAACAACAGGGCACCCGTACGAAGTTACAGACAGACACTTGACCAGGCAATGCCAAGGCCAGCGTAACTCGACAACTCGCGTGCCCATAGAGCCTGACCAGATTCGGCAGCCACCGCGGCGGTACGCGCCTGAAAACCCGTGACATACAAATCATTGCCAACCGCGGCGATCGCACCGTCGGCATCGACCATGCGGTCGATATCGGATCGGCCAGACGGTATGCCAAGCGGCACTTCCCACAGTACCTCGCCATCGAGCAGCCCGACCCCCATTATGCGGCCGTTATCGAAACCAGCAATAACGGCTTCACCGGCGATTACCGGAGCACCCGTCCCTCGCTGGGACAGGCGTGGCACCGGCTGCTCGACAAACCAGAGTTGCTCCCCGTTCGTCGCGCTCAGTGCCAGCAGGCGGCCGTCCACCGTGCGGACCATGACCCGAGACCCGCCAATCACGGCTGGCGCGAGAACCTCTGCCGAGATATCGCTGCGCCATAGCTCATCGCCACTGCGTGCCTCCATCGCAATCAGCGAGCCATTCTGCTCGGCCACGACAACGACGCCCTCGCCCACCGCAGGACCAGAGGTAATACCGACCTTCAAATTGGTTTGCCACGCCCGTTTATGGGTTTTGGCGTCGTAAGCGATGACCTCGCCTTTGGCGTTGGCGAAATAGACGCGCGAGCCGTCTCCGGCAGGTCGCAGCGCGAGACGCAGGTTTTCCCCGCTGTCACCGACGCTGCCCGACAGGACGCGTTTCAAGCGTACAGACTCCGAGAAATCGGTCAACGCCATCGGCGGGTCGACTTCTTCGTCGCCACCACCAAAGATCGAGCAGCCGGATAACAGCACAACACCGACCGCGAGCATGGAGCGCATATTGATCAAGGCGTTGCTACCGTCTCTTCATCGCTCGCGAGCTGGGCGAGCTTGATGCCCACGTAGCTCACATCGATCAATTGTGGCTGCCCGGGATCATCCAGCGCGGCTTGATACGCGTCGCGCGCCGCGCCCGCCTCGCCCAATGCCACATAAGCATCGCCACGAATCTCCTGGAAAAACGGCTCAAATTTGCCACTGTCGACGCCATTCAGCGCGGCCAGCGCACCATCCGGATCATCAAGATACAGCGCGATTCGCGCCAAGCGGCTGGCGATTAGCGGTTCGAGCTCGCTGCCACGTTCGCGCTGCTTCAGCGCTTCGAGCGTCGTTCGAGCCTCAGCCGCGTCGCCATCAGCCAACAGCAATGCAGCTTTACGCAACTCGGCCAGCGTCACATACGGCGAATCGCCGTATTGTTCCTTGAGGTCTTTGATTCGCAAGTCGAGCGTG
>ERZ1740062.971-NODE-971-length-12686-cov-8.801758_pt1 | contig 12686 bp, 11 predicted proteins | sample MGYA00581741_ERZ1740062 | MGnify/ENA primary metagenome ERZ1740062 (study PRJEB43018, sample SAMN04849747) | marine metagenome | isolation source: floating plastic debris | place: Pacific Ocean | collected 2008-09-01 | study: EMG produced TPA metagenomics assembly...
GGTGGCTGACGACAGGAAGCTGGCCAGCCGGTCGCGGAACCAGTTAAAAGAAAAAAGCGCGCCCTAGCGCACCGTTACAACGCAGCAAACGTTACCTACTCAGGTTCTTCGCGCCCATATCTCAAATGGTTTGCGAGTGATATATATCCATGAATCGACGAATAGAAGCTAGCGAATCTATCTCCCTCTGTGCGGTCCTTGTTCTTAGAGGGCGCCAGCCAGAATTTTACCGGAAAACTTTCGTTCTTGGCATTGGTTAGCTTATTCTTAATATCCTTGAGACTAATTTCAACATCGTCATCTGTACTCAAATCGTAGAGGTTCAGTAAACGATGCAACGAGTTAATCCCCACCCCCCTCATTAATGAATACCTCTTTGGATTTTCGTAACACTCAGGATATACATCAGTGACGATTTTCCAGAACGCCTTTAGTAGTTCTATCTTTTTTTCATTCGATGCGCCGCCAAGTTTTCCATCATGAGAGTTAAAGAGAGGCTTCAGCGCACGTATGAAAGAAGACTGACTATATAGTTTTTGCTTCTTTTCCTCCTCCGAGTCAGAAGGTACCGAGATTCTACCCTTCCACGGACTATCACTATCTTCGTTTAAAGCATCAATGACTTTAAGCGCTTCAACCTCCCACTTCATAGCATTAGGAACGAGATCTCTCGTGTCTTCATTACCAGCTAGATCCAAGTAGTTCCTTTGTGCTAAGTCTAGCGTAAGTCTCTTTTGACGATAATTAATGAGATAAAACTGCTCAACTTCTTTGATTGGTGGGAAACCAGCTAAGATAACTACTGGCAACTCAAAATCTGTAAGTTTTTGTCTTTTCACATTTTCTTCGGAGTAGGCAAGCTTAAAACCTTCAAACTTATGCTGTCCATCAATAATATGGCCTTTGGTATCGATTGTTAGCAGTCCTGACTTATCAGAATCACCAAAACGCTTAAACTGTAGACCTTCCTGAAAATTAATAATAATCGGGCTAGGCATTATAGGGTTTTGCACTTCTTCGTACAAAAACTTTCTTATCGCTTTAACATTCTTCGTTTCCAAATGCCTTTGATATCCTGATGGATTTTCTTTGGAGTGATACTGTATTCCGAAGAGTTCATCATTATTAATTAAATCTGAAACTCGTATGCACGAAACAAACATACTTTGATTATCTAAGTAGCATTGCTTCATGTGTATTGCTTCGACGATGACGCTATTATGTTTATTCATAAAATATGATTATTATAGCAGCGGCCTTTACATACGAATAGTGTTCATTTCCCTACCACCGGGCAAAGTCAGCTTCGACTTTGCGGCGTGGCCTACCGTATCGCTCCCGGCTCGCGTTCTGTACGCGCCGCAGTGAATTGAGATAGCACTGCTCCTGAAGGGCTGGTCCATGAGCACGACAGAGCACTGCCCCACTCCCTGGTGGTCGACACCAAAAATCACCAATGTTGGTTGATGAAAGTTCACCAGTTTGAATCGGCCGAAAACTCGCCGCAAGCTTCTCAGCATCATCGAAATTCACCCGAAACGCAGCCAGTGTGCCGGCGTTTTTAAGGATCGCCGAACGTACCTTAGGGTCGATCTGATCAAACTCCTGGTGGGCGATCGAAAGGCACAGTCGGTACTTGCGGGCTTCAGAAACGATCGTGGCGAAGTTGTCGGTGGTGAAGTTCTGAAACTCGTCGATGTACAGATGGAAGTCGCGGCGCTCATCTTCTACCAGGCGTGCCCGCTGCATCGCCCGACTGGTGATCTCCGAGACAAGCAGCGATCCCAGCAGGTTCGTGTTGTCCTCGGTGAAGGTCCCCTTCGAGAGGTTCACAATGAGAATACCGCCCTCGTCCATGATCTTCTCAATCGAGAAGCCAGAGCGCGGCTGACAGACGATATTCCGCAGGATCGTCGACTGTGTCCACTTCCCCGCCTTATTTATCGTTGAACGGATCTCGGTCAGCCGGTCGCGCTCGGACTTCTCCTCGAAGTTATCGAGCCAGAAGCGCCGGAGAATGGGATCTTTGATCCCGCTGACGATCGTGGCGCGATAGCGGGCGTCTTCAAGCATACGGTTGACCGAGGCCAGGGACACCGCTTTGGCTTCGGTCTTCATCAGGGCGAGCATGGTGTTCTTGAGCAGGTAGTCGAGCCACTCGCCCCAAGAGTCGCGCCACAGCGACTTGAAGGTGCTGACGATCGAGAGGGCTACCCGCTCCTGGTCGTCACGGTCAGGCCAGCCAGCGAGCGGATTAAAGCCAATGGGAAAATCAATGTCACTGGTATCGAGATAGACCGTCTCGTTGATCCGGTGGCGTGGGATTGACGACGCGATCCGCTTGGCCATGTCGCCATGCGGATCGATCACACACACCCCCGCGCCCCGGTTGATGTCCTGGAGAATAAGGCTTTGCAGAAAGGTCGTCTTCCCGCTCCCGGTCGAGCCAATGGTATAGAGGTGCCGGCGCCGCTCAGCTGGATCGAGGGAGAGCAAAGAGCCATCGCGTTGTCGATGGCCTAGGTCGATGGGATTTTCAGGATTAAACACCGTCATACGCACAGAACAGCCAGTCGTTTGTTGTCAGATCAGAGTCTGCTGTATCCTCTGTCTGCGTAACCACGTGCTGGCTGGTCTGAACCTACGATGAAGTTCACAATACACATCTGCTGCGATGATCTCACAGGTGCTCCGATTTCACAAAAAAACTGTGTGTAATATAATGCGGGTCGGTGACTTATGATGGAGCACGACATGCTACAACTCACACGCGTAGATTTTAGACGGGTCAATGCAGCCATAGATTTTAGGGTGGTCTTTGACCATTACGGCATCGAATCCAAAGGGGGCGGTCCTCAGTTTTCTATTAAGTGTCCCTTCCACGACGACAACCGCGCTAGCTGCGGCTGCAGCAACGCTAAACTGGCCTTCCAGTGCTTTGCCTGCAAAGAGACTGGCAACGCTCTGGACTTCGTAACCAAGATGGAAGGTCTCGACCCCGGGCAGCCTGACGAGGTCAATCAAGGGGCTCATGTAGCCCTCGATATCATGGGGCTCTCCGTTGAAGACTTTCGGTACGGTAGTGCCAGCGCTTCGGGCACCGGGAAGGCTAAAAAGCGAGCGGCGAAGCCAGCCGGTACCGGGGTAAAGGCCAAAAAACCGACCACCTCAAAGGGCAAGAAGACGGAGAAGCAGGAAGAACCAGTAGCCGAACTGAGCCCGGCCGAGTCTAACCAGCCACTCGAAAAGCCTCTTAGTCTCATCACCGATCATGCCTTCTTCGCAGAGCACGGCATCGCCGATGAAATCGTCGAAGCCTTTGGTCTCGGTTTTTGTAAGGTTGGGGTGATGCGGGGGCGGATCTGTATTCCCCTGCACGATGCGGCAGGCAACCTTATTGGTTATTCCGGCCGTTGGCCAAGCGAAGAGATCCCCGAGGGTCAAGTACGGTACAAGCTACCAAAGGCAGAATGGGGCTTTCGCAAGTCCCATATGCTCTTCAATCTTCATCGGGCGATCGAAAAGCGCAAGCGTCACGTCGTGGTGGTGGAAGGTTTCTGGTCTGCCATGCGGCTCGATCAGCTCGGCCTGGCCACCGTTGCCCTTATGGGTACCTCGATCGGTGACGTCCAGGTCGGCCTTCTGGCCGAACACGGCTTCACCCATGCCACGGTTATCATGGACGGTGACGAGCAAGGACAGAACGCGGCCGGCTCGGTTGTCGAGCAGATAAGCACACGCCTGTACGTGCGTCAGTTGGCACTACCAGACGGAGAGAAGCCCGACACCATGGGTTCTGAATGGCTTGAGCGGATCTCCTGATCCGCTCCCCCTCCCCGCTTCGGCGGGGTTTTTGTTTAGTCTATCGTCCAGTACTGGGCGGCATGGCGGACGTGCAAAATCTCGATCTCCTGATCTCTGATTTCGTAGACGATGATGTAGTTTTTGCGGACCACCCACTCTCGGGTGCCCTCTGAGCCCATTCGCCCCATCATCGGTGTCTTGGTTAGATACTCGGTACAGACAAAAATAATCTCTTGTTTGAGTTCCCAGGCAGCCCCCGGATCATCGACAGATACCCACGCAGTGATGTTATCAATGTCGGCCTTAGCCAGATCAGCAAAGGTCAGCTTCATAGATTAAGACGTTTGATCGCGTCGCGAAGCCTCAGCGTTGCTGATAATCCTATCGATACTGGCAGAGACATCTTGGAGCGTATGCGTTCGCCCCTCGCGAATGTCTTTCCGACCCTGTTCAATCTTCGCCCGAAGGTCTTTTTCGTAGGCTAGGCGCTCCATGATGTAGCGTTCTGCTAGCCAGGATTTTGATCGATCAGTGTCTTCAGCTACCTGTCTTAGCTGCTCATGCACCTCTGGCCGAACACGAATGTTAAGCACGGAGCTTCTCGTGCCGTTTGTTTTTACGTCTTTCATATGTAGTTTATTGTAACACAACCCGTCCCTTGCACGACTGTGCAACCCATCGCCGGCTGTGCCGGCTCCTCCGGCCGAAGGCCGCTGCCGATTAGGCAATACGTCGTTTCCTACGGATGTAGGAACACGGCGCTCCCTGACTTGTTGCCCCCCGTCTTTGCCCCAAAAACCCGGAGCGCAGCGGAGGGGCTTTTGGATGGCAAAGCGAGGGAGGCGACCGCCACATTTTTTCTGGTCTCGTCCTGCAAGGCGAGAAACACGGAGGTCCTGCTTGCCGTATGCGCATGCTAGGCAAAATGTCAGGCCGAACGGGTTAGGAAAAAGTGTGGCGGTCGCCTCGCGAGAGGCGGCAACAAGTCAGGGAAAACGTTGAGCTTTTCAAGCTCAAGGGGGCACTTATCTAATATAAGTGCCCTTTTAAGTGCCCTTTATGAGCGCATGCTCTAAGGGCAAATCGGTTCGTCTTTCTTCTTTTTAACCCGTTTAAAAAATGAAAGCCTGGTCGTAGCGGTAGCGGAGACCAGACCGATAACCCGTCGCGATGCTGTTAAAAAGCAAAAGCGAACTCAGCTTTTGCATGTTGTTATATATGTTTGTCCCTTTTTGTAGGCGTCCAGAAAGCCTTGCCCTACAAGGCAGAATCGGATCATGCGACTACAGTTTGGGGAATATACGACTACAGTTTGGGGAATGAATCTGCGTTAACGACTACAGAATTGGGAGTCAAAGACCACCCCAAAGTGTAGTCGTTAAGTGGTCTTTGGCCGTAGATTACGGAGCTCAGCTTCAATCCCGACAGCGTCGAACGCGATGCTCTGATAAAAATCAGACTGCAGTATCGCAGGTTGACCGTGTGCAGTAAGGAAGGCGTCGATGTCGTCCTGGAATACGCGTGCATGCCAGAAGGTATCGGGGTTCTCAGCATAGGAACGGAAAGCGGGGCTCACCATAGCAACGTAGTCCTGGCGCCAGGACTCTGCCGTCTCTGGCGGAATGTTCGCCAGAGCACTTGTAACTGAGCGCTTCCACGCCTTGAGGTATTCTCGAAAAGCATTTTCGAGTACCTGCTCCAGGTGATCTGCACGACGTTCGCGCTCGATGTGAGCGACAGCCGCAAGGCTACGTTCGTCAACAGTGCCCGCTTCCCCACTCTGGATAAAGAGAGAAGGCTGGGTACGCATATCGGTCTTTAGCAGATGGCGGAGCCAGATAAGCGGGTTGTCTTCCTTAAAATCAAATCCGTTCTCGATCTTGTTCTCAAGATCGGCCAAGGCATTGAGAAGATGCTCACGATCTACCGCGTAGAACCGCTCGACATTCTTCCGCGCTTCCTTCTCTGGCATTCCATGACCAACAAGGCGCTGGATTATAAGCTTGGCTTCATCGAGGCTTGCATCGTCAGGCGGGAGCACGAACTGCGGCTTAGCTTCGATGCGGAAATGGAGTTTATGCACGCTCCGACCACGCTTTTCAGTCTTCTCAAGGCGTACCAGTATGTCGGAGACTTGGTTCACCTGCTCGATCGATGGATCAATGAGGCGCTGGCGCAGATTGTTAAAGCGCTGATACTCTCCGTCCTTGATATCAAGGCGTCGGCGTAGCTCATCAATGGTGATGATAAACCAGCCAGTATCAGCGAACTGCTTGAACCACTCATAAAACCGCCACGCTACCGGCCGGGTAAATTCAGGCAGCATGTAGAAGTTTGTTTTGGTGAATGCAGACTTCAGATCCTTGATGTACGGTCGAATCTCGGGATTAATCCCAAGACGCAACACTAGGCGTGGTCCTTCGCGACGCACCTGCGCATAGCGAAGCCAGCCAAAACGCTCCCATTCACCTGGCCGTTCTATGGCTTCGATCTCGATCATCTTCTCTTGCAGGTTTGCAGTTACCTGACGCACCCGATCACGGGCAGAGTTCGAACCATCGAGTCCCATATATTGGAGGAAGAGCGGCAGATCGATTTCATAGTATTTGTAGTCGTCTTCGTCCTCCTGAGCGACACGGACCAACCAGTTAACGAGCTGCAATTCTTTCAACGAGAGGTCGTAGCAGGCAGCCAACAGTTTGTTGGATTTAACCACAATGGCATTGTTGGACGGCAGTCCTTGCTTTCGTTTGATTGGCAGCATCCTGCCCGCCTGTTTTTTCTTGGTTGCATTCATAGTGGTGGTAAAAGTATACCACACACGACTACAAGGAATGCGCGCTCTGTAGTCGTGAATAACGACTACAGTATGGGGAGTCTAGCGATTCGTCTGCTCAGAAATCCTTGAGTTTCGGCTGTTTATCCTCTCACGACTACAGTTTGGGGACCGGTCTGAAGCTGACGACTACAGATCTGGGAACCGCCCATGCACCTTTTATCGCAAGGACCATGCAGGATTTATCGCAGGGCTTATGCACCTTTTATCGCAGGCGGTACAGCAACCTCCCCAGGCTGACGACTACAGTATGGGGAACGCCCAAAATGTCATAGTTCCCTACCCCCATCTCCTTGTTTTCAAAGCGAATTTTCAGGGCGGATTCCGCCAAAGCCCAAAATGTCAGCGTTTAACGACTACAGTTTTGGGACCTATGCACCTTTTATCGCAGGGAGCACTCGCGGCGATCCTGGCCGTAACGACTACAGTTTGGGGACCGGTCTGAAGCTGACGACTACAGATCTGGGAACCGCCCATGCACCTTTTATCGCAAGGACCATGCAGGATTTATCGCAGGCGGTACAGCAACCTCCCCAGGCTGACGACTACAGATCCGGGAACCACACGCTCACTCTTCGTTGCCAGAAAAACAAAAAAGGCGGCGATAATCGCCACCTTCACTCACGTTTCGACGCTAGGTCTTACTTGTGACCACTGCTGTGGTCACGAACCTCGCCGTCTTTGTCGTAGCCCCACTCATTGATTTGGGTGGTGCCGTCTTCTGACACCACCTTCTGCTCGACACTGCCAGATCCGTCTTCCCAGGTAATGTCACGTGTCGTGACCGTGTCGCCGTTGTCGTTGGTGTCGACAGTCGTCTCCAGGTCGCCGGCCACAAAGCCTGAATACACTCGGGTCATTGCAATCTCCTTGCATGTGATGACATTGCAGGAACCATTCCTGCTGTGTCGCATCGTGTTGGTCGTTGAAGAAAATCTGAACCGGTCGGTGCAGATTGCTTTTGTAAAAGCTTGTTACGAAGAGCGCCTCCACCGCCCAGCCGGTATCAGGACCCTTCGAAAAATCGGTCATGCTGGGAATTCAAATTATAACACAGAAAATCGGAAAAAGCTATATCACCCCAGCGTCCTTCAACTTCGCCCGCAGAAATCGCGAGATCGGGACCATTCCCGCTTCGGTTTTTATGGCCGCAAGCTCGGCCGTCGTCAGCTTGATCTGAACCCGTTCGCTCAACAGTTCCTCTGGAGCCGCAGAAGGCCGCCCAGGGCGTCGTGACCCCGCTTCTAGTGGTTCGGTCCGATCTGGGGCGTCCAGAGCCTCCTGAGGGGCATTTTTTGCCCTCTGGGACGTCTCCCCTGCCCCAGCCATGAAGTCCTCTAGCGACGTTGCGCCAGTTACATCGGTTTGCGCATGGATATCAGGACGTCTCATAGCGCCTCCAAAAGCCCGCTTAGTTCAGCCTGAGACTTCGCTGCGGCTGACCCGGTTTTGGGTTCAAGATCATAGACCCCCTGCCCTCGTGCCCAGCTATCACGATAGGTCGGCCGATCAGTGATCGATGCGACTGGCGGACCAAAGATGGTCATCTCGCCGAAGGCCTGGACAGCAGCTTGGGCTTCGCCGGCGAAAAGGCCTGCAGGTGCCCTATTGAATACTACGACGTGCCGAAGGTCTGGATTGAAGGCCAACGCTTCGGAGACCTTTGTCTCAAACTCTGCTAGTGACTCGATGTCGGGTTGCGACGGCAGACATGGCGCGACCAGGACATGCGCTAGACCCATGGCACCACGAAGCTCGGGGGTGTCTCTCCCGCCAACATCGATGAGACAGGCGTCATAACGACCGCTCTCTCCAACGCCACGGATTGTCTTGATGTAGGAGCCAAGGTCAGAGGGATTAGCGAGCAGTGACGCAAAGTCGATCTTGGGTTCAACGCCAGCCAACTGCCGCCTGCTTCCCCACTTCATGCAGGTCTGCTGGCGGTCAGAGTCGATGATGATGACGCGTTGGTTTTGATGCGCCAGCGCGACTGCGAGGTTTCCGGTCAACGTTGATTTACCGACGCCTCCCTTCTCCTGACCGATGCAGATAATTTTCATACTCATGGTGTGACAGAAACTATAAATACTCTCAAGCATATTTCTACCCTCAAGCGTTTTTATATCCCCAATAGTTTTCAGAGTATGTAAACTCTTTGTGGTACGATTTGGGTATGAATAATTTTCACTCAAACAGCTCGAACCAGTCCGAACCAGTGCACACCGGTGCGCACCAGTTCGAACCTGTTCGCACTGGTTCACCCCAAGAAAACTTAGACGAACAGGGGGTGCACCAGCGGGAACACCCCGAACCGGTGCGCACTGGTTCGGCCGAACAGGCGTTGGAGACCTGGCTAACCGTTGATGAGGCTGTACTCCACTGCGAGAGTCGCGGCCTTTCTCGCACCAAAAAGACGATCCGCAAGTGGGCGCAACGCTCGCAAGAGAATCCCGAAAATGCAGAGATCAGTGTCAGGAAAGAGGATACAATTTTTGGTGCCCGCTGGTCGATCGAACTCTCATCACTTGAGCGGAAAATCGATGAAGAACTTGCACTTGAGGGCAAGAACCAGTCCGAACCAGTGCACACCGGTGCGCACCAGTTCGAACCTGTTCGCACTGGTTCACCCCAAGAAAACTTAGACGAACAGGGGGTGCACCAGCGGGAACACCCCGAACCGGTGCGCACCGGTTCGGACCAAGTCATCGAAATGTACGAGCGGATCATCGCCGAGAAGGAAAAGGACCACCAAAAAATCTGCGATGAGAAGGACGCGCGTATTCAAAACCTTGAGCAACAAAATTCTGCGTTCCTAAACACCTTCAACAACTTCGCTGATGGGTTCAAAATTGCTAGCACAAAGAACCACGTCAACGACGCACTTGGGACGGACGACAGGACGGGTTAGAGAATAAAGAAAAATATCTGAAACAAAAAGGCGCCCGAAGGCGCTCTTTTTGCATGTATGACATGCGATTTATCAATCGACATGTATTATGTATAAGCCCTTCTTTTCAGAAAGAAAATAATACCATTACTTCACATATTTGTAAATACTTGGAATATAAGTATAATAACGCGGCACTGAGTTCAGAATGAACTCTTTGCTGATCGATCAAAATTCAACATCATGATGAAACTAAAGGAGGTTCGGCATGCCCGAACAAACTATACGCATAAGCATCGACAATGAAACAGTGACCGAAGGGAACCGAATGACCTTTCGGATCGAAATCGGCGATGATGCCGAGCAAGACATCACCGGAGGCTGGGCGTTGTTCTTTAACGGCAGCGCCACCGCATCGGACATCGATGGCGACACCGCGGGCTTGTGGACGATCGAAGAGGGCGATGACTTCGCCCGTGTTCGGATCTACACCGATGAGAACAATTCGGTGGACGGCAATCGTGGTTTCACCTTTGTCATTTTGCCCAACGTGGTTGGCGCCGATGTCGCGTCAGGTTCTGATCTGCACGCCTTTGGCCTGATCGAAGACGACGACGTCCAGGACCTGGAATTCGACATCGACAACGAAAGCACCTCAGAGGGGCGTACGCTCTTCTTCCGTGTGGAAATTGACGACGATGCCGCCCAGGACGTAACGGGCGAATGGCGCCTGGTCTTCAACGACGACGCGTCGGCTGCTGATATCGATGGTCAAACCAGTGGAACCTGGACGATCGAAGAAGGCGACGACAATTCCGGCAGCATCAGGATCAGCACCGTCGAAGACTCTGTCTTTGAAGCTGACGAGCAGTTCAGTATCGTTATCGACGATATCGAAGGTGCTGACGTTGCGCGCGGGTCTGACCTCGAAGCCACCGGGACCATCGAAAACGACGACAGTGCTGAAGTCGAAATCGATGTTCGGGACCAGGGCAGTCAGGAAGAAGGTGACGCCATCTTCTTTCGCATTGAACTGGACCAACCTGCCCCTGCGCGTATTAGCGGGGACTGGCGTCTGGCGTACGACTATGCGGCCACGGCCGATGACTTTATCGGCCAAACCAGTGGCACCTGGACTATCGAAGCGGGGGACACCTTCACCATGGTGGCGGTTCTGACCCGTGAAGATAGCGATGTCGAAGACGACGAACGGTTTACCTTCGTCATCGACGACATCGACGGGGTCAGTGTTTCGTCCCAGTCAGACTTCGACGATCGAGCGTACATCAACAATGATGATGATGCGCCGCTGCCAACCATCACCCTTCACGACGGTGGTGGTGTCCCCGAAGGGGGCACCGCGGGTGTCTATGCCAAGCTGAGCCATGCGGTCACGAGCGATGTGACGTTTAAGGTCAGCACCTACATTGGCACTGCCAATGCCGGTGGATCCCAAGACTATGCGGGGTTCATTGGTCGGACGGTTACCATACCGGCCGGTAGTACCACGGCAGACATTCCAGTGAGTATCTTCAACGACGATGTTGTTGAAGGCTTCGAAGAATTCCGCGCGGTGATCACAGAAGGTAGCGTTACAGGCGCCACCATTGCACCAGCGGACGTTTTCGGCGGCGGGGGTGAGGTGACGGTGACCATCACCGACACGACGCCAGCGCCAGAAGCAGAGAGTGAAACAGTTGCTGACGCAGACCCTGTGCCGGAAGGGCAGGGAGGCGAGGATATCGTTACCACATCGGCTGAAGAAAGTGCAGTGGCAGATGAGGCACAATCTGCACCAGAAGGTGAGCTTGTGCATCTTTCTGTACAACAGATGCAAGAACTAAACGAAATTCTCGAAGATGCTACAGCTGTCGGTAGTGGCGTTTATCAAGGAATGGTTGGCTTTACTGAAAATACCGCCAGGCAGATGCGTGATATACATTCTGGTGAAGCTGTACTGGCAAGAAACCAGTATATCTTCTTGAATGGTATTCACGACCGTGAAGGCTTAACCGAGGCTATGCGACCCTCTATTGAGCAGTCGAGTTTCTTTGGAGACTGGGCAAAGTGGGCGAAGAGAGCAGGACTGTTTGGTGAAGCAGTTGATGTTGGCGAAAAAATCTACATCGGATACAACGATGAAGATGCCCTCACAACTGTCGAGATCAGTGACATAAGTTCGGGTTTGCTAAATGACACAGTTGGCCAAATACTGGGGCACCCTATCGGCAAGTTCGCCGGACAGGCGATAGCTGCATACTTCTATGTAACACCAAAAGGCAGAATGGAGGCAGTATATGTAGGAGCAAACATTGTCGCATTTGGTTTGCTTAGCAGTGCTGTCCTAAAGCTTTTTGGTTTCGACGAGACAGCTTCTGATGTTTTCGAATGGACGCTCGAAACAACGCTTAAAATGTTCGATGAGATAACCGGTGATCTTTTAGACATCGACCTCGACGGACAGGAGCCATACCACGAAACTGGCACAATTGTACTCGGTAGAGCATCACCCGACACCCAAGAAAAAACCGACCAAATCGGTCAAGACAATCCTGACAGTAGTGAAGAGCGTAACGATGTTGGCGAAGAAACCGCGGCATCACCTGGTGGCGGAGGCGGTGGCAGCAGTGCTGCACCGGATCCAGAACCAGAAGCAGTAGAGCCTGTCCCAGAACCCCAACCAGTCCGTGCGTCCCACACCATCACGGTCACCCTTGATGAAAGCAACGCCTACAGCGATGCGATCATGAAGTGGATCGCCACGACCAATCGCGACGGAGAAGCCTTCGTCAACGTTGGGGGGTGGGGGAGCCAGGCAGACCTTTTGCTTGAGCTCGACCTTGATAACCTGCTGGGGCTTCCTGATGACGTTGAGATCACTTCGGCGTCACTCGAGCTCTACGCAGCTGATAAGGGAACGTGGAACCGGTCGGGCAGCATCAATGTCGGCCGGATCGACGAGGACTGGGACAGTACGGTTACCTGGGCAACTGGACCGCGGGTGGCTGACAGCTTCCTGTTCCAAAATCGGCAGGACACGGGGTTCACCGCGGTCGACATCACCGACTATGTGAGCGGCTGGCATGATGGCTCATTCGAGAATCATGGCATGCGGTTCAGTTCGGTGAGTACGAACAAGGAAAACAACAACCTCGCGAC
>ERZ1740062.972-NODE-972-length-12681-cov-3.788136_pt1 | contig 12681 bp, 8 predicted proteins | sample MGYA00581741_ERZ1740062 | MGnify/ENA primary metagenome ERZ1740062 (study PRJEB43018, sample SAMN04849747) | marine metagenome | isolation source: floating plastic debris | place: Pacific Ocean | collected 2008-09-01 | study: EMG produced TPA metagenomics assembly...
TTGCCCGCCTCGGCTGTTGGCCACGCGCGCAGGCTGGTCTAAAGCGGGGCGTCGGCTTAGCGGAGGATAGGATGCAGCTGATGAGATTTGGGCCCAAAGGGGCAGAGAAGCCAGGGCTTCTTGGTGCGGGCGGAACGATCCGCGATTTGTCGGGGCGGGCGGCGGATTTTGCGCAGCAGGGCGTTTCACATCTGGCGCTTGCGGCGCTGCGCGAGATCGATCCCGCGACGCTGCCGGAGGTCGCCCCGGATGTGAGGATTGGGTCTGCATTGGCGGATATGCCCAATTTTCACTGTATCGGCTTGAATTACGCCGAGCATGCCAAGGAATCCGGCATGCCCGCGCCGACAGAGCCTGTGATGTTCTCGAAAGCCACGTCCTGTCTCAGCGGTCCGTTCGATCCGATTGTGATCCCGAAAGGCAGCGACAAGCTGGATTGGGAGGTCGAGCTTGGTGTGATCATCGGTCAAGACTGCGCGCATGTGTCAGAGGCCGATGCGCTGTCGGTTGTTGCGGGGTATTGCACCATCAACGATGTGTCGGAACGGACCTGGCAGTTAGAGCGTCTTGGCCAGTGGGTTAAGGGCAAATCGGCGCCCACGTTTGGCCCCGTCGGACCCTGGTTCGTCACGGCGGACGAAGTGCCCGACCCGCAGGCGCTGGGGGTGGAGCTGACGGTCGATGGCGCCGTGCAGCAGAAACACACAACCGCCGATATGATCTTTGGCGTGGCTGAAATCATCGCTTACATGTCGTCTCTGATGCAGTTACGCACCGGTGATCTGATCGCCACCGGCACGCCGCAGGGCGTGGGTATGGGACAAAATCCCCAGCGCTGGCTGCAGCCGGGCGAGGTGGTCGAGACGGAGGTTGAGGGGCTTGGCCGTCAGCGCACGGAAGTGCGCGCCTTCGGCTCGTAAAGCGCTTTGCGCCGGGCGCGGGTCACGGCCTCGCAACCGTGACGCGCCCGGCAATGGGTTTGGGTCTGCACCCGCCAGGACGGTCTTCTGGCGCGGCTCGGCTCGCGCCGGCCCGGCTCGGCCTGCGCCCAGCCATGGCCCTGGCGGCCGTGGCTGGCGACAGAGCGCAAGCATTTTAGCCCCAAGCCGCCAGGTCCAGGACTGTCACGCACGCCCGGCCGGGTCGCACAGGCGTCGTGCCATGCAGCGCGCGGGGTTGAGGGATTGGCCGCGCCGCTGGCGAGCATATCCGGTGAAAAACGCCTGCGTCCCAGGCGCTTACGCGGGTGGGTGCCGCGCGCGGCGGTGGATCGCGCAGCGCCCACCGCTGCGCGCTGCGCCGGCCGCTTAGTCCCGCTCTGGGCGACGACCCCGGGCGCGCGGGGCGGTCTCGCAGGCGCTGGCGCCGAACCGGGAGGTCGTCGCCGGCGGTGCTGGGCCGCCAGGTCCGGTCGCGGTGGGCTCGATCCGACCCATCGTGGCGCACCTTCAGGGTTCGCGCATCAACGCCCGGTGCGGCCAGAAAACACGCACACTATCAACGCGTTGTTTTGCTTTGGGGCAGGGTATCTCTGCGCCCTGTCGCCGAAACGCGCCCTATGCCGTCTCGGGGAACGCGCGGCCCGGGCCGTTGCCCGGCGTCGGCAGCGGCTGGCCGTTGAACCACGCCATCAGGGTGGCGCGCGGCAGAGCGCCCATCGCCACGCGCGTGGCCACGGTCGCGGAGGCTTGGTGCGGTTGCAAAAGCACGTTTTTCAGCTTCAGAAACCGGGGATCGAGATTTGGCTCGTTCTCGAAAACATCGAGCGCCGCGCTGCCAAGCTTGCCGCTTTGCAACGCTTCGATCATTGCGCCCTCATCGATGGTGGAGCCGCGCGAAATGTTGACGATCATCCCCTCGGGCCCTAAGGCCTCAATCGCGGCGCGGTCGACGATGCCCTGCGTCTCGGGCCCGCCGGCAAGCGCCACGATCAGAAAATCGACCTCACCGGCCATGGCGGCGACATCGGTGTAGTGGCGCCACCCCGGCGTCTCCTTAGCGCTGCGAGAGGAATAGGAGATCTCCATCTTAAACGCGGCGAGGCGGTTGGCGATCTCGCGCCCGATCCGGCCCAGCCCCACAATGCCGGCCTTGCGCCCCCACACCCGGGCTTGCAGCGGAAAGGCGCCCTGCTTGGCCCAAAGCCCTTCGGTCACCCAAGCCTCGGCCTCCACGATCCGGCGGGCCTGCGCGATCAGCATGCCAACGGCCAGATCGGCAACCTCGTCGGACAGGACATCGGGCGTGTTGGTGACGGCGATGCCGCGGGCATCTGCGGCCGCGACATCGATGGCGTCATAGCCAACGCCGTAATTGGCGATGATTTTCAGCGCCGGCAGCGCGTCCATCATCTCGGGATCCATTGCGTGGGATTTGAAGGCCATCCCAGCGATGCGGGCCCGAAGAGCGTCGCTAAGCGTCGAAAGCGGCGCGCCTTCCTCCAACATATGGCAGGTGAAATCCTTGCGAAAGCCGTCCATGTCCCAATCGGGATAGCTGCCCGATACCAGGATTTCGGGTTTTGTCATCGGATCCTCCTGCCCTGTCGCATTCCGACCATCCCATGCCACAGCTTTTCCCGATCGGAAAGCGCCCTGGCCCGGCTTGACATTCGGGGGGCGGGCGGGATGGTCGGTCGGGCACGCCAGCAGGGGAGGGCAGGGATGCGCGAAAGCTTTCGGACCAAGCTGAAATCGGGTCAGCCGCAACTTGGCATGTGGTTGAGCCTGGGCGCGCCCACGGTTGCCGATCTGTGCCGCGATATCGGGTTTGACTGGTGCCTGATCGATATGGAGCATACGCCAAACGAGGTCAGCGATGTGCGCCACCAGATGTACGCGCTGTCGCAAGGGCCCGCGGCGACGTTGGTCCGGCCGCCTTGGAATGACACGGTGCTGGTCAAACGGCTGCTTGATGCGGGGCTCGACAGTTTCATCTTTCCGATGGTCAACAGCGCAGAGGAGGCAGCGGCGGCGGTCGCGGCCACGCGGTATCCGCCCGAGGGCGTGCGCGGTGTCTCCATGACGCACAGCGCCAACCGGTTTGGCCGGCGCAAGGATTACCTTGACAAGGTGGCGGATGAAATCGCCGTCATTGTCCAAATCGAGACCGAGACGGCGCTTGCGCGGGTCGCGGATATCGCCGCCGTACCGGGCGTTGACGGTGTCTTTTTCGGCCCCGCCGATATCGCTGCAAGCCTTGGCGTCATCGGCGCCTTGGAGGATCCTAAGGTTTGGGATGCGATCTATAGCGCGGCGGAAACGGCGCAGGCGCGAGGCACCCCTGTCGGCACTTTGACCGGATCGCCAGACCGGATCCGCGAGGCGTTGGGGCGCGGCTTTCAGTTTATCGCTTGCGGCACGGATTTGACGCTGTTGTCGCGCAGTCTGACGACGCAATTGCAGGATGTGCGGGGCACGTCATGACCCATGTTGTTCTGATCGGCGCCGGCAATATGGGTTTTGCGATGCTCAAAGGGTGGCTTGCGGCGCCGGAGGGACGTGCGTTTACGGTCGTTGAGCCCGTGGCGGCGCTGCGCGCGCGGGCCGAGGCCGCGGGGGCGCGGGCTGTCGCAACGCCCGCGGAGGCACCCAAAGATCTCGACCTGATCGTGCTTGCGGTCAAGCCGCAGGTCTTGGCAGACGCCGCCGCGCCCTACCGGGAGTTCCCGGGGGCTGTGATGTCGGTCGCCGCGGGCGTCACGCTCGACCGGTTGGAAGCGGCGGTCGGCCCCCGACCGATCGTGCGGGTGATGCCCAACACGCCCTCGGCCATCGGGCAAGGCATGAGCGTGAGTTGCGCGAACGCGGGCGTAAGCGACGCGCTGCGGGCGCTGGTCGACGCGCTTTTGGCCGCAACGGGTCAGACAGCGTGGATCGAGGACGAAGCGCTGATGGACGCGGTCACGGCGATTTCAGGGTCCGGTCCTGCGTATGTCTTTCATTTCATCGAGGCGCTTGCCGCGGCGGGCGAGGCGTTGGGGCTGGAGGCGCCGCTGGCCGCGCGGCTTGCGCTGCAGACCGTGGCGGGCGCTGGGGCGCTTGCAGCGGCGTCAGAGACACCGCCCGCGGCCTTGCGCGAAGCGGTGACCAGCCCTGGCGGCACAACGGCGGCGGCGCTTGGCGTCTTGCGCGACACCGGTGCGTTGTCGGCGTTGCTGGCCGACGCGACGCGGGCGGCGCGCGACCGGGGACGGGCGCTTTAAACGCCAGGCCTGGTTACACAGCGTGGCGAAGGCCCCTTGAGCCCAAGGACCGTGCCCTTGGGGGCGCCCGACCGGCGGAGCGCGGCCGAGCAAAACCGGCCCCGCGGGCCGTCTTCTGGGTAAAAACGGTGGGTTTCACCCCGTCGGATGGGCTTGCATCACCGGTGCGCGGGGCAGGGCATCGGTCGCGGGGCGCACGAAAAGTTTTGCGCTGGCCCGCTCTATGCCCCACAAAACCCTCCAGCCAACGCTCCACTCTCGGTGACCGCTATGTCCGCCGCGCGCGAAAGCCTTGCCTATGTCGCCCATCCGGGCAGCGACCATCTTTTGGTGCTGCTCTCGGGCCGGCGCATGGGCTACCGGGTGGATCGGTTCAGCTTTTCCAAGGCGACGCGGCGGTTGGCGGTCTACCGGCTTTATCTGCGCGACAATTTCGGACTTTGGTATCACCGCGGGCTGGAGGGACGGACCGAAACGCTAGTCGACACCGCCGCCTTTCTGACCGGCTTCGCGGCAGAGCGGGGCTGCAGCCGGATCACGATGCTTGGGGTCTCGGCCGGTGGCTACGCCGCCCTGATCCTGGGGCACCTGACCCGCGCCGCGGCGGTGGTGGCGATTGCCCCCCGCACCCGGCTGCACCCCGACAGTGAGCGGCACGCGGACCGCAACCGAGAGGGTGTCTTGGGCTCTTTGCGCAAGCTTGCGGTCTGTCCGGGGGCTGAGGCGGCCCTGTTCGATCTCGCCCCCTATTTTGCCGACAACCCGGTGGCGGTTGGGCGGGTCGCGATCCATTACGACCCCGCGCACAGTCTGGACCGGTTCCACGCCGAAAACCTGGCGTCGATCCCCGGGATCGCCTTGACCCAGCATCCCGGCACCGGCCACACGCTGGCGCGGGTTTTGGTGGAAGACCCCCTGTTTTTGCGCGATTTGCTGACCGGGGTTTAGGGCGATCCCTGACCGAAGCCGGTCCGGGCAGGGCCGCCGGTTGCGTGCCCCAGGTGTTGGGTCAGCGCGCTTGCAGGGCGCAGCGTGGCGGGCTGGGCTATGTGCCGACAGCCCGGTTCAAGGGCCGGGTCAAGCGCAAGGGCTGATCACGGCGCAGCATCGGGCCGCCGGCAGGATCGATGCGCAGAAACCCCGCCCCCGCGCAGAGCGCCGCGAGCGGGTGCGGGCCCGGCGCCGCCGCAAAGATCCGGGGCGCGGCCCCGATCGACGGATCGGCGCACCAGGCGTCAAGGGCAAGGGCTGCCAAGGGCGGCGGGCCGGTCGGGGCCGCGCGGGGCCGGCGCCGGATCTTGCCTGCCTCATCACGGCGCAGACCGGCGTCCTCGGCGTCAGGCTCCACCGCCACGTCCTGCAACCAAGCGTCGCCGGCCACTGCCCCCGCGCGCCGCAAAGCTGCCGGGATCGCGCCGGAAAGCCGTGTGCCGATGGCCACGGCAAGGATGTCCCCGCCGCCGAACCAAAGCTCCTCAACCACGATCACCACAGGCTCTGGCCCCGCTGCGGCCACCCGGCCGAGCGCGCTTTCGGGGTTGCCAGCGGGGCCCAGTGGCACCGGCGCGCCACGGCCCACGGCGGCGCGGGCTAGGCACAGGGCGACCCGCCGCGCGGTGCGGGGATCGCCGGCCGCGGGCGCGATGGTGCGCAAGCGCCCCGGAATACGGGACAAAAGCGCCGGTGCTGCGACGGTGCCAAAGGCTTCGGGTCGTGTGTTGGCCGGCATGGGTTTTGTTAACACATTGGCCGGCCGGTGTCTTCTTTAGCGGTTGCCCTTAGTCCAGCCGCAGGCCGAGGCTTTCGGGCCAGGTGATGGTGTAGCCAAGTTCGACCGTCGCCGCGCCCCCGGCGGCCAGGTCCAGCCGCCATTGCCGAAGCCCGCGGCGGCCATCGGGATCGATGTCGGTCGGGGCGGGGCGGGTCGTCGCGGTGACGGTGACATCGTCGTTCTCCGACACGGGCACACGGTCGGTCAAAACCACCGGCAGCGCGCGCGCGCCGAGGTTGCGCACCCGGATCCGATAGCGCTCCACCCGCTTATAGGAGGTGCCGATCAGGCCGAAATCGCCCTCCGTCCGTTCCAGCGTCACACGCTCCACCGCGATGGCGTCATACTGTCCAACCGGCAGGTCGAACGCCTCGCCCACCGGCACGAACGGAAACCGCGCTTGGCCGAGGAACGCACCGTCGCGGAAGATCGCGACGGGCCCCGGCAGAAGCGGCGCGCTAAGCGTGTTGGTCCATTCCGCGATCAGATAGGCGGTAGGATCCAACAGCGGCGCAGTCTCGGCGGCCAGCGTTGCGGGCAGGGTTTGCCGGTCGATCACCACCTGGCGCACGGTGCCGTCGCCGGCGACATCGGCGGGATCCGCGATGCGAAAACTGAGGGTCGTGCCCTGGCGTTGAAATACCGCGCCGACCGCTTCGGCTTCGACCAAAGGCGCTGCCTGCAGGCGGTCTTCCTGCGCGGGCGCTGGGCTTTCGACCTGCGGGGACAAGATGTCTTGCGTGCGGTAAGCGAGGGATGCGCCGCGCCCGGATCCGGCCCGCTCTTCGCGCAAAAGGCGGGGTTGCAGGACCGGTGCCAGGACCCGGCCAGAGGGTCGTGCCGTCGACAAGGTCAGATCGACCCCCGACCATGCCTCGCCCGTGGTTTGGAAAATGCGCGCTTGGCGGGTGAGCGTCACCGCGTCGTCGGCGCCAAGGCGAAGGTCATAGATCGGCTGCCAGCCCGCGGTTTCGGTGCGGTAGGACAGCGCCAGAACGGCGCTGACCGGTGCGGGCGCAGTCAGCGTGACGGTCGCGATGGACCGGGGCGGCGCTGGACGGTCAAGCGCTTCGAGCGCTTGGCGCGCAGTGTCGAGCCGGACCTCCACAGGTTGGCGCGCCCGCGCCAAGGCGCCCCGCTCGGTTTCGGCGGCCAGACGCTCGGCCTCCGCTGCTGCGCCCTCCGTTGCGACAATGGCCAGGGCCGCGGCCCAGTCCGCAACGCCGAGCGCGGCGGCGCCCTCACCCATTGGCAGCGGGCGGATCAGGTTTTGGATGAAGCGCAGGCGCGTGTCAGCGACCGAAATCTTCGCGTCCTCGACGGCCAAAGCCGCGTCAAGCGTGCGCAGCTCGGCCTCGATGGCCGCGATATCGGCCTCAAGCGCAGCCCGTTCAGGCGATGTCAGATCGGCGCGCGGCGGCAATCGGTCGATCCGGTGATCGACCGATAGGATCGAAAAAGCGGCATCGCCAGCGCCCGCCACCCGCAGGCTTTCGGCCACGAGATCCAGCGGCAGATCCCCGATCACCACGGTGTGTTGCCCGGCCTCGGCGGTAAAGCGCGCGCGGCGGGTCAGGATCGCGCCATTGGGATACAGGGTCGCCGCCTCCACCCGGCTATCGGGCCGGAGCTCGGCGGCGGCAACGGGCAGGGCTTGGGCCAAAACGACAGGGATCAAAAGCAGTAAGCTGGGCAAGCGCATCGGTCTCTCCTTGTGCGGTGTCGTTTCTTGGACGCACCGCGCGCGGCGATCCTTGGGGCCGCGGTCCGCCACCTTTGCCCGTATTGTGCGCTGCGCTGCGTCACGTTAGCCTGCCGCCAACGGCGTTTTCCGGCGCCCCGATCCGGGGGCGGCCATTCGGCGGAAGCGCTGCCAGCCACACGGGACGCGCCTTAGAATGAAAGACTTCCAAAAAATCCTCATTGCCAACCGCGGTGAAATCGCCATCCGCGTGATGCGCGCCGCCAACGAAATGGGCAAACGGACCGTTGCCGTTTTCGCCGAGGAGGACAAGCTTTCGCTGCATCGGTTCAAGGCGGATGAGGCCTATCGGATCGGCCGCGGGCTTGGCCCCGTTGCGGCCTATCTTTCGATTGAGGAAATCATTCGCGTGGCCAAGATGTCGGGCGCCGACGCGATCCATCCGGGCTATGGCCTGCTGTCTGAGAACCCGGATTTGGTTGAGGCGTGCGTGGCTGCGGGCATCGCCTTTATCGGGCCGCGCGCCGAGACGATGCGCGCGCTTGGCGATAAGGCAAGCGCGCGGCGCGTGGCGATGGAGGCCGGCGTGCCGGTCGTGCCCGCGACCGACGTCCTGCCCGACGACATGGCGGAGGTGCGCCGGATGGCCGACGCCATCGGCTATCCCTTCATGCTGAAGGCAAGCTGGGGCGGCGGCGGCCGGGGCATGCGCCCGATTTTGAGCGCGGACGAGTTGGAGGACAAGGTCGCCGAGGGCCGGCGCGAGGCCGAGAACGCCTTTGGCAATGGCGAGGGCTATCTCGAAAAGCTCGTCCAGCGCGCCCGCCATGTCGAGGTGCAGATCCTCGGCGACGATTACGGTGGAATGTATCACTTGTGGGAGCGGGACTGCTCGGTCCAGCGGCGCAACCAGAAGGTGGTGGAGCGGGCCCCGGCGCCGTATCTTTCCGAGGCGCAGCGCGAAAAGCTTTGCGCGCTCGGCCGTCAGATCTGTGCCCATGTCGGGTATCGCTGTGCGGGCACGGTCGAATTCCTGATGGACATGGACAGCGGCGATTTCTTCTTTATCGAGGTCAATCCCCGCGTCCAGGTCGAGCATACCGTCACCGAGGAAGTCACCGGCATCGACATCGTCCGCGCCCAAATCCTGTTGGCCGAGGGCAAGACGATCTCCGAGGCGACAGGCAAGCAGAGCCAATACGACGTCAAGCTGAACGGCCACGCCATCCAGTGCCGGATCACAACCGAGGATCCGCAGAACAATTTTATCCCCGATTACGGCCGCATCACCGCCTATCGTGGCGCCACGGGCCACGGCATCCGGCTCGACGGCGGGACGGCCTATTCGGGCGCCGTGATCACGCGCTATTATGACAGCCTGTTGGAGAAGGTGACGGCCTGGGCGCCGACGCCCGAGATGGCGATCCGGCGGATGGATCGCGCCTTGCGAGAGTTTCGGATCCGGGGCGTGGCCACAAACCTCGCCTTTGTCGAAAACCTGCTGCAACATCCAAGCTTTCTCGACAACAGCTACACGACGAAATTCGTCGACACGCCGCCCGCGCTGCACGATTTCGCCCCCCGGCGCGATCGGGCGACGCGGATCCTGACATACCTTGCCGATGTCACCGTCAACGGCCATCCCGAAACCAAGGACCGCCCGCGCCCGCCGGCCGCGCTGCGCCCGCCCATGGCGCCGCTGGTCGACCCCGCGGCGCCAAAAGCGGGTGCGCGGCAGATCCTGCTTGACCAGGGGCCAAAAGCGGTCGCCGATTGGATGCTGGCCGAAAAGCGGCTTTTGGTGACTGACACGGTGATGCGCGACGGGCATCAAAGCCTGTTGGCCACCCGCATGCGCTCTTATGACATGATCGGGATCGCACCGGCCTATGCGGCCGAGTTGCCGGGGCTTTTCTCGGTCGAATGCTGGGGCGGGGCCACGTTCGACGTCGCCTATCGGTTCCTGCAGGAATGCCCGTGGCAGCGGCTGCGCGATCTGCGTGCGGCGATGCCAAATCTTTTGACGCAAATGCTGTTGAGGGCTTCGAACGGCGTCGGCTACACGAACTATCCCGACAATGTCGTCGTCAAATTCGTCGAGCAATCGGCAGCGTCCGGCATGGATCTTTTCCGCGTATTCGATCCCCTGAACTGGGTTGAGAATATGCGGGTGTCGATGGACGCGGTGCTGGCGACGGGGCGCATTTTGGAGGCGTCGATCTGCTATACGGGCGACATTCTGGATCCCGACCGCGCGAAATATTCGCTGCGCTACTATGTCGATTTGGCCAAGGAGTTGGAGGCCGCGGGCAGCCATATCTTGTGTATCAAGGATATGGGCGGGCTGGTGAAACCCGCCTCGGCCGCGGCGCTGGTGCGGGCGCTGAAAGACGAGATTGCCATTCCGATCCATTTTCACACCCACGACACCTCTGGCATTTCGGCGGCCTCCGTTCTGGCCGCGGCCGAGGCGGGTGTGGATGCCGCCGATGCGGCCATCGATGCGTTTTCTGGCCTGACATCGCAGCCCTGTCTTGGCTCCCTGGTCGAGGCGCTGCGTCACACGCCGCGGGACACCGGGCTTAGCGGCGCGGCAATCCGCGACATCTCGGCCTATTGGGAGGGGGTGCGCGCGCAATACGCGGCTTTTGAGCCCGAGATGCGGGCAGGCTCCTCTGAGGTCTATCTTCACGAGATGCCGGGCGGGCAGGGCACCAATCTGCGGGCGCAGGCGCGGTCGATGGGGTTGGAGGATCGCTGGCCCGAGGTCGCGCGCACCTATGCCGATGTCAACGCGATGTTCGGCGACGTCATCAAGGTCACGCCGATTGCCAAGACAGTGGGCGACATGGCGCTGACGATGGTGTCGGCCGGTTTGACGGCGGCGGATGTTCTGGACCCCGGGCGCGATGTGTCGTTCCCGGATTCGGTTGTGACCTTTATGAAGGGCGAGGTCGGCCAGCCCCCCGGCGGGTTTCCCGCAGCGCTCCAGGCCAAAGTGTTGAAGGGGGAGGCGCCGATCACCGTGCGCCCCGGTTCGCTGATGCCCCCCGCCGATTTGGAGGCGCTGCGCGGGGAAGCGTCGGCGGCACTGGACGGCGCGACGCTCGACGACGAAGATCTTTGCGGATACTTGATGTATCCGAAGGTTTTCCTCGACTACAGCCGCCGGCACGAAACCTATGGTCCGGTGCGGACGCTGCCCACCAGCGTCTTCTTCTACGGTATGGAACCCGGCCAAGAGATCAGCGTCGAGATCGATCCCGGCAAGACGCTGGAAATCCGCCTCGCCGCCCTTGGCGAAAGCCACGAGGGCGAAGTGCGTGTGTTTTTTGAGCTGAACGGCCAACCCCGGACGGTTCGCGTGCCCGACCGCGCGGCGGTCGCGGGCGCGGCGACCCGCCCGAAGGCAGAGCCCGGCAATGCCGCGCATGTCGCGGCGCCCATGCCCGGTCTGATCGCGTCCGTCTCAGTCACCGTTGGGCAGACGGTGGCGGAGGGCGATTTGCTTTGTGTGATCGAGGCGATGAAAATGGAGACGGGCATCTATGCCGACCGCGCCGCGACGGTGTCAGCAGTGCATGTTGCGGCCTCGGCGCAGGTCGACGCCAAGGATCTGTTGGTTGAGTTGGAGTAGCCGCGGCCATCGCCCTAAAACCCGTGATGTCAGTTTTGACGTCTCGCGTGGCTGCTTTCACGGGTGCAAAGGCTTTCTAGGCTGACGCCGCCGCGCCGGAAACGGTGGACGTAGACCAACGTATCCGCCGGCGTGTGGAACCCCGCCATCACCGTCGCGGAATTTCAGACCGAGAGTGCGCGCGGGCAAGCTCGCTGCGCTGGACGCCGGGCGCCCCGGATCTGTGACCATGGCGCAAGCCGATGGCCGGCGGGCCCTTGACCACCGACTGGGCTGTGGCGGCCTAGCGGGCAACATGGCAGCGCAGCAATGACGCTGCCGTCACCAGGTTTCTGGCCGCGTGCGCCGCCTGGCCGAACAACCGCCAGACCGCAGGGCTGCGGATCATGGGCTGGCGCAGTCCGGCCCCCCGCAGGCATTGCTGCCAGGCCGTATGGGGCCAAGCGCTGCGCGCACTCTGTCCTGCGCGCGGGCCCCGTTGACCCTCAGCACGATCGCCAGCACGCCGGCGGGTCTGTTCGATCCGCGGGCCACGGCGACATCGGTCGGCAGACGCTATGGCTTTGCCAACAGCGGCTCTGTGCAAACGCCGCGCTTGCGCGCAACGCCTTACGGGAGCGACACGCGAAGCCCCTTGACGCTTTTTCAACCCAACGGGATTGAGGGAAGAAATCCCACAAATATATAGGCTTATGTCCCCTTGTTCGCGCGCGAGGCGACGGGCCGACACCATCGACGGCCCAGCACCCGGCGCTGGCAATCGAGGCTGGCCCCGCGGCCCGTGCCACCGGATCGGCGCGACACCAACCGTGCGCCGTACAGGGCGCGACCCGTGTCGCCACCAAGTCAGAGCGTGTTTGTCTATGCGCGGCACTCTGCCAGCCGATGCCTGGCGAACACGTATGGCGCATCAGGGCGCGGGGAGGTGTTTCTGGCGGGTGCCGGCCGTCTGCATCGCCTTTGAGCGCGTGCTTCTGCCCGACAGTCGGGCGCTTCCCCATGCTAGCAGCGCCGGGGGCCGGCGTGACGCTGTCGGCGGCGCAGAAGACGCGCGCCTGATCGCGGGCCCTGCGCGAAACGCTGTAGCCCGAGACCGCGGCGGGGGCCGTTTTTTCCCGCCGCACCAGAAGCTTGTTCAGCGCATTCACATAAGCCTTGGCCGATGCGACGACCGTGTCCGTTTCCGAGGCCTGGCCGGTGACGATCTTGCCGCCCTCTTCCATCCGAACGGTCACGGTGGCCTGGGCGGCGATCCCCTCTGTCACCGCATGGACTTGATAAAGCGCGAGCGCCGCCTTGTGGTCGACAAGGCGGTTTACGGCCTCGAACGTTGCGTCGACTGGCCCGTCGCCCTGCGCCGTCACCTG
>ERZ1740062.973-NODE-973-length-12665-cov-3.503251_pt1 | contig 12665 bp, 13 predicted proteins | sample MGYA00581741_ERZ1740062 | MGnify/ENA primary metagenome ERZ1740062 (study PRJEB43018, sample SAMN04849747) | marine metagenome | isolation source: floating plastic debris | place: Pacific Ocean | collected 2008-09-01 | study: EMG produced TPA metagenomics assembly...
TAAGATTATTGCAGCGCCTACATCCTTGGAAGAAGAATATTGCGGAGAAACAGCGATGCTCGATACGGTGAGGGATGCCGCGACGCCGGGGACGATCTGGCTGGAGGATTTGACACTGGGCCTGACCCGCAGCGTGGCCAAGGTCGTGCACAGCGCCGATATCGAGGCGTTCGCCACCCTGTCCACCGACCGCAACCCCGTGCATCTTTGTGAACGCTATGCGGCGCAAACGCCCTTTGGCGGGCGGATCGCGCATGGGATGCTGACGGCGGCGCTAATCTCAGCGGTGATCGGAGAGCAGTTGCCAGGACACGGCACGGTGTACGTGTCGCAAAGCCTGCGCTTTCGCGCGCCGGTGCGTCCCGGCGACCGCGTTGTGGCAGAGGTGACAGTCGTGGCGATTGACCGAGCGCGGCGTCGGGTGACCCTTGATTGCGCCTGCCGCGTGGGCGATAGGGTGGTGCTGGACGGACAGGCGCAGGTTCTCGCGCCCTCCCGCGCCATCGACTGACACACGGCCCAGACGGGTCTGAGACATGGGCCCGCATGGATCGCCACACCGGTCACACCCCGATTGGCCCGCCGCATCGCGGCGCCGCTGCCGCCATGGGCAATTTCGATGGCGTTCATCGCGGCCATCAGGCCGTCATCGACGCGGCTCGGCGCGTGGCGGCGGCCACCGGCGCGCCGTTGGGTGTCGTGACGTTCGAGCCCCATCCAAGACGCTTTTTCGCCCCCAACGCCCCGCCCTTTCGGCTGATGACCGCCACCGCGCGGGCCCACCGGCTGGCGCGGTTGGGTGTCGACCAGCTTTATGAACTAACCTTTGACGCGGCGTTGTCCGAACGCTCGGCCGAGGCGTTTGTCAGCGACGTTCTGGTGCGCGATCTGGGCCTTCAACACGTCGTTGTGGGCGCGGATTTCCGGTTTGGCAAAAACCGCGCCGGCACGGCCGACCGGCTGGCGGCGCTTGGGGCCGCGGCCGGGATCGGTGTGACGGTGGCTGACCTTGTGGCGTTTGAGGCGGGTCCCGTGTCCTCGACCGCGATCCGCGCGGCGCTGAGCGCCGGAAAGCCCGAGATCGCAGCCGAAATGCTGGGACATTGGCACCGGATCGAGGGGCGCGTCGAACATGGCGAGAAGCGCGGTCGCGACCTTGGCTATCCCACGGCCAACCTGGCGCTCGACGGGCTGCACCTGCCAAGGTTCGGCGTCTATGCGGTCAAATTCGACGTGCTCGACGGGCCGCACCGGGGGGCATATCTGGGCGCTGCGTCGCTCGGTGTACGGCCGATGTTTGGAGAAAACCGGCCAAATCTTGAGACATTCGTGCTGGATTTTTCCGGCGAGCTCTACGGCGCCGCGGTGTCGGTCGCCCTGGTTGCGCATCTTCGTGACGAGGTCGCGTATGAGGGTGTCGAGGCTTTGGTGCGACAGATGGACCGAGATGTCGAAAATTGCAGGAAAATCCTGGCTGAGCGGGTCTGAGCGTTGTGGTCGCCTGCGGGCGCGATGCTATTTGCTTCCCTCAAAGGAGCCCCATCATGCTGTTCGACTTTATCGCCTTTCTCGACTTTCGCTGGCTGGTCGCGTTTCACCTTTGCATCGCGGCGCTGATCCTGGGGCCGTTTATCTATATTTGGCTGCGTGAGCAGATCGTGAGCAAAGATCGGGACGAAGGCTAAGCCGGGCGGTCCCGTCTTCGGTCGCGCGAAAGCCGAGACGGGTGCAAAACGGCGACGGCGCTGCGGCTGACAGCAGCGCGTGGCAGCCCAACTGCCGCGCACGATCCGCCGCCGCGGCGATCAAGCCAGAAGCGATGCCAAGCCCCCGACCCTCTGGCGCCAGCGCGAAGGCCGCAAGCTGTGCGGCCTCCGCGTCCTGACGGTGCAGAACAAGGCATCCAAGCGGCGCGCCGTTGATCCCCCGGGCGATCAGGACAATCCCATCGGGGACGGCGCGGGCGTTCAGAAGATCGCGAACAGCCGCAATATCGTCGCTGCCGCGCGCTGATCGGATGCGGAAATCGGGCATGAATACACAGTCGGACTAAGGCCCGATCCCGGGTTTCGGTGGCGTGTGCGGCAGCGGACCGGGGCCGGTTCGCAAACCGTTCTCGAAGACAGCGCTCAGATCCCTTGACCCAGCACGAGGCGCCCCCGCACCGGCGGGCCGCGCCCTGGCCGACCTAGGGCAGCTGGCGCCAGGGCGTTGAACCAAGCCGTGCTGTCCGGCATCCGATGGCGCGGTCTGCGCAGCACATGCTCACACAGCGCTGGTCGCCCCGCTTTTCGAAAGCGCCGCGCGGCGTGTCCTTTCGGCCGCTGCGTCAGAAACCGTAGAAAAACTCCTCTCGCGCGATTTTGCCGTCTGCGTTCAGCGTGTAGATCGCCACTTCGCGCATTTGAGAGCGCTCTCCGCTGGCTTTGTTGGTCGCGTCGACATCGAAGATGACGGCAAAGCGATCCTCGCCGTGAAAGAACGGGCCTTCGACGCCGCCGCCGTGAACCTCAAAATTCTCCTCCCACCAGGCGTGCTTGCCGCGCAGCGCCTCCATGCCGGCAACCTCCCGCGGGGTGTCGCCCATGGCCACCGCCTCGGCCGAGACGGCATCGGGGGCGTAGAGTTGTGCCAAGCCCTTATCCTCCTGCTGCGTTTTGCAATACTCCACCAGCGTGGCGGCAACGGATTTTAGCGTTTCGATGGACATTGAATTTCCCCCGTTTGTTCATGAATTGTTCTTTTACTGGGCTGCGCCGATTCGGACAAGTCGTATGAAATTTAATCTGACGGGGCGGTGTCGCGCGCCAAAAGCATGGCGCGGTTCAGCGTGAAACCGGAGGCAATCCAGGCGGTTTCCAAGCGGTTGAGCGCGGCGCCCAGGTCGGGCCCCGGCGCGTAGCGGTCCAGAAGATCGGCGCCGGTCAGCGGAAAGACGGCGGCGGCGGCGGGTGCGAACGTGTCGGCCCAATCGGACGGTGGCAGCGTGCCTTTTGCGGCGGCTTGCAAAAGCGCCAGGGCCCGGGCGGCGGCTGTGCCCTGCCGATAGGCCATCTCGGCGGGGGCCGTGTTACCGGCCACCGCTTGGCGGAGGGTTGCGGCCCGCGCGGCGGTCTTGCGGGACAGGCGCAGGTCGTCGGTGCGGTCGCCGCCGCCAAGGGCCACGAGGCGCCGGACCCAGTCGGGTTTCACCGCCGCCGCCGTTTCGGCCGCGACAAGCGCTGGGATCAGCGCAATCTCGGCACCAGGAAGCACACGGGCCAAAACGCCGGTTTCTGCCATGGCGGTAAGCGCGGGACCGGGGTTCGGCGTGGCCAACAGCTTTGCCATCTCGCCCGACACACGCTCTCGACTAAGGCGCGCGAGCCCGTCTTGCGCGGCCTGGACTGCGGCCAGCGCCATGGGATCCAGGTCCGCGGCGGCCGGGCCGAGTTGCGCGTAAAAACGAAAAATGCGCAGGCTGCGGAGGTGATCCTCCGCCAAGCGCGTCGCGGGATCGCCAATAAACCGCAGGCGGCGCGCGGCAAGATCGGGAAGACCGTCAACCGGATCCAGGACCTGCCCCGTCCGTGTGGCGTAAAGCGCGTTGATCGTGAAGTCGCGCCGCGCGGCATCCTCCTCCACCGTCTCGGCGAAGGCCACGACAGCGCGGCGCCCATCGGTGGCGACGTCGCGGCGAAACGTCGTCACCTCAAACGCGCTGTCGCCGGCAATGACCGTCACCGTGCCGTGGTCAAGCCCGGTTGGCAGCGCCTTGAGCCCCGCGGCCCGGGCCCGCGCCATGATCGCGTCGGGCCGAAGCGCGGTGGAGAGGTCGAGATCTGTGGCCGCACGCCCAAGCAACGCATTCCGAACGCAGCCCCCGACAAAATAGACAGGGGCGGCATCGGTGGCGAGGGCGCGCAGCACAGACTCTGTCTCGGGCGCCGTCAACCACGGCGCGGACACCCGCGTCATTGCAGATGCTGGATCCGGTCGGCGAGCCCTTTCAGGATGCGGGCCGTCGCGCCCCAGATATAGTAGGGGCCATAGGGGATGGCGTAATAGCGCCGCTCTTGCCCCATCCAAAGCCGGTGGTGGATTTGAAGGTTGGCCGGGTCCATCAAATGCGCGAGCGGAACGGCGAAGACCTCGTCGACCTCCGCTGCTGCGGGCACAGGCCGGAAGCTTGGGTCAACCTCGGCCAGGATCGGCACGATGGAAAATCCGGTGACGGTTTGGTGCGGGGGCAACGTGCCGAAGGGGCGAACCAGCGCGGGCGCCAGGCCAATCTCCTCCTCCGCCTCACGCAGCGCTGCGGCCTCGGCGTCGCTATCCTCGGGGTCGACCTTGCCACCGGGAAAAGCGATTTGCCCCGGATGATGGCGCAGCGTCGCTGCGCGCCGGGTCAGGATGACTGAAAGCGCGCCTTGGCGCTCGGCAAAACCGATCAGCACCGCAGCATCCCGAAGCGGTCGCTCGTCCCGCGGTCTGGCCCCTGGCACCAGGTCGAAATCAGAGGAAGGCGGCGCAACCGCCGGCGCGACCCGGGCAAGCGCCCCAAGATTGTAGATCCTTTGGTCCATCCCCCAAAAATGGGCCATCTTGGGCGTCTTGCAAGCGTCGCGCGGCGCTCTCGGGTGCAACGCCCGCGGGAATGGGCGCAGGGCTGGGCTTGCTGATCTAAAACCGCGCAGCGGGGCGGGGCGCTGTGCGCCGTTCCGCCCTTGCGTGGTCAGCCGGGCTAAACCCTGGACGGGGCGGCGGTTTTGCCAAAGACCGCGCCGCTGGGCCAAAAGGTCGGCCTAGCGCTTGACCTCGACGGCCGCCTTGGTTGCCTCAAAACCCAGCATTTCGGGGCGAAAGGCATAATGCGCGCCGCAAAACTGGCAATCCGCCGTCACGTTGCCGTCGGCGTCGGTCATCTGGGCGATATCCTTGGCTGAATAGATCGAAAGCGATTGCACGACTTTGTCGGGCCCGCAGGTGCAGCCGAATTCCACCGGCTGCGCGGGGTAGATGCGGGGGGCTTCCTCGTGAAAAAGCCGCGTCAGCAGTTTGTCGGGCGACACATGCGGCCCGATCAGCTCCGTCGCCTCAACGGTGTCCAGCAGCGTGGTCGCCCGGGTCCAGTTCTCTTGATCGTCACCGGCCAGGATATCGTCGGGGGCCAGCAGCCCGTCCTCACCCGTCGCTTCCCCCTCTGCGAAGGGGGAGGCTTTGGGCATGTGCTGAACCATGATCCCGCCCGAGCGCCAACGCGGCGCGTCGCCAGGCTCTCGCGCTTCGCCCATGGCCAGCGCGAAGCGGGTTGCCAATTGCTCGGACTGGGCGAAATACGTCTCCGCACAGGCGGCGAGCGACGTGCCCGAGAGCGGGGTGATGCCCTGATAGGGCGTGGTTCCCGGGCCCTGGTCGATGAGAATTGCGAACATGCCTTTGCCCAGCAACGCAAAAGCCGGGCCCGCAACGGCGGCCAGCGCGTCGGCATCAAAGCTGGCATAGGCGCGCAACCGTGCGGGGGCGCCGGCCTGATCGGGGCCGAAATAGTCGGTGGCGACCAACCGAACGGGTCCGTCGCCGCGAATTTGCAGCGACAGTTTCCAGCGCAGATCGATGGTCTGGCCGATCAGCGCGGTCAGCAGCACGGCCTCTGCGACCAGCGCCGCCACAGGCTCTGGATACGCGTGTTGGTCGAGGATCCGCTCCAGCGTCGCGTCAAGGCGGGCGACCCGGCCCCGGATGTCAGCGCGGTCGAGTTGAAACGGCAGGACGGTATCGTCCCAGGCATGGGATATCGGCGCGGGTTGGGACATGCGGCACGCCTCCTTTTCTGCGAGCACGAGCGCGTCACTTAGGCGTCCGGCCCCGGTTTGAAAACCCCGCCGACCCAATCGGCGGGGCTTGCCGTTTGGGCCGGGCTGGCGCACAGGGATGTGCATGAGACGTTTCGGCCCGTCCCCGCGCCCTGGCATCGCCTATATCCGCCGTCCTGGCGCCTATGCTGTCATCCGACGCGGCGGCGCGGTTTTGGTGACAGAACAACAGGACACAGCAGTCGAAATCCAATTGCCCGGCGGCGGGATCGATCCGGGCGAGACGCCGCAGGCCGCGCTGGCGCGGGAGGTGTGGGAAGAGACGGGCAGCCGCATCCGGGTCGTCGCCAAGCTGGGCGTGTTCCAGCGGTTCACCTGGATGCCGGAATATGGGATCCACGCCCAGAAAATCTGCCATATCTATTTGGCCACGCCCGGGCTGCGGATCGGGCCGCCGGTGGAGCCTGGGCACCGGGCGCTTTGGCTTTCGGCGGCGGAGGCCGTGGCGCGGCTGGCCGTCGATGGCGACGCGTATCACACCGCGCGGGCGATGGGTCTGCCGCCGCGGCGTCCCTTGGGCGTGTGAGACGGGCTTAGGGCAGTTTCCGTTCACCGTTGAGTAGAAATCGCTGTCTCAAAATCAGCATGTCTCTGATTTTGATGGTGTTTGACCCTCTTTGAACGGAAAGTGCCCTAGCCTGCGGGTGCGTCAGGTCCCGGGGCCCGCCGCCTCGGCCGCGCGCAGGCGCGCGATATAGAGGACATAAAGCGCGGCCAGGACCGAAAGCACGGAGGAGCCCAGCATCATGAGGAGGAGCGGGTAGGGACCCGCCCCGGGGCCGAGCAGCGCGCCGGTGATGGCCGAGATCGCGGCGCCGCCCCCGATCATCACCGCCCCGCCAAGCCCAGAGGCGGAGCCCGCAAGGCTGGGCCTAACCGACACGATCCCGGCCAGCGACGCCGGCATCGAAAGCCCGTTGCCAAGGCCCACGAAAAAGATCGCGCCGAAAAGCGACATCGGGTGGATATAGCCCAAAAGAAACAGGAGCAAGCCACCGGTCATGCCCAATGTAGACAGGATCGATCCGATGATCATAGTCCGGATGCGCCACACGCGGACGGAATAAAGGCCGGAAAAAAGATTGCCCAGCATGTACCCCACCGCGATCAGCGCGAAGTAAAAGCCGACTTGCGCCGGACCGATCCCCAAGACCTCGGCCGAGACATAAGGGCCACCGCCGAGAAAAGCGAAAAAAGCGCCTGACGCGAACGCCGCAACCTCAGCGTAGCCCCAAAAGCGGTGGGAGCTGACAAGGCCGGGATACTGGCGGAACTGCGCCGTCATGCTGGCGGAATTGGTTTGGTTTGTCTCGCCCATGTCGAACCAGACAAGAAGCATGACCAGGACGCCCATCACAGCGGTGAAGACAAAATTCGCCTGCCAGACCAAGAAGGTGTCGAGCCAGCCGCCAATGCTCGGCCCGATCATCGGCATCAGCGCCATGCCCATCGTGACATAGCCGATCATCGAGGCCGCGCGGTCCTGATCGACAAGGTCGCGCACCACCGCCCGGCTAAGCACCATACCCGTCGCGACCGCCGCCTGCAGCATCCGAAAGGCCAGAAACGTCCACACATCCTGGGCCAGAATACAGCCAAGCGTGGCAACCAGAAAAATCCCGATACTGCCAAGCATCACCGGTCTGCGCCCGAACCGGTCCGACAAAGGCCCGACAAACAGTTGCAGCGCCGCCGTCATCGCCAGATATCCCGAAACGGCGATGGAGACGACAGCGTAGTCGGCCTCGAAAAACACCGCCATGCTGGGCAGCGACGGCAAGAAAACATTCATATTCAGCGCCGCCAGCCCCGCCATCATGATCAGCGTCGTGATGTGCGGCGCAGAGTGGCGGTGCATCCAGCGGGGTTTTTCGGGCCGTGCGGGATCGCTCGGCATGACACTCTCGTGCGGTTGAGGCGGCGCTTGCCGCGGGAAAGGTCTTGGCGGTGTTGGGTAAACAGCGGGGTGGCAAAGAACGGTTACTGCAAGTCGGAAAAAGCGTCCTGTATCCGGGTTACCGCCTCGGCCACTCGGGATCGGGGCGTGGCGAAGTTCAACCGCAGGCAGGTTTCACCCCCGGTGCCGAAGGTGGGGCCATAGTTACAGACAACGCCCGCCCGGTTTTGCACCCGCTCTCGGATCTCGTCCTGGTTCATGCCAGTGCCGGAAAACTCAATCCACGACAGATAGGTGGCGCCCATCGGCATAACGCTGACCCCGGGAATTTCGTTCAGCCCGTCCTCGACAGCGGCCCGGTTGCCGTCGAGATAGCGCAAAAGCGCGTCGAGCCAGGGCGCACCATGGGCATACGCCGCGGTCGACATCATCGGCCCGAACCGGTTGGGGGTGGAGCCGAAGGCCTTGTTTGAGGCTTCGAATTTGTGGCGCAGATCGGCGTTTGGAATGATCACCTGCCCGGTTTCGCCGCCGGCGAGGTTGAAGGTTTTCGACGCCGCCGAAAGCATCACGATGCGGTCGATCTGCTTGGGCGCCGCGTTGACCATCGGCGTGTGGGAAAACCCCTCAAAAACCAGGTCGTGATGCACCTCGTCGGAGAGGAGGATCAGATCGTGGCGTTCACAGAAATGCGCGATGGACGCAAATTCCGCCACACTCCAGACCCGGCCGCCGGGGTTGTGGGGGGAGCAGAAGATCAGCATCCGCTCGCGTCCCGAAAGACGGCTTTCCAGCGTCTCAAGATCGAGATGGAACATCCCGTCCCGCAGCACCAGCGGGGCCTCCACCACTTTGCGCCCGCAGGCTTGGATCCGCGCGGAAAAGGCGTGGTAGACCGGCGTGAAGATGATGATTTCGTCGTCCGGCGCGGTATACGCATCAAGGCAAAGCCCGATCCCGTGCACCAGCCCATTGACGGTGGAGATCGCATCGGGCTCCACCCGCCAATCGTGGCGCTGGTCCATCCAATTCACGCTGGCGCTGCGATAGGCGGTATCGTCGCCGAAATAGCCGTGGATCCCGTGGTCGATCATCTTTTGCAGCGTCGCGTTGACGGCGGGGGGCGGCAGGAAATCCATGTCCGCGACCCACATTGCCAGGTCGTTTTCCGAGGAGGCGCCGAAATAGCGCTCCATCATGTCCCATTTGGTGCAGTTGGTGCGGCGGCGGTCGATGACGGCGTCGAAGTCGAAGTCCATGGCGCGGGGCCCTCCTTGGCCAGGGGACCCTAGTGCGGCCACCGCCTGGGGCCAAGGCCAAAGCGGGCCGGGGGAGTGGTATATTGCCGCCGCCCGCCATGTCCCCTATGTCTCGGCCATGGCCATACGTCCCATCTTGATCCACCCGGACCCGCGTCTCAAGAAAGTCTGCCCCCCGGTGGAGGCGGTGGACGATGAGGTGCGGCGCGTCGCCGACGATATGCTAGAGACCATGTATGCCGCCCCAGGTATCGGCCTTGCCGCACCGCAAGTGGGTGTGTTGCGCCGCATTTTCGTGATGGATTGCAACCGAAGCGACGCCGGCAAGGAGCCTGTCATCTGCATCAACCCCGAGATCGTCGCCACCGGCGCGGAGCGGGTGAAAACCGAAGAGGGATGTCTTTCGATCCCAGAAGTCTATGACGAGGTTGAGCGGTTCGAGACGCTGACGCTGCGCTTTCTCGACCGCGACGGCGCGGTGGTGGAGCGGCCGCTCACCGGGCAGTGGTCGATTTGTGCGCAGCATGAGTTGGACCATTTGGACGGCCGCTTGTTTATCGACTATCTCGGCGCGGTGCGGCGCACGATGATCACTATTCGGATGAAAAAGCTTAAGCGCGAGAAGGCGCGCGGCTAGCCGCGGCCGATGACCAGCCCGCCGCCGCGCCCGTTTCTGATTTGGCCCGACCCCCGATTGCGGCGGCCGGCCGATCCGGTTGCGGGCGTCGATGCGGAGGTTCTGGCGCTTTGGGATGAGATGCTGCGGGCGATGTACGCGATGCCGGGGGTCGGGCTTGCCGCGCCGCAGATCGGCGTTGGCCTGCGGCTGGCCGTGATCGATTGCAGCACCGGCGCGCGGGCGCCCGTCCGCCTCGCCAATCCCGAATTCGTTTGGCAAAGCGAAAAGACCGAAACCCATCCCGAGGGCAGCCCGAACCTGCCCGGGCTGACCGCCCCCGTGACCCGGCCCGCCGAGATCGGATTGCGCTTTCTCGATGAAAGCGGCGCTGTGGTAGAGCGGGTTTTTGCGGGGCTTTGGGCGGCGAGCGCGCAACACCAGTTGGAGCATCTCGACGGGCGTCTTTTTGTCGAAAGGCTCGGCCCGGTAAAGCGCCGCCTGCTTTTGTCGCGGCACGCAAAGCGCCAGCGGCGGGGCTGAGGCGCGCGCCGGATTGCGCGCGCTTTGCTCGGGGAGCGGGCGGCGCGCCAAGCCGCTGCGGGTGACCCGGGGGCGTTTTGCGGGCCACGCGCTGTGGTGGCTTGGCGGCGGTCTCTTCCGGTTTTGATGCGCGCGCCGCTGCTGACGCCGCGCCAATTCGGTCGGGCGCGGGGCGATGCTGGAACGGGCGGGCGCTTTGCGGCAGGGGGGCGGACCGCGATTGCAAGCTGGCGGGTGCGGTGCCGGTCGGCCGCGACCCTCGCCGACCCCGAGGCCGGGTCGTGCACCGGCACCGGCGCGGCATCGGCGCGGCATCCGCGATGGGACGGGCGCGGCATCGGCCCGGCACCGTCGGCGGGACGGGCGCGGCATCGGCGATGGGACGGGCCCGGCACCGTTGGCAGGACGGGCGGCGCCAGGACATGCCCCCTTGCCCCCCCGCGCCGCACCCCCTAAACCTCCGCCAATTTGCGCCGCCTGCGGGGACCCCAGATGCCGAAACGGACCGATATCGCCTCGATCATGATCATCGGCGCGGGACCCAATATCATCGGGCAAGCGTGTGAGTTCGACTATTCGGGCGCGCAGGCCTGTAAGGCGTTGAAAGAAGAGGGGTACCGGGTGATCCTGGTCAATTCCAACCCCGCCACGATCATGACCGACCCAGCGCTGGCCGACGCCACTTACATCGAACCGATCACGCCCGAGATGGTCGCGCGGATCATCGAAAAAGAACGCCCCGATGCCCTTTTGCCCACCATGGGCGGGCAGACCGGGCTTAACACGGCGCTGAAACTTGATGAGATGGGGGTGCTCGCCCGTTTTGGCGTGGAACTGATCGGCGCCAAACGGGCGGCCATCGAAATGGCCGAGGATCGGAAGCTGTTCCGCGAGGCGATGGACCGGCTTGGCATCGAGAACCCGCGCGCCACCATCGCAAATTCGCACGCCGAGGCGATGGCCGCCCTGCCCGAGATCGGACTGCCCGCGATCATTCGCCCGGCCTTTACGCTGGGCGGTACCGGTGGCGGGGTGGCCTATAACCGCGAGGATTACGCGCGGATCTGCCAGGGCGGGCTCGATGCCTCCCCGGTGAGCCAAATCCTGATCGATCAAAGCTTGCTCGGCTGGAAAGAGTTCGAGATGGAGGTCGTCCGCGACAAGGCCGACAACGCGATCATCGTCTGTGCCATCGAAAACGTCGATCCAATGGGCGTGCACACAGGCGACAGCATCACGGTTGCCCCCGCGCTGACGCTGACCGACAAGGAATACCAGCGGATGCGCTCCGCCTCCATCGCTGTCTTGCGGGAAATCGGGGTGGAGACCGGCGGCTCCAACGTGCAATGGGCGGTGAACCCGGCGAACGGGCGCATGGTCGTGATCGAGATGAACCCGCGGGTCAGCCGCTCCTCTGCGCTGGCCTCCAAGGCGACGGGCTTTCCCATCGCCAAAGTGGCGGCAAAGCTGGCGGTGGGCTATACGCTGGATGAGCTCGACAACGACATCACCGGCGTCACGCCCGCGAGTTTCGAGCCCACGATCGACTATGTCGTGACCAAGATCCCCCGCTTTGCCTTCGAGAAATTCCCAGGCGCCGAACCGACGCTGACCACGGCGATGAAATCGGTGGGGGAGGCGATGGCCATCGGCCGCACGATCCACGAAAGCCTGCAAAAAGCGCTGGCGAGCCTGGAGACGGGCCTTGCGGGGTTTGAACCCTTGCGGATCGACGGCCTGCCCGCCGCCGAGGCCGTTGAAACCGACACCAGCGGCGCGATGCCCTTTCGCAAGGGCCGCGACGCGACGGCCCAACAGGCCATCGACAAGGCCGTTACCCGCGCGCTCGCCGAGCAGACGCCCGACCGACTGCGGGTTATTGCAGAGGCGATGCGCTTTGGCTTTTCGGATGAAGAGATCCATGAGATCACCCGCTTCGACCCCTGGTTCCTCGCCCGCATCCGCGAGATTGTGGCCGCCGAGGAAAACGTGCGCCAGGCCGGGTTGCCCCGCGATGAGGCCGGGCTGCGGCGGTTGAAGGCGCTTGGCTTCACGGATGCGCGGCTTGCCTTGCTGTCGGGCCGGGACGAGGCGCAGGTGCGCCGCGGGCGCGAAAACCTGGGCGTCAGCGCGGTTTTCAAGCGCATCGACACCTGCGCGGCGGAGTTCGAGGCGCAGACGCCCTATATGTACTCAACCTATGAGACCCCCGCCGACGGTTTCGTGGAATGTGAGGCCCGCCCAACCGGAAAACGCAAGATCGTGATTCTCGGCGGCGGACCCAACCGGATCGGCCAGGGGATTGAGTTCGATTACTGCTGCTGTCACGCCTGCTATGCGCTGACCGAGGCGGGGTTCGAGACGATCATGATCAACTGCAACCCCGAAACGGTCTCGACCGATTACGACACCTCCGACCGGCTCTATTTCGAGCCGCTGACGTTGGAGCATGTGCTGGAGATTTTGCGGGTTGAGCAGGAAAACGGCCAGCTGGA
>ERZ1740062.974-NODE-974-length-12663-cov-9.789102_pt1 | contig 12663 bp, 5 predicted proteins | sample MGYA00581741_ERZ1740062 | MGnify/ENA primary metagenome ERZ1740062 (study PRJEB43018, sample SAMN04849747) | marine metagenome | isolation source: floating plastic debris | place: Pacific Ocean | collected 2008-09-01 | study: EMG produced TPA metagenomics assembly...
TAACTCCACCAGAGCACCTAGGACCAGAGACTGGCTGGGTAGAATCTCAACGGGCACTCTGCGCTGGCAGTAAGCTATGCCAACACAACCTCTATAATATTGATATTGACAGCTAATACATACCTGGAATGGCAGGTCAGCCATTGTTTTTGCCCAATAATATGATTTTAGGCTGTACCAGTAGTTGAGATGCTCACGAAGGAATACACTCATCTCCATAGGAACTGTAAAAAAAATTGCAATAATGTTACGCATTCAGTGACTAGCGAAAGACGGATTATTCATTCCTCATAGGCCTAGAGATTCAGCCGTAATGTGCTGGGCAGTAATGAACACATTACACAGAGGCTGCCTGCCAGCGCTCCAGTCAGAGTTGCATAGATAATTATAATGTTCACCTACTGCCAACTCCAATGTATGGAACAGGCAGAGGAAGGTGATCATGCAAATTTAATTTATGCGATGAATCAATCAGCTGATACACATGATGGATAGTATGGTGTGCGCTGGATAGTATGGTGTGTGATGGATAGTATGGTGTGCGCTGGTACTTTCGTTTAGAATGGAGATCATAAACACGCGGAGTAGCTGAGTAATCAATCATCGTGGCCTGAAGTATTGCATGACAGAGGAAATGGCTTTCCCTGGAAGTTAATTTCTTTGTGCAGTTACTGCAGTATGCTATTTTGATAAAAAAAAGAAAGTCATCAGCTGGGCATGGCACTACAATCGTAACTTAATAATTATGCTGGCAGATTACCAGGAAAATGCATGGGTTTCTGTATAGTTTTTGGCATGGCCACTACAGCTGAGATATGTTGCCAGGGACCCTCATTGATAAGGTTTGACTCTTGGGAAGGCCATTGTGCTGTCATGATATCTAAATTCTTAAATTGACGAAGATCATTTCTGATATCATTTTTTGATAGCATATCAATCAAATATATTAAGAATTTCGGTTACATAAAATGAACAGCTCGCTTCATGTGGAAACTGAGAGAATTCACTACAAGCATAGAGGGAGCCATTATCCTGGAAAAGCTGACTGCTGAGTTTTACCAGAAAATTCCATGTTTTACAAAAAACTGATGAGAACTGTCACAAGTTTAGACCAAAAAATGCCAGAAACACCCCTACGCTATAAAGTGAACTCAAAATATAGGCCTAAAATTTGAACTCAGTATTTATGCCTAATACCCATGTAACAACTTTCTGTTTGAATATACATGTACATGTACTTGATGGGTTTGGGAATTTTTTTTATTTACTTTTGGGGACCAACTGCAGAGTTCTCAACACACGGCAGTGATCATAATCGCCCCTGACCCTGACTGTTGGAAAGGAAAAGTAAAATACATGCATCTATTAATCCTGGTAAGGAAGGATCCACTTGAAATAATCATCTATCACTACCTGTCGAGTTCAGTAGTAAAGCAATAAAACTGGAGGTTTGCTAAATTTAGCTAGGCTTAGGTGGAAGGGGGCCTATTAGAAGGGCAACTGCACTGATATGACATAATATAAAGAGATAACTCTAACAGAGATTATCCAACATGGTACACTCAAGACAATGATGATTGATGAATCTAGTGGTTAGATCTAGGCAACCAATCCACATTTTTAATACCATTGCATAGAGTGCATTCGTACCATAATTTATTACAAGATGTCAAACAACTCTGGGCACAGAACTGCATTTCCCCAGCACTGCATTTCCCGCACACATAATATGATGGTGTCATGTCGACCTTGTAACAGAGTACACCCAGTTGCTTGTAAACTCACATGTCATTACTGTAGGCATCAGTGCAGCAAACATGATGAAAAGTAGGCAGAAATACAGACATCCTGTGTTGTTGAATGCTTTGCTTGCCATGTTACCAATACCCAGATACAGTAGTCCTATTAGAACACCGACTAGAATATGAGTTAGCAGCCTCAATCTGGTCAGCGTCTGCAAAAAAAGAGAAAACAAAACAATGACCAGACGTTAAACTAAACAACCAAACCTCAAATACAATGGAGGTTTCAGTTTCACATCTTTGCAGCTGTGGATGTCCCCCCTCCCTCCTAAGCTCTCCACTGGGTGGGGTCTTCACAGTTCAGCTCAGGTTTTCTATCCATGAGTACAGTACATGACAAACCATCCATCAGCAAAATGTCATCAAACATAATTTATTACATTGTACTACTGATGGCTGATGCTTTGGCAGCCCACAATCACATGCTGTTATGGCTGAGTTTTGTACCCACAAAACTAAAAGGACAATTGAGCAAAGTTTAAACTGAGCCAAGAATGCTGAATACATGTACATTAAACGTTGATTAATCTAGATTTGTTTCATTCAGGCTATTTTGAACATCATCAAAAAACGCTCAAATGAAAAAATACATGAATCTACGTCAACATCATTTTGCGCTAACCTACAACTTCATCCAGCTGACAGGATCAATGCCGATGCCAAGCTTGTTGTTACTACTTACTGACATGTATATAGATCAAATTTACATCAATTGTATTGGTGGGAGGATCGCTGATGATCATTAACAAGGGCACTTGCAATTTGATGAGCATGTTTTCAGTTAGGTGCCAAATCATTGCATCATCCACATGACCAAGAGTTCCCACTTGTCACGGTCCAACTTCTAACACAGAAATCTGAACAGTCAACGTGATAAGAGGAAACAAAGGCAACTAAAACACAAAAATTAAGGACTTACACTATCTCTAAATGTTGATAACAAGTCCCTTATGAATAGAACTTTGAACTGTGTCGAGCTACTAGTGGCAAACTGATGGTCCCTTTTACAGCATCCAACATCAATGGCCTCCTGAAAGTAAAAAAAACATCAGTTTTAAAAGGGGCTTGGTTTTGAATGCAGGGCACATCATACAGCCATCTACATCTATCTGTGTTACATTACCACAGAAAGCACAAGCTGGCCTGGTATGCTCCCAGGATTGAAGTGTCAGAAAGGGGCCCTTTATGCAACTCCAACCGTGGGTGTTTAGGGAGCATTCCAGGCCTGCAGGTGGCCTGTGTTCATGGTACTGTTTAGTTTAAGACGTAAAACTGCTGGTTGCGCGCCTAGCATCGACCACTGGACCGCCTCGATACTAGGAGTGCAACAAACAGCTTTACGAATTAAACTAGGTACTGTTAAGCTTGTGCTACAAGAGAGAGTCCCACAGTGGTGCAGATTTATGAGAAAACTTGTAATTTTTGCTCAGACCCAACCCCTCACGGTCCCGCTACACCATGTAAGGCAAACCAGCAAGACCCAGCAAATTAATTTATAAAGCATGCCTAGATCTGATGAGCATTCAGTTCTGTACAGAACATGCAGTCTAGGAGATGAAAGAACATCTCAGAAAAGCAATCAAATATAAATTTGAGAATGTTGACCTGTACTTGCAGCCATGAAGTGAGAGTTTCAAGAGAAAAGCTATGCTGTGATATCAATTAAGAATTCCTTTATCCAAGCACATGATGATAATACAACGCAAAATATATAATTTACTGGGAGTGGTGGCCGTTAGCCTCCCATCATACAGAGACCATTTTAGGTGGGGTTCCTTGGGGGTAACAAAATCTTTCTACCATCCAATTATTTGCTAGTGTTGATAGATGAAAACATCATACTATCAAAAACTAAAATGAACTATACTTGCACTGTATACAAAAACATTCTATGACAAACCCACCTTCTTTTTAGCTCTTTTCAACACCTTTATCTGCCAAAAGGACCCAAATGATCGTTAGTGATTATGACCATGACTACCTACAGGTTTATTGAATGTCATGTACTAGAAACAGTCAGCACACACTTTTCACAGATATTGATACAGGGTCATGAGCCAAAGCTTGGGCTACATGTAGCTACAAATTTAAGCGCTGACCTAAGGGCTGAAACAGCGAACTACTACCCCTATATTACACCCACTGTCTCACCTCTTCTGATGACTCTTTGCTGCTGGAGTCTGTAATCTGGAAGCTGCTGTTTTTACTCGTCATTAGCTGATCCACGCTGCCGTTACTGTGATTAGATGAGGATACATGACTAAGACATGAGCTGCTCACCCTCTTCTTCTCAGCACTCAGCATCGATCCCTTCACTGAACCCTTACTCGAAGATGTATAGCTGCATCTCTTTGGTAGGCAGACCTTGTATCTGTCATTGAATGCGTCACACTCCCCAGAGAGAACAGCCTGGGACAGTTTCGAGACCATATTGCCATAATCACCATTTATAACCTCCATAACTAAAACCAAATAATCAACCACAACATGATATAAGGTGGTAGGAAAAAACATAATGGTTAGGCAAACATCACAAACAAAGGTGGAATCATCGGCGCAGCATCAAAACAAGTAGGCCTTATTTTGGCATCCTGTATGATAAAGATGAACCAAAACACCATATTAACAACCACAATATCTTTGAATAATATATTTTGACAACAACCCCAATTAATAGCTTATATAATTGGTCTTTCTGGACAGTACACACATACACTGGCTTCTATCTGGTAGAGAATAAATCATAATAATCATATCAGTGAGGAGGAATGTGGCTATCTCAGCTTATTTCAGTCACATAGTGGACCAGTAAACAATTATACATGATGACCCTGTACATTATCTCAAGGTCAGTGGTTTACTGATATAACGAGAGATAGGTGGGCTTGTCACCAGCAAACTATCAACAAATAAAATTCCAATTTTTTGCTTATGTGCACACAATCAGCAATAGTACTGTAGATATGGGTATCAAAGCCGGCATATGGCGCACATGCCTTGCACTTTAGGCTCTGTAATCCAATCAGTACACACGGATCTAACTTAATTTATCTGAGACAAATTAAGATAAAGACGTTTTATATGGACATAAACTTTTCACCCTTCCCCTGTGGAATATCCGATATCATTGTGTTTAGATTTCATCTCCAGGCATATCAAACATTCACTAATTCCGCTGACTATAATTTACATAGGAACCAAATATTAACCACCTGAGGGAAACCTAATCACTTTTGGGCCCTGTATGATTGATCTTGTTACACTGACTTTTCTGAAGTCTATGGCACATGTGGGGTTAATAACCCTCACTTTATATGGGAACTATACTGGTGTAATGAGTTTTGGGCCTCATCTCGGATTACAATTTAAATAAACTAATGTCTAATGTACTGTGCACTGTTATGTCTAAATTTGAGTTGCTAACACATTTTTTAAACATCATAACCAGGTGAATGGCTTTTGCCTTGAGGGTGACATTGCCAATGACATACCAAAATCAGCCGGGTTGTGGTAGGGGGGACAATTCAAGCCATGTGACTGTAAGTAAGGCACCAGACAGAGAATTTTGCCCTTATATACACACTGTCCTTCCGCCAACAGGTACAGCTACAAAGACAAGAAACCGTGTAATTATATAAACATTCCGAGTAAGCTGTTCCTCTGAGACGATTCCACAGACAGGGATATATATATTATCAAGGAGTAATACTCCTTGATAATAGGGATATAGAATATAAATGACCAAAATGACAAGCAATAAACTCATACCGTAGCCTAACAGTAAGCAGAAACAGATTATATGGCAATTCAAACAAGAACACCAAGTTGCAGAAAACAGCAATCCACAACATTTACTGCATATTGCAGTTCCTGCTTTGGGCATGTATTGTTTAGCACCTTTCTGATTGAAATGGAAGCTGTAAGTTTACAATGATGCTGAATGATTTATGGGTACGCCTATGGTATAAATTTTCAGCACTAGACTGCTTCAATTCCCGATACCTTATTTTTGTACTGGCATAGACCAGGGAGTTAGAATAGCCCTACCTCTCTTTGGTATTCCCAGACTACAGAAAATTATTATGCTGTCCATAGAAAAATCTGTGAGATTGCTATTAATTATGACACTTTTGTACTGATTATACCCTTTGAAATCCGATTAGACAACTATGGTGGAACCACATGTCACGGATTTGGCTCATTTCCAATTCCGTCATCAGCTGAGAATATGGAAATAAATTTACAAGCTTCTCAATTATATATTTAAGACACTCCGATACATGCGTATTGGAAGGTTGAGCAGCTAATGGCAATTTATGGCAGAGTTTCTGATAGTATACATTTCTTGACAAAAAAGGCAACTGCACCAAAAACTGATAAGCACCAATAATGCGCCTCAAGCCTAGATAGGAAAAGCAATTACATCAACATCAGTGTAAAAGTAATTCTCTTTGATAAAAATAGAAGCTGGGTATCCTAGAGTACGCTCTACGCATGCAGCATATTTCGACTCTGGCAACTGAGCATCCCTACCCCATGTAGACTAGCAAGTTGCTACATATACTTGGTGACTGCTGGGCAAGCCAAGCCCCTGCCAGGCCGAGGAAGTCACCACTTGAGACTGCGCCTGCGTGATTTAATTGATGAGTTGACTGACCGCCGACCAATCCAATGACTGACTTCAAATTGTCACTTACCTGTCCTTGAACAGGATCGCCATGACAATTTTATTAGGTGAGTTATTCAAACCAGTTATGCATGACATTCGCAAATTAGACTTGACCCACAGCACAATTTCTGTGCGCTACAATATTCACAACTCAGAAGCCTACACTATCTCGATTTCATAAAGCAAACAGAGTAACACATATACCAACAATTACATTACTGTGAGCCCTACGTGTCGTGTCGATCCCTCTGGGGACCTGGTCGATGTAAACATGATGATTTGTGCAACAGGGTTTATCTTACTACCTATCAACTGTTAAATGTGCCCAAAACCCACATCCAAGTCTGAAACACACTGCACAGACTTAATGACACCAAAAAAAGATAGTTAGTGCAATATACCCAGATGCATCGCATACCAACCCTGGCAACGGCATCAGCCAGGACTAGAAAAAAATATAACATTGATGGAAAGATACCCTGGACACTTACATTATCAAACATCTCAAACATTTTAGCGCTTGGTTGGTGTATAGTACAGACTACTGTTCGGCCTCCTCTGGCCAGCTGACGCAATGTAGACACACACTGGGACGTGGAGGTACTATCCAGACCGCTAAAACATACAGTAAAATGAACATCAATCACTAAACCTGATCCAGGCAACGCTTTCCCATTAAAAACCTGAAAAACTTACCAATCAAATTATAAAACTACATTGTGAAAATTTAAAAACCAAATTATTTATTCAGAGTTCGTTGACCGCCATTAAAACTTGAAAGGCCTCCACAAAATTACCCTTCATGCTGGTCACTCTTTAATTATACATTTGCCGTTTTGAGGAAGCAAGGAGTACTCCTTGGAGGAAGCCTAGCCTGTCAAATGGGAAACTTATTGGGACACCAATCATAGACGGATTATCACTACATAAAATCACAGAGGCTCCAACGCGGCAACAAAAATCACTTATGTGTATCACTGACATTGCCACTGATGGTTTTGATCACTGAGTGTGTTAGATCTGATAGAGACACAAAATACATGTAATGGCAGAGTTTCTGGTATGAAACATGAATACAAAAATGGTGTGCAATAATTAATTGCAAAATAGGTAATGTTTATAGACTAAACTTTGTCCATTCGTGTAGGTATTACAGACCAAATCAAACACAGGTATCCTCCCTATATATCCTATGACATTGCTGATCGAAAAGACATAATTTTTATCACTAACCACTACCAATTATCTCTGTTCTACCCGCCAATTTGAGCCATTCTTGTCTGACTTGGCTTGAACAAGATGTGCTGTACATCACCGGAGTCATTGCAGATCTTATGATTACAGCACAGGGTCTAAAGTATATTGGTGAGCAAATGAGACAATGGAACTTCTCCTATGATGAGTAGGAGTCTGTATCACCAAAGCAGCTGTATCTTGAAAAATGAACATGCGGCAGAAAAAAAGCACTACGCTCTAATTGGGGTAAATCTCTACCTATAGCTGTGAACTATAACATAATCTACAGATCAACGGGTATGCTACCTTGTTGGTTCATCAAAGAACATAAGCGGAGGATTGTTGACTAGTTCTAATGCTATTGCAAGTCTCTTTTTTTGTCCATTAGTGAGACAAGCTGTTCTGGTACGACGGCACTCCAACAAGCCCATCATATCAAGTATATCTTCTATCTGTCAAATATAAATAGAAGTAGCAATATATATATTACACTCATGTACTCAAGTACCAGGCAGACAACTAGACAAGGATACTGGTATCAACACTCTAATGAGCGTGACTAAGGGGAGCCCAGGAGACATTTATCAGCTTTAGACCATTTGCATGCAGTGCCTTCATATTATGCAGTACATGACAAAGTGTCCTGAAGTTGACTAAAAATAAAATTTCCCACCGAGCGAACAAGGATGTTACCTAATAATAAGTTGTCAAATGGATGGAAAAGATTATACACTCAGTGACACAATCAGACAAAGAAGGGAGCGAAATGCAATAGTGAATATATTCACAGACAGCGATAATGAGCAGATGTCAGTACAGTATGGCTGACTCATTATTTACTCATATAAAACCCATGCATCAGCACTCCCGCTGTGTAGACGAAATATATGACTGGTACTCCAATAAATATTCTCTTGATTTTTGTCAACAAATATTCTCTTGATTTTTGTCCGAACATGATCGCACTTTGTCCATCGACAAATTACAGCGTGCATATCATTATATGCCTAATGATCGTGAAGGCCACTATCTGACTTGCCTACTGCATGTGCTGACCAATCTTATACTCAGAAACTTAAGTACAAAATAGTTATTGTGGGTGGTAGACATCTCAAGCAGCAGTGAATCCCTTCCAAACTTATTCAATATACCTAATCATCTTAGAGCTACTGATTGTATAGTGTAGCATTTACTATAAATCCATCTTGTACATGTACTCCAGAAAGAGGAAATACTATGTGCCCATATCACATACACATCAATATGCTTTGTTCTGTATGATACACGAAGATGCATATTCATAGTGCTTCTTTGTGACATCACATCACCTATCATCTGCCTATGTCAGAAACTGGAGACAACGCTGTTATACTGGTTGGCACTGAACTTGTTATCCATCAAGGGCTTTGGCACCAGTTTCGAATTCTCGATAATGAACCCAAGCGTTGTACTGACACTGTTAGAATCCAAGTGAGGTTGGTACCTATGGAGAAGCAAAGTCACGGGCTCAGTAGGCCTACTGCACTTCAGATCTGCTAATAGCCAATCTGGGCTATATAGCTGTTCGGAATGATAGGTACATGTATTATTATTTGCATGCAGAGATTGCTGCCTCCCTGCTGCCGGTGTGAGTTAGCTAATTTTGAGCAGGATTTGTGTGCACAATAGGGGCCAGTTATAATACAATGAATACCTAATAACCTTCACTGTACCTGATCAATGTTTCATTGAACCGATTGAACTACTGTTGATTGTGATTTTGTGGCCATGTTCTTTTGTTATGCTCACAATAAATGTCTAATGAAGCCAGAGTAATTAATCTAAATATTCACTCTCACAACTTGTGTTCTAAAACTGCCACAGTCTGTATATAGACCTATTGATGGCACCGCTGTGAAAAGCCAGGGTGGGACGGGTGGGACGGGTGGGAGGGGGTTTCACACACTGGACCTGCTTGGACAAACATTCACCTAGAGGCACACCGGCAGAGACCCAACCGAATCGGTAGTCTAGCAGTCAAGCGTACAGTCACTGGTTAGTTGAGACATGGAAAATCCTGACATTCTTGGATTTACAGGGAGTTATTCCACCAAAAATATTGCAGTGAGTCATTCCAAGCCAGGTTCACTACTTCATCCTTTTCTCATACAATTCAGTAAGAACAAACCACATACCAGTGTAGCTTTGTCATCATCAGTCATTGACTCGGCAAGTTTCAGATTAGCTGAACACAGTAAAGCCTCATCGACAGCCAAGTGAGGTAACAGCTGATCATCCTGCATGATATAACACGACATCTTGCGGAATTTCCGCAAATTTCGAACAGATCCATTTGTGAGGATGTCGCCTTCTACATGGTTGGTCCTATACGCAAAACAAACAAAACAATACAAACATGCAAAATGTAACTATTACTATGAAAGTTTTTGTCCATAATTGATATCAAATCCTATGCTTGTGTTTCAGATATATTGATTGTTGAGCCGCAGCGTAATGAATCCCTGCCTGCCTGGTATTACGATAAAGTACTCATACTTGCAATAGTTACAAATCAATGAACACCTTGTGACTAGCAAGTAGAAAACGACAAGCAAGTTTATGATATCAACATAGTCAGGTTTGTCTAAGGATACCTAGCGCTGTTTTAAGCATGGAAATTAATCTGTCTCTTTTTTTTCAAATGATGTAACAAGTTACAGTCCAGGAAAACAGAATTGTACACAAAGCTTGAAAAAAAATGGCTCATTGCGACACTCACTTATATCCAGCCAATATATTCATTAGTGAGGATTTTCCAGCCCCATGTGGTCCCATAACAGCAGTGAGCTCTCCTGACGGAAACATTCCTGATATGTTCTTGAGAATACGTGTATCAGCTGAAATAATATTAAAAGTTAAAAAAACACATGTATGACAGACACAAAGCAACACAGACTGCAGCAGAGCGACATTTAAGCCATTTTAACAAGATGCAAGCTTCTAGTTGGTGATAAATTTGAATCAGTCATTGTCTGGTTCAAGACCTGTCATACAATTCTGAGATTGTTTTTGCTGAGCTGACATGTTCTTGGCGGTTCTTATCAACGACAACAGCTCAAGTACGCTTCTTGGATTAAGCAGATATTTAGGCACTGATTGAATCCTGAAGACTTGTATTATCAAATCAATGCTGATACAAAGTTGTATTTATAGAGTGAGTGCCCAGTGATGCCAGCATGAATACCTGCCATATCTAAATCATTGATTACATGCATGCCATTAATGTACATAAATGTAAAACGGTATATAGGAGGAAGAGTCAAAAACTAGAAAGCTTTTCAGTGACACCAGCTGCTGAAGTATATACTTCCAGTACCAGCAGAGTTTAGATGTAGTTGCGACTTGTCACATTTTCATCGCAAATCTATGTAGCGGTTCTAGTTTTATGTTTCAAGAGCATGCAGACACGTTTATAGGTGGTTGATTAAGAAAAAGGTATTGCAACTTCCTTTGTCACGGATATCATGATATTTGGACTGCACCTAATAGTGCGAGACTGGGACTTGACTTAAAATGAATCCAGCTGACAATGGAGCGCAAAGTCCACATTGAGTCATGTGACGCATTCAAGTGCAATAATGAATGTTTGGTTATACGCAATCAGCTGGGCATGCAATTTGTTGTCAATATCTGATAACAAAATGCCTTTGATCTGGCTGTAGGCCTACCCAATCTTCTACTATGGATCCTTATTTGAATAAAATAACCATGAAACCATCATTATCAGATAAAGCAATGTCAATATTTGTCCCGTCCAGTAAATGACCTTCGTTTGGGTTCAAGAGTGACCGTAACCTTCTCAGAGGACAGAATACGAAGGACAAAATCCGGGACTACATGTACTTAAATTTAAATTGAATGATAAAGATTATTTGAATCAACTCTATATCAGTCACCTTGAAAATTGGCTCCAACAATGATTGAGGTAATTTAGAAATTAGCATTAGAATGCCAGAGGCGAATATGGTAGCAGCAGTGACACCTTACCATAATTCAGGCCTATCGCAAAACTAGATAGATATGTGACATGGCTTTTGACCAGTCAGCCAATTTGCCCACATTTTGTGAGGTGGGTACGCTACTTACCATTTCCCAATCCGCCTGGTATTGTGTAGGATAAATCCTGAAACTCTAAATCCACAATTTTTTTACCGCAGCTAATCCCAAATGTCTGTGCCGCAGTGTCATTGTCGCTGCTTGAAGATCTGATCAGCCGGGGCGAGTCTGGCCCACTCTTACTGATCCCTGAACCGAGTTCTGATGGTAAATGTACAGAAACAGATAGAAGATCAGCCATTCCAGTATGCTGCACTTCCCACTGGTGATGTCTCAACTGAACTTATACTTCCTTACTGGATATGTACTGAAGAGCAACACGCCTACAACAAATCACATCAAGGCATCACATAATGGCTTTTTTGGCTGGTGTCGTCAACACCAACAAGAAGCAACTGACACTGGCTGCCTTGTCTCAATCTCATTAAATAAGATACAGCTCTTCGACCTCATGTAGCCAACTACACGCCTGTATGTACTGTGCATGCACTGCATGATGGGGAAACCATTGTCATTGAGCTTCCCCAGGGGAAGTTCATAGGGAAACAAGGGTCAAAAAAAGCTATACGTGTTGTACACTTACGGAATGCTTCAAAAATAATCCAACAAAACATGGAGGGGAAGGGTGCATGAGAAGAAGTGCTGCACAGAACACAAGAAAAGAAGTGCTAATAAAATATCATATATAAATTAAATGATAATAGACAGATCTCAATGGTTCAATGGTAGTTACTACATACTTACGCAATGTACCAGTACTAAACCTACCTACTCTGCATTAGGACCTAATACTAGCTAACATTAACTAGCTACAACATTTCATTAATTCATGATTCCTATCATCATCATCATCATCATCAT
>ERZ1740062.975-NODE-975-length-12655-cov-3.483333_pt1 | contig 12655 bp, 7 predicted proteins | sample MGYA00581741_ERZ1740062 | MGnify/ENA primary metagenome ERZ1740062 (study PRJEB43018, sample SAMN04849747) | marine metagenome | isolation source: floating plastic debris | place: Pacific Ocean | collected 2008-09-01 | study: EMG produced TPA metagenomics assembly...
ATAAGAAATACGTGAAAGGATATAGGTAAGAAGAAAGTGGAAGAAGATTAAATATAAATATCCCCTACATTACAGAATAATGATTCCTTTAAAGCCTCCAAAGCTCTTAATCTCAAAATGTTCACTTTTTTTACTCAAATAGCTACAAGGGTTACTGCTGTATACTCATGTCAAAATTCATAGGATCTAATATGTATCTTAAACTACAAATAAGGTTAGCTTAATATTTATTTAACTTATTTATTAATCTTTTCGGTTCTTCAGTACTTGGTATGGTAATTAAATACTCGTAAAAAGACGCTCAGGCTGAAGGAGAAAAATAACTGTATTAGTTCGTAATGCAAATAAAATGCTTGAAAATTATTACATAACAAGTGTTTCAGGTTTTTTACTGAACATCTAGCATATTATGTAATCAAGAGCCATATTTTCCTTTTTTACTTAAAAAATATTTATGATTTTAGTCAGAAGATAGTGATTTTTTGATTAAAAGCTACAATTAATAAAAATTAAAATAATTTGATGGAGAAAAGTCAGCAATTAATAATCAGAGCTTATCAAGTCATAAAAGACAACGGCAATTTGATTGCAGGAGCTTAAATTCATCGTAAATTTATAGGCTGGCTGGGATTAAGGCTTTGAAAATGTATTGATAAATTTACTCATAAAAAATTAGCTGTCCTTATAGCAAAAGATACTTTGAAAAAGACAGCAATATATATTTATGTAGCAATTTATTCTGCTTTGATTTTATCCTGAGATGTTTCTTCTGTATCGTAGAGTGGGGGTTGATCGATTCCACCAACTTTATTTAAAGGCCAAAAACGAAGTACGGCACGACCAATAATGTTCTCACGAGGTACAACACCCCAACAACGGCTATCATAACTACTGCCGCGATTGTCTCCTAAGACTAAATAGGAGTCGGGTGGAATCGTTTGAGGTTTGGATAAAAATGGTTGTATGGGAGCCGAAGTGCAAACTTCAACCGATGTTTTCTCCCCGGAAGCAAGATAATTTTGCTCTTGTAAAGCCTTGTCATTTATATATACTTTCCCCTCCTTTAAATTTACCCGATCTCCAGGTAAACCAATAATCCGTTTAATAAAGGCATCCTCATATTGTTCTTTTTGTAACTCTTCTGTAGGAGAAAAAACTACAACATCTCCACGTTGAGGAATAGAAAATTTATAACTTAACTTATCAACAATTATTTTGTCTGCCTCCCACTGATTTGGAGTACCGTGCAAAGTGGGTTCCATCGAGCCAGAAGGAATCCAACGAGCTTCAGCAACAAAAGTGCGAATCGAAAGAGCAAGCACGATGCTTAATCCGATTGTTTTACCTAATTCAAAAAACCAGGAATTGTCGGGTTGTTGGTTGGAGTGGCGGTCAGACACTGGATTTTGCATGTAATTACTCAAGTAGAAACTAAATTATGCTCTCATTCGAGACCTATTTCTAGGGAGACTGTATTTTTTTATCTTAACTGTACAAAGATGCTATTACGAGTTATGTTGTCATGTTGACGCAGTTATTTCTAATTGAAAACTTAGACAGTCTTCGTTGCCGATAGTACAGAACAGTCCATTGTGCTAGTTTAACTTCAATTAGGAAAGCTAGATGTCAAAATTTGCCGTTATCAGAGCCAATTAATAGTCATGTCATCTCCTAGTTTACTAATTCGCAATGCGAGAATTATTTTACCCAATGGAGAATTTGTTGTTGGGGATGTGCTGACGCGCGATCGCCAAATTATTAAAGTTGCACCATCAGAGATAGATGAAACACCTACCCAAGAAATTGACGCTGATGGGTTAACTTTGTTGCCAGGAATTATCGATCCACAAGTACATTTTCGGGAACCGGGACTGGAACACAAAGAAGACTTGTTTACTGCTTCTTGTGCCTGTGCTAAGGGAGGAGTTACTTCTTTTTTAGAAATGCCCAATACCCGCCCGTTAACCATTAGTCAATCAGCTTTAAGTGATAAGTTACAGCTTGCTGCGAGTAAGTGCCTTGTTAATTATGGCTTTTTTATTGGAGCAACGTCGGATAATTTGTCAGAATTGCTACATGCTAGCCCTACTCCGGGAATTAAGATTTTCATGGGGTCTATGCATGGTCCTTTACTAGTAGATCCCCAAGAAATATTAGAAGCAATATTTGCTTCGGGGGAAATTTTAATCGCAGTTCATGCCGAAGATCAAACTAGGTTAAGACAACGTAGAGAAGAATTTGCCAATATTCATGATGTCGCTATCCACTCCCAGATACAAGATAATCAAACAGCACTGATTGCAACTCAACGAGCCTTAAAACTTTCTAAAAAATATCGCCGTAGGTTACATATTCTGCATATGTCTACAGCAGAAGAAGCAAATTTACTGCGCGAAGATAAACCTAGTTGGGTGACGGCAGAAGTAACACCCCAACATTTATTTTTAAATTCAACTGCTTACGAAACACTAGGAAGTTTGGCGCAGATGAATCCTCCTCTGCGAACATCTCATGACAATGAAGTACTTTGGCAGGCTTTGCTGGATGGGGTAATTGATTTCATTGCTACCGATCATGCACCTCATACTTTGGAAGAAAAAGCACAAACTTATCCTAAAAGTCCTTCGGGAATGCCTGGAGTTGAAACTTCTTTACCTTTAATGTTAACTGCCGCAGTTGAAGGGCATTGTACTGTCTCCCAGGTTGTTAACTGGATGTCAACTGCTGTAGCAGAGGCTTATTCTATTCCTAATAAAGGGTTGATCGCTCCCGGTTATGATGCCGATTTAGTGCTTGTAGATTTAAACTCGCGCAAAAAAGTGCGCCGCGAAGAACTTGCGACTAAATGCGCTTGGAGTCCTTTTGAAGGATGGAATCTAACGGGATGGCCGGTGACAACTATTGTTGGTGGTGAGATTGTTTATCACGAAGGTAAATTAAATACAAAAATTAGAGGTAGAGCTTTAAACTTTCAGCGTTAAAGAAAGACTTTTGTTGAGAATTGCTGGAAATCTTTCATCTCACACTATAACCCGCAAGCGCTTGTCTTTATTAGGCTAAGCGCTTTATTTGTCTTCAAAAAAATATTTGAAAATTGTTAAATCTTTTGCTGCCAGTTGCTCAGATACGACTCAAAGCCTCCATAGCCAAAATCTTATCCCCATATCTTCATTTAACGCACTAATTGATCGACCTTTTACTTAAACACAGATACAGACAGCATATTTTCCGTTCAATATCATCTACAGAACTAATCAAAAAGTCGTTATTTATACTAGTATTTTTCTAGACTCAATATTTTCTTTTAAGTATATATTCTGCTTTTTCTATAATATTTTGTGATTTTATAAAAAATTTTTCAGTATTTTTTGCATTTGACAAACCTCAAAAATCTAGATACTGCAATTGTTCTGACTATGGAAATCCACTTAATAATAAAAGCATAATTTAATATTACCTTTATTTTTATAAAAAAATACTCGCATTTTCCCTTACGAGCAATCACTCAGGCATATCAATAGTATACGTGTCAAAATAAACACAAAAATAAAGACGCATGATTGTTAAAGGTGATAAAAATCTTGGTAAATAAGCACTTTTTCTCAGTTGCAATTCATAAAAACACAGAAAAAATAAAATACTTAGTTTCTTATCAACATTTAGGGTATTATTTTCCCTGGTTAACATTTACTTAGTTTGACATGATACTTAATGCAAGAAACCTATTAGTATAAAGTGAGTCTTTGAAAATTGAATATCTTTTTATATTTTGTAAAAACAATGGTTTATTACGGTGATTAGAATTACAATGTATTGCAATTTTCTTGATGAGCGAGGAAGTGGCAGATAACACGGCTTACAACTTTCCTAAAAAATAGGCAGGCTTTAAAATAAATCAACGAAAATATCTCTTTTAAAGATGGCACCACAGTTTTACCTGCGGTAAGCGCATTTCTGTAATCCGCACCTGACGGCGAACAGCAGAGGTGTTCCTGCAGCTAGGTTTACATAAATTTCGTGGTGTATTGGGTATTTTTCTATGCTAAGCCTGCCCATTTTTTAAGTCTCTCTCTTACAGTTAAAAAAGGAAGGTAGTAATAGTTGTGGGATTATATTTGGAGTTTTATCTTCATTTTGATTGCTAATAATCTTCTTTTTCTAAAGCCAGAATTTTCTTATTCAGAGTGCAATTAAATGCAATGATTTCGGCGCAACGTATAGTAGAATCTTTTCCCTCAAGGTATTGGCTTTCGGTTTCGTGAGTTAAATGTATGGTGAGATACATTTCTGGTTTATAAGGCATCCGTTGCGCCCATTCAATAGCTACTATTCCTGGCAAAACCTCAATGCCTTCCCAGTAAGTTTCGAGGTTTAAGGCTAAGATTTCCGAAGTTTCTAAACGGTATAAATCTAAATGGTAAAGAGGAAGACGTGCTTGAGTATATTCATTGATGATAGTAAAAGTGGGACTGACAATTGCTTCGTCAATACCTAAACCTTTACCAATACCTTGCACTAAAGTAGTTTTACCCGTTCCCAAATCGCCTTCTAGCAAAATTACACTATTAGCCTTTAGTGTCTCACCCAGAATCATACCCAAGTGTTGACTTGCCGATGCATCCTTTAGAGAGATCTTCATTTGAATTTATTGACGGAATTTATAGTATTTACATTAATAAAATAAAATGTCCCACCAATGGTGGGACATTTTATTTTTGTAGTTCCCCGTGACTGAATAGCACACCTGTTTAGGGACGAGTATTTTAAATCTAGCAATATCAAAAATTCTTATGGTTTTTGTTGCAAATTAAACCTGTGGTTAACTTTCGTCTTCAAGAAAAGTGGATTATTAATTAATTGCCGATTCTCTGTTAAACATTTTGTACAACTTTCCCATTCCTTTGGGGGTTCCACTATACCAACGTATAAGAACTTGTGCTAACCGTTGATGATCGTGACGCACGCAACCTGTTTCATCTTCACTCATTACATTGGCTAAAACTATTCTGCGCCCGGAAAGAGTTACCTCTTCACGATCCAAAAATACGGGATGGGAATTTTCATCAGCATAGCGGATAAGGGCGCGAGCAGAGGGAGACTTTTTATGTACTAAAACTGCATCAAATAATTTTTGTCCGCAAGCTTTATCGATAGATTGAATATGATTGGCAACGGTATATCCTTGAGTTTCTCCCGGTTGAGTCATGATGTTACATACATATATTTTTGGTACCTTTGTTGCAGCGATCGCCGCAGCAATTTCAGGAACTAAAAGATTGGGAATCACGCTGGTGTAAAGGCTACCGGGACCCATGATAATGTAGTCAGCATCTTTGATTGCTTTAATTGCAGCAGGTAAACCGGGTGGATTTGGTGGATTACAGCCAATTTTGACAACTTTACCTCCAGCTTTAGTAATTTTTGATTCACCCTGAATGCGACGACCATCGGCTAATTCTGCCCATAGACGGACATCGCAAAGAGTGGCTGGGAGTACTTGTCCTCTAATAGCTAGCACTTTAGAACTGGCAGCAACCGCTCTTTCTAAATCGCCAGTAATTTCACTCATCGCAGTTAAGAACAAATTGCCAAAACTATGACAAGTTAAACCATCTCCAGCGCTAAAGCGGTATTGAAACAACTCCGTCAGTAATTTTTCTTCATCTGCCAAAGCAGCTAAACAATTACGAATATCTCCTGGTGGTAATACGCCGAACTCTTCACGCAATCTCCCAGATGAACCACCATCATCGGCTACGGTAACAATAGCACTAATATTCGCGCTATAAGTCTTAAGTCCTCTCAACAAAGTAGAAAGCCCCGTACCACCTCCAATTACAACAATTTTTGGTCCTCTGTATAATCTACGATGGGCTAAAAGTACATCAACTAATTCTTCGTTACCTTCTGGCTGTAATACTTTAGTAATCGAACCTACCGTGCGAGTTTGTCCCCACAACAGCAACAACAAACCGCCAATCATTACCACAGGTCCGCTGATGTAGTAAGGTATTATATTTGTGATTAAGGAGAGTGCACCTCTAACCAATTCTAATACCCAAAAGATTGGCGTTAATCCGCTCCAAATAGCGAAGCCCAGACTTGCTAGTACTACGCCCGCCATACTAATTAGAAACCAACGTTTAACCGATAACCCAGGGGATAACCACTTAAACCACTGATTAACTCGATGGGGAGTGCGACGGCGCGACTGTTGTTGCATAACATTAAGTGCTTGTCTGAGAAAACCAATTGACATATCGCAATCGTAAGCAGTGGTCTAAACAATAATTAATTGAAAATTTACACTAAGAGTATTCAACTCTAAGAATGGAATTATTACAATTTTTAATTCCAATTAACTCAACTCCTACCAGTTAACTTAACGAGAAAATTAAGTAAAATCACTCTGGCTACATGAAAAGACAGTAAAGTAAATGCAAAGAAAAATTTTAGGATTAGATCCAGGACTGGCAATTTTAGGTTTTGGAGCAATTATATGCCAAAAAAATCAAGTTAACTTGCCTGCCCCTTCAGTAACATTACTAGACTTCGGAATTATTCGTACTTCGCCCGATTCTCCAACTGAGCAAAGACTTTGTACGATTTACGATGATTTACACACTGTAATTGAGCAATTTCAACCAGATTTGGTCGCTATTGAAAAATTTTTCTTTTATCGTATGTCAAATACGATCCTAGTTGCTCAAGCTAGAGGAATCATTATGTTAGTTTTAGGGCAGCATCGTTTACCTATCGTAGAATTCGCACCTGCTCAAATTAAACTAACTTTAGCTGGTTACGGCAAGGCTGAAAAATACGAAGTGCAAGAGGCTGTGGCGCGAGAACTTGATTTAGACTACATTCCTCGCCCCGACGATGCAGCAGATGCCTTGGCAATTGCATTAACAGCATGGTTTCAATCCTAAAGTATGTAAATACTTTATAAATATTCTCTACATTACTTAAAGTAGTTTCACCGATTGTTTTAGATAAATTAGTTGTTAATTTTCATGAATTAATTTTTACTGTTTGCGAGAAAATTAAATAAATATTAAACTTTTGAAAAAGAAACAATAGTACACAAAATTCCGGCTATACGTGTTTTAAGAATTTTGTAGAAAGGTTTCTTATGTGCTGCCATTGGCATAAGTAGGTCGGCATTGAAAATAGTAATTAGAACAAGTTAATAGGAAATAGTGAGTAGCGAGTACGAACAAGGCTTTGAAACCAGTTTATATTCTTTGACATAGTTGGGTTTATTTGTGCCGACTTACTTAGGTAAAAGTTGAGTAGTACTTTATATATAGGACTACTATTTGATTTTTGAAAAAATAATTTAGTTCAAAGCTTGCTCTACAAAGGTTTGATTCTCAGTATACCTAGCACGATTCAAGTAGGATTCCTATATGTCGCAAAAAGTTTTTTAGATAACGAAAAAAAGACGTTGTATTGCAACGTCTTCAGATAAACTGACTAGAATTATGAAGCGATAAAATGCACGATATTTAAACTAATCGATCTAATCTACTCTTACCCGAAACCTGATAAAACCAAAATTAGTACCAAGGGTATGGTTGATAGTACCTAAATTCACAATTACCGTACCTCTAGGATTGGCTAGATCGGGACAGAAACTGTTGGCAGGAAGCTGAATTCCAGGTGCGAAAAAACTACTACTATCTCCATCGTTATTATTAGTGTTGGCTGTAACTGTATTTGATAAATTTACAGAAATACCATTACCAAAACCAAAGCTATCGGCAACAAAGGTTGTTCCGTTGGGAATGGGGTCGCAAAATCTGACGTTTTCTACTGGTCGATTTCCATCGGCGAGAAAGTACATGGTGTATTCCACTTCATCACCAGTTCGTAAAGGTAATTGCGGACTAATATCGAATACTCCTACTGGTGAAAGTTGAAACCAACCGGGTAAATTATCGATGGGATCGTTGGGATTATCAATAAAAGAATTAAAGTTGATTCCACTGATGGGAATGCCGTTTCTGAAAATATTGGTAATTCTTTTTAGTCCGCGCAAACGTTCTGGATCGCTGGGAATGGGGGAACCTACAATTACTTCTTCACCAATTGTTGCCGCATCGTTATTTACACTTGTCGTTGCGTCTGGTGTGGTGCGAGTGGGATCGAGATAAGTGGCGATCGCCGGATTATTATATTCGCCGTTGGGCGTGTTTTCGTTGATATTAGTAGTAAAAGTAATTGCAACGCTAGCACCGCTAGGAATATTGAAAGTACCGAAATTGGGAACGGTTGTTCCATCGGGTGGATTGCTAGTACTAGTGCGAGTGGAGCCTCCGTTTAAAGTAATCGACGGATTGCTGGAAGCATCAAAAGTAAAACCACTGGGTAAAGGGTCGGATAAATTAACGTTAGTAGCCGCAGATAAATTCGCAGCATTGGCGACTGTAATACTGTAAGTAGCTTGACCGGGCTTAAGAATTGGACCCGGGGTAGAAGTCGTTTTAGTAATAGTTAATTGTGGCAAACATTCTGCACCAGAACTAGCACCATTGATATTAGTGATATTGGCAGTTACACCATCACTACCTGGAGTAGCACCAAAAAGGTTTGAAGGGTTGACTGTAAAACCCGATGAACCCCCAACTGTGCTGACAGATGCACCAGGACTGGTAAAGATGACTCCACCACCGCCACCACCACCAGGACCATGGCTGCTTCTGAATTCGGAGTTGCCACCTCTACCACCATTGGCAGTCACTGTAAGACCTGTAAGATTATTATTCGCAGCAGCTACTACCACACTACCACCAGCACCACCACCACCGGCTCCGTCCTGTCCGGCGTTTAAAGCATTGGCACCATTGGCATTAATGGTACCGCTACCGCTGACACTACCAGTACGAACAAATGCCATACCACCACCAGCAGAACCACTACTTGCAATACCATTACGAGGAGTAGTACCGGTGCCGTCATTCGTTGTTCCCGCTCCGCCACCACCTCCCAATACTAGACGATTACTGGTAGAGGGAAAGGTTGCACCACCAAAACCACCAATATATAATCGAGAACTAAAACTTCTACCACCCAAACCACCAGCGCCTCCATTACCGCCACCGCCACCCCCACTGTTTTCACCGTTAGGAGTGCGGGGTGATAATCCAAGGGGGTCGCCGTCAGTACCTCCACCACCAGCGTTGCCGGGTGCGCCACGACCTGATGCACCGTCGGGATAACCTTCTGTGCCAGTATCTTCTAAAGCAATAGTTGCAGAGTTAAATATGAATCTTGGTGTACCTGCGATACCTTCACCTTTAGAACCATTTGTATCTTCGGTTGATGTTGTATCTCCGTTTGATAAAGTTCTATAATCAGTTTGCGTATAACCAGTGGAAGCATCAGCCCCGAAAAGCCGTCGTCCGGCACCACCACGGAAACCCCTGCCGCTAATATCAACAGTAGCTCCGCCTAAGTTTAAGTTACCAGCAACATCATATACTAAAACACCACCAGTCGAACCATTCCAAGGACTTGCTGTCAGTCCAGAAGTAATGGTAGCGCTGGAATATTGCGGTACGCGAATTACTTGATAAGTTCTTTGTCCTTGGGTACCGAAGGGAGCATTACTGTAGGAATTAATCAGTCCTCCCCCTGCACCTGCACCTTGAATTGCTACCGAACCACCAGTAACGGCTCCCGTGGCAACCACGTATTCATAATTTCCAGCAGTAAAGTTAGGATTATTAAGATTACCACTAGCACCAGTTGGAGGAGGAGGATTAGTAATACCAATAACATCGCCGCCGTTACCATCTCCGTAAGCATCCGTATTACTCGAATCAATATCTGCTCCCTGCATTTGGATAACTAACAACAAATCACCGGGTTGAATTGCTGTTGATGCACCCGTGGGGATTCCTACGGGAATTGAAGTCGCACCAACAGTAACATCAGATGTACCTGGGTAATAAGTATTAATAACACCACTTAGATTATTACACGGTCCATCTTTACAAGGAACGGCGCATAATCGGGCTGTAGCTTGCGCTGAAACTTGAGAAAAATTAGCTTCACCCAGTAATAGCAAACTTTGATAGCTACAGGTTGTAAATACTAAGATAAAGCTACGAATTAGTTTATATTTGAACGATGATTTCATAGTTGATAATTGAGGGAAGAGTTCGAGAGACAAAAATAAAAGGAGATGGGGAGATGATCTAAAATTCTTAACTCCTAACTCATAACTCCTCACTTCTTTGACTATTTAGAGATTCCTGTTGCTGTGGTGGTGCTACTTTTTGTCTGCCGAAACCACCAAATAGTTCGTTTACTTTAAAGCTGACATTAAGATAGGGACCCCCCGCAGAACGATAACCCGTAAAATCGCGATCGTCGGCACTACCGAAGGCGTAACCTATACCAACACGAAAATCTGGTGTTAGATAATATCCAGCTTCTACAGCTATGCCAAATTCGTTGTAATCTTGGGTTGGTTGACCAATCCAGCGCCCTTCAACTGCTAAATCAGTGCGGTAGCCTAATTGAAAATATGCTCGTAATTGCGCTAAGTTGTCGCTACAGGTGTTAGTAAAGTTATTTGCTAAGTCACTCCTGCTGTTACGGAAAGCATATTTACCGTAGAATTCCCAGCGCCAACTGGGTGCGTAGATTGCTTCTGCTGAGAAAAGATGGTCGATCGAACCATTTCCGCTACCAAATAATAATGTATCTGGAGTTGTTGAAGGATTTTGCCGATATTCATATTAGAGTAAAGCGTTAAATTTATCGCTATTCGGATCGCGATATGCTAAACCGACGCGGAGGTTGGCTGTATCTGCTAATCCCTGCAATAGTTGATTGGCTCCACCGGCTTGTTTATAGCGTACTGCTGCGGTTAAGGCTGGCGAAATTTTACCTGCTAATCCTGCGGTAATAACGGTATTATCGCCTTGACTGCTATCGCGGTATTCAAAACGAGCGTTGGCATTGAAGTTGGGATTATCGGTGTATGCCATGCCGATGCTGTAAGTATTTCCCTCAAATAAACCTAAGCTAGAAGCACTTTGCCCAGTTGCATAGGGTTCATCAAAACTGACAACTGTGGCGGTACTGCCTATAAAATATTTAACTACTCGTTCGTAACCTAAATCTAGTCTTAATCCTGGTGCGACGCGAATGCGTTGATTTAAGCCTATTGAACCTCCATCGTTCATCCCGTCGATACCAGAAAAAATCGAATAACGTGCGTTGATGCTGGTATCTTCTGTAAATTTATGTTCGACGAGAGTATCTAAACTAGTGATGTTGTTACCTTCCAACAAGCCACCATCGAAGAATTGATGTGCCAGACGCATTGTCACACCTGGGTATAGCGCCCAATCTAAACCGAGAGTGGTGCGGTTGGGATAAAGAGGATCGCTGTCGTTGAGATTGAGTTCGTTTTGAGCTAAGAAATTTAATGACTGGGTTAAGGGAACGTTGAGACTGGATACTAATTGACTGGCGCTTCCCTCAAATTGGTTGTTAACTCTATCTTCGCGAGAACGATTGACGTATTCGAGTTTTAAATCAGATGCGCCAATTTTTTGTTGAATACCTGCTCTAACTGTAGATAAAGAGTTATCAATTTGACTCCCAGGTGTCGGTAGAGGCTGGGGGTTAAATAAATCAAAAAATTGGGTTTGTTCCGCTGGAGCAATACCGAAGTTTTCTTCATGGTCATAACTTAGTTGAAGGCTAGTTGCATCACTAATTTTTGCAGAAAAACCTCCACCATAACGAGTTTGTCCCGGTACAAAACTCCAAGTGGCATTGTTAGCAAAATTTTCTGTCACCGAACGATAATAAGCTTGTGTTTTGAAGCCTTTGCCAATGTTCGCATTTGCCTCGATGCGGTACGCAGAACCACTGACATCACCGAAATTAAGGGTATTATGTTGCGAACGCGCATATTCACCGACAATGGAACCGGATGATGTCAAAGGAGCGTAGAAATCAACCCCGTATAGTTCAAAGTCTTGCGCTCCTTGTTCTTCTTTTAAATAACTAGCTCCTAGAAATGCTGTTTTATCTATTTTTGAGCTTCCATCTCTCAAGTTAAATAGCAGTCTACCACCATAGAGTTGGCTATCTTCGCCGCCTTCGTTTTGATAGGTAACTACAATCCGATTTACTAAAGTGGCTTGTAAAGGGTTTAATTCAGTTGCAAAAATGGGACGACGGAATAAAATTGTTCCTCTGTCGTAATCAATTTCATAATCAGCACCGCGATATAAAGGTTCGCGTTTGACTACTGTACCGGGACGATTAATTTCTTCTGATTCGAGAAAAATGCTTTCACTACCGGGAATTACCGAGCGACGGGAAACGAAGTAGTAACCGCTTGTCCCGTCTGGAGTAATAGTATCTCGTTGATAACCCTCAATATTATTGGCAAATAATCCAGTTAACTGTAAGTTTCCCAGGTTAAAGTTTCCTTTAAACCCATGCAGTTGCCTGGTGGTAGCGGTATAAAGTTGGGATTGTCTGGCGAATTCTTTGGTGTTGTAATCACCCCACATGAAATAATCGGATTCAGCTCCTTTGATATCGGGAGCGCGTTCGATGCGAGCATAAACGCTATCTATGGAAGGAGCGGTGGCAGTAACTGTAGAATCATCGCCGTAAACGG
>ERZ1740062.976-NODE-976-length-12637-cov-3.865443_pt1 | contig 12637 bp, 13 predicted proteins | sample MGYA00581741_ERZ1740062 | MGnify/ENA primary metagenome ERZ1740062 (study PRJEB43018, sample SAMN04849747) | marine metagenome | isolation source: floating plastic debris | place: Pacific Ocean | collected 2008-09-01 | study: EMG produced TPA metagenomics assembly...
TGGATGGTTCGCAGTAACAAGTAATTTAAAATTGTCCGAATGACGATAATTGCAGCTAATCGTCCGATATCTTCCCAGTTGGGAGTTATGGTAGTTCTGAGAATCGAACCACCAATCAAAAAATTCAATCCCAAGGAAAATGAATAACCCATTTGCAATCGGCTTTCTTGAAAGGTTTTAGCTGAACTTGAAAAAGATAAAGCATTCCGCAAAAAGATGATTAAACCTTTGATCAGACCTATGGAAATTACGAACAGGGCTAATAGTTGACAGATATTTATTGCTATGCTGTTTAGATTTATAATTAAGGGTTCCATATTTAGTTTGGTAATTGGTAGTCATTGAAAGGCAATGGGTGATGAACCCTTACTTGTGTCGCTGATTTATAATTTAAAGTTGTAAATAAATATTTTATGTACACCTGATACACATCAAATCTTATAGGTAAGTAGGTTGGTGTTGAAAATAGTGAATAGTGAGTAGGAATAAGGTTTTCAAGTCGGTTTACATTCCTTAATATAGTTGTGTTTATTTGTGCCGACTTACTTATTTAACCAATTAGATAATAATAATGGTTAAATTATTTCTAAAGTTAGCCAGGATAAGCTCTTGAGTGTATTTTTATGAAACAGATATTCAGTTGTATTCACAATAATTAATCTTTTCTACAGCTTTTCAAACAATTCTGCTAAAACTACATTAGAGAACAAAAAACCATCGGGATCGCCTAGTTGCAACCTCCCATCTACAACTTTTACCCAATTTTCATCAAAATAAGGTTGCAATACTTGTAAAATTTCCTCGATTTGACTTTTACCAAATTGTTCTATTAAGACTTCCAAGTTTATCCCTTCTGCTAAACGTAAACCTAACATTAAGGTTTCCAATAAAACTTCATGAGGCGCTGTGACTTGGCAATCAATTAGACTTCCACCGTTCACCCAAGCGTAATATTCTTTGGTTTTGCGGGGACGAGTAAAGCGTTTTCCTCGAACATAACTCGCTGCGCCCATTCCAAAACCGTAATAAGGACGATTTTCCCAGTAAACTCGATTGTGACGACATTGATATCCTGGTTTGGCATAATTAGAAATTTCATAATGCTTATAACCCGCATTAGTTAAAATATCTTGTGCCATGCGGTACATTTTTACCGTTGTTTCATCCGTTGGTAAAGGGCGATCGCCAGGTTTGTAATAACGCCCAAAAGCTGTACCAGGCTCGATTGTCAGGTCATATATAGATATATGCGTCGGTGCAATTTTGATTGCTTGCTCTAAAGATTCTTGCCATAATAATACGGTTTGATGTGGTAAACCACTTATTAGGTCTATGCTAAAGTTAGCAATTCTAGATTGGTAAATTAAATCAACAGCAGTAAAAATATCTGAAACGGAATGATAACGCCCAGCAGATTGCAATAAGTTTTGTTGAAAAGCTTGTACCCCCAAACTTATCCGATTTACACCTGCATTTGTATATCCTTGCAAATGTTCTTTGTCGAAGGTGCCTGGATCTATTTCCATTGAGATTTCTGCAAATTTGTCAATACCGAATTTCCTCTCTAGAATTTCTAATATTTGCTGTAATTGTTCTGTGGAAAGTAATGAAGGAGTACCGCCACCAAAAAAAATTGTTTGTAAAGGTTTACCTTCGGTATGTATAGTGGCGATTTCTTGACATAAAACTTCAACATATTGAGAAATTGAGCGCGATGTTTCACCTCTCATAGTGTTTCCAACCACATATATGGGAAAATCACAATAAAAGCAGCGTCGCCTGCAAAAAGGAATGTGTATGTAAGCGGCACTGGGCAAAGCTGAAGTAATTGAAGCAATAGGTTGATCGGGCATTATGAGAAACAATTAAATTTACATTACTAATAATTACAAATGATTTAAAAATAGTACAAATTAATGAAATATCTACATTTTTGTAGGTTTTTATCACAAAAAGATGAGAAGTAAAAAGCTGAAAATATTTAGTTATAATGATTGCAGATGCTTTATACATAAGCCTGTAGTTTAACTGCAAATATTTTTAAGATTTTTAACCCGGTTAAATACTTTCATTACTTGATTAAATTGAGTAATACAGTTGCAGGAAATCAATTGCAGGAAATCAATACAATCATGTTTGACGCAATTATTATTTTTTCATTCGTTTTGGCTGCAACGGGAATAGGCTATTACAGCACCGATTTACTTCCCAAGGGTAGCTTAGATGCTGTAACCAATCTAGAAGCTTTACGCTTAGTTGTTGCGGCTTTTGCTGCCATAATCGGTGGCGCAATTGGGCTTCGAGTCCAAACCGGATATCGTCGCTTAGAAGTACAAGTCAGAGAATTGCCGCTCGAAGTTATTTTGACACGTTCAATTGGTTTGGTAATAGGACTTTTGGTGGCTAATTTAATGTTAGCGCCCCTATTCTTGCTGCCAATTCCTGCTGAATTTAGCTTTATCAAGCCATTAGTAGCTGTTATGGGCAGCATCACTCTGGCATATAGTGGCATGAATTTAGCAGATACTCATGGGCGCGGTTTATTACGATTAATTAATCCCAATACAGTAGAAGCAATGGTAGCTGAAGGGACTTTAAAACCTGCTACTGCGAAAGTTTTGGATACTAGCTGTATTATTGATGGTCGCATTGAAACGCTGCTAGAAACCGGCTTTTTAGAAGGACAAATTATCGTACCGCAATTTATTTTATTAGAGTTGCAACAAGTCGCCGATGCTAGCAAAGATCAAAAACGAGTCCGGGGAAGGCGGGGATTAGAGATTCTTAACCGCATTAAAACTGACTATCACGAACTTATTGTAATTAACTCAGTCGATTATGATGATATTGCAACTGTAGATGCAAAATTAGTCAAATTTGCTCAAGAAATTAACGCAACTCTGTTAACTAACGATTACAATTTATCGAAAGTTGCTAGCGTGCAAAAAGTCCCTGTTTTGAACGTTAATGATTTGGTGAATGCTGTACGCCCAAATTATTTACCAGGTGATAACATTGATTTAAAAATACTCAAGGAAGGAAAAGAACCCAGTCAAGGTATAGGCTATTTAGACGACGGTACGATGGTAGTAGTTGAGGAAGGCAGTCATTTCGTAGGTGGTGAAGTACGAGTTGTAGTTACCAGTTCATTGCAGACTTCTGCCGGTAGAATGATTTTTGCAAAACCTCAAGCTTCTGCATTTGCATGAACGCTCGAAGTATATTTCAAATATTTGATAAAATTCATACATCGATGTGGTTCCCCTGCATCGATTCTTTTTTTTACAAGGTTATAAAATTATCATAAAATAATCGGACTTACTCAAAAGTAAGGTGATTGCGTCCGAGTAGAGCGACAGCGATTTGACACTCCTCAATTGCTGGGATTGCTTTCCTACAGTACCCTCAGAGAACATCTACCTGCTTCGCAGCCTGTCTGATAGGACATTGAAGGTTTGCTTGCAATGACCATTTTGCTTTGTGTCAGTTCTGTTATTTATCGATAATGGATAATTGTAAATTAATAAAAAATGGCACGTTCGTTACGTACTAAACTTTGCTCCCTATGCAGTCAATCTGCATCAATTCTCTACAGAGTAAAATACATTGAAAATGGTGATTGGGTTTTCGTATGTCCCCAATGTTGGCAAAAAGTTAGTCCAAATAACCAGTTTTATGTTTACGGTGGAACTTGGAAAGCAAGGAAAAAGTGATGAATAAATAGTTAGGAGTTAGGAGTTAGGAGTTAGGAGTTAAGAATTAATTAATTATGAATGAGAACGAATTTGATATTCCTAAAAAAATAAAATCGCTTTCCCAAGATTTAGTGTGGATGAGCGAATCAGATTATCCTTTCAATATTTTTACATGGTCTAGTCAGGAGTTAAAAGAAGTCAACACCCAGAATTTACTGCAAAAAACCAGCCATTCCCTTGATGCCCCTGTAAAAGTAGTGGATATGGAAAACTTTTTTCAGCGAGCTACAGCCGAAAAAGATTGGTACGACGATGAAGAAAGGGAAATAGCCAAAAAATATCAAGCTCTTGTAGAAACTTTGCAGCAAAATTTAGACAATATTCAAGTCTATAAAGTAGGTGAAGTTGAAATCGATGTTTACATTGTCGGTCAGTTAAAAACAGGAGATTGGATTGGTTTGTCAACTAAAACCGTGGAAACTTAACAATTAATTATTTATTTGTTATTAGTTATCAATCCCCAATCACCGATTTTTGTCAACTCGACTTTCAATTACTTGCTGAATAGATTCTGGTACTCGACTCAGAAAGTTGTAACCTGTTTTGGCTTCTAGTTCATCAACTGAGACTAAATATCTTTTCCAATCATCGCTGGTATTTTGACGATTGGTTACGTTTACAGCGATAACTCTTGTATTTTGAGATATTCCTGCTATACCTTGTGCGGGTTTGTCTAAAACCACAATTACTTTCCATGTAAATTGCGGAGCGGTAACTTGCTTGTTTTTACCAATTTTTCTAGAATTACCATCAACGCCAGCAATAATATAAAGTTCTTTACCTTGCCTAATTAAAGAGCGACAATATTCTTCCAATTCTCGCCATGCACCCCGGTTATTCTCGGCAGTTTGCGGAATAATATTGGTCATTAAGAAAGTAGCTGAATTATCTTGTATCTTAGCTGTTCGATCCGCTGAAGGAACGATATGCCCTCTATCGTATCCGCTACGACTGTAATCGCTAGGTTTGACGCGATACCAGTTTGATGGTAAAGAATCATCCGGACGAAAATCATTTTGACGTTCGATATTACCCAACCAACTTTGATTAAGTTGCCAAGCTACCCAATTTGCCGTGCCTCGCTCTCGATTATACGATAAGGCATATTGAGGTTTTATCATCAGATAATTATTTGGATTTTCTCCGGCATTACTAGGATTACCCATTGTTAAATGAGAACTAACTGGTTGGGTTAATAGCAATTGACAACCAGCAATCGAGATGAGCAGAAATACAGGAATAACAAAAACTAGTTTAGGTTTCACAATACTTGGAACGAAGTTTTCGTCTAGAAGTATTCCATCCTATAGCTACCTTTGAAAAGGGGGGATTTTACATCAAGTTCATTTAATCGGTTAAAGTATACGAATCAAAAAGCTGATGTTTTTCAAATATTTCAACTCGTATTTGCTAGGAGCTAATTGCAACGCAAAACTCATCCCTTAATTATTAATTATTTATGACAGCTAGGTGAACTAACATTAATTGCTTTTCATCCTCAAGTGTCTTCAGCAAAGGACTTTTGATTGCTTTTTTCGCTATCAGAATTTGTATTTCCAACGGCAAGTTCTCAAAATCTATTTCTTGCTTTCGGCTAGTATCTTTTTCCGGACACCGCCATTCATACTTAACCGTAAAATTCCTATAAAGCGACCATTTACTTAGGCTACCGTACTTAAGATGGGTAAGGTCTTTAGTGCAAGTTACTATGAGTTGTGATTGCATTTCTACTGAAAAAGTCATAAGTATAAATTAAATCTTAAATTTTGGGTTTATCGCTTGAGAGTGCTAATTATATTTTGTCATCTTGAGGTGACAATAACGTGACTTTTTAACATTGAGAAAAACTAATAGAATGTTATATATTCTGTAATGATTTTTTTTGATTCATATTAGTCTATATTCTCAGTGATAGCAGTATATTATTTAATTATTAAATCAATCGATATTAATAATATTTAATTAGGTAATTTACGCAATGTACGTAATTTATTGACAAAGCACAAACCTCCTCAAAAAAAACATCAATAATATTTCGACTTGTATTATTTCATAACCATAACAAATATACATAGGTAACTGTCAATCAATTTACAAAAAAAACTTCTAGACTAAGTATTATGTCTTATTTGGCATCAGTGATAATACTATCTTATAAAGGGAATAATTTTTCTTTAACCTTAGAAACCCGCTTGTTGGATGAGTTTTGCTTAAACAGAATAAAATTTACTAGATAGTATATTTATCTATTTTTCGTAAACTTCTAACGGTAAATAATCGGGATCCTTAAAAAAGGTAAATCTTTTCTTCGTAATCTCATCAACTCTAATATCTTCTACTGCTATACCTTTTGACTTTAAATATTGAACAGTTTCTTCTATATCATCGACTTCAAAAGAAAGATGTCTTAAACCACAAGCTTCTGGATTGCTAACTCTCTGAGGTGGATTAGGAAAAGAGAATAACTCTATTTGGTCGTTTTCTCCAACTCGTAAATCTAATTTATAAGAATTTCTCGAATCACGAAAAGTTTCTTTGATAATCGAAAAACCGAGAATTTCTGTATAAAACCTCTTGGAAATTTCATAATTCGAGCAAATAATTGCTACATGATGGATTTTATTGGCTTTCATTTAAAATGGGTAATGGGAATAGGCTAAAAGATTTTGGGTTTTTGATTTAAATTCTTCCTGCCTCCTTGTTTCCTTGTTTTCCCATCCCCATCTTCCCATTAACCGATTAAAAATCTTGTAATGTCGTTTTGGAGACGATTCTGGTTTTCTTTTTATCGGCTTCTGATAGTTCTTCTCCAGATTGCAAGCGGGTAGCAGAAGTTTGTAAAACTGTTGCTGCGCTGTTATCTCCCATTTGCAAAGCTGTTTTAGCTGCGGTTTGTAGCATAGTAGCAGCACCGGCTCTATCGCCTTGTTGTAGTTTCGCTTCTGCAAGCTGGGTTTGCCGATACTTTGCTAGTGCTAAAATATGGGGCTGAACTTTTGGATTAACTGCGGGTTGATATGCTCGAACTGAATTAATTTCTATGGGGATAGTTTCTGAAAGTAATCCCGTCATATTGCCTGCTGGGTCATCGTAACGTACTTGTATTTGGGCTATAGTATGAGTACCTTCTGGTAATTGTCCCAAATAAATATTGGCTAAAACTGTTCTTTGGCTATCCTTCATTAAGTCTCCCAGACGCACGGCAAAACGTCCATCTGTTTCCTGTTGTACTGGTAATTCAATGGTATCAGGAAATACTTGAGCTACTGGTTTGAGTTCTGCAAATCTAACCTTAGGTAGCAAGGAGAATAACAGATAGGCATTTGTCAAACCTACAGCTTGGATGCGACTGAATAACTGATTAAACTTGTTTTCGGCTTCCTCTGGTTGTTCAATATGAGACAAACTACCACCGCCAGCATCAGCAATTTGTTCGAGAATATCTTGGTTCCAATTATCGCCAAATCCCAGAGAATTCAAAGTTAAACTGTAGCCGACAGCTAAGTTAGCAAATTTGAGACAGCGATTGTTATCACCATGTTCGTTTTCACCATCAGTTAATAAAAAAGCTTGGGAAATTGCTTCATTTTTGCCCTTCGCTAATTCTTCAATACCCAAACGCAAACCTTCGTCAATGGAAGTACCACCATCTGCACTGAGACGGTTGATTTGTTGTTTTATATGTTCTCTATCTTCAATTACCTGATTGGGAACGAGTACTTTTGCACGATGATCGAAAACTACAATACTAAGGCGATCGCCATTTTTGAGTCGATCGACGATGCGGTTTGCGGCTTTTTTTACAGTTTCCAGGGGACGACCGTTCATGGAACCGCTATGGTCTAAAATCAAGCATAAATTAAGAGGAACGTTGCGGTCGAGATTTTCAACCTTGGCAGTTAGAGAAATTGCTAACTGACGTTGAGAGCTTGATTGATTTGCATCAAGATTGCTATCATTAAGTTCGGGCAGTAAGCTAACTTTCATATTGGTTGCGGTTCCTTGCAAGGAATATACATTATATATAAATAACTCCAGAATGCAGTATCAGGGCTACGGAAAAGTCCTATTGGAGTTTGATATCTTAAATGATATTCATAATTTTGCTGACTTAAAAATAAAATTGCACGCAATGAAGAGTGGCAAGAGAGGAGACAAGGGAAAAAGGTAATGCGGAGAAATATAACACAAGGAAGAGAGTCCTTTAAATTATCTCCCTCCAGCATTTAAACAAACTAAGCCGCACGTACAGATAAATGCAGGAGAAAACCTACACTCTCAACTTGGAGCAAAATACAAAATTGTAAAAAGCGAGGAATCCGTACCTTCATAGTCGTTATCCGTTGCGTTAGTATGTACTACAGTTAATAGCGTTAATTCAGGCAACGGTTGAAAAATGGAAAATTCTCCCATCAAGGCTATGCAAGCGCCTTATACGGGCGACAATTTTTATCGCACGCCACCACCAGATTTACCTTCATTACTGTTGAAGGAGCGTATCGTGTATTTGGGAGCGCCACTGGTGCCAGAAGTGACCAAATTAATTATTGCTGAGTTACTTTATTTGCAATCCGAAGATCCAGATAAGCCAATTTAAATTTATATTAACTCTGTTGGCACAAGCTTCGGCGATCAACCTATTGCTTTTGAAACAGAAGCTTTTGCAATATTCGATACGATGAAGTACATAAAACCACCTATCCATACTATTTGTATCGGTCAGGCGATGGGTATGGCTGCAATGTTACTCAGTGCTGGAACAAAAGGTTGTAGAGCAGCTTTGCCTCATGCATCCATTGTTTTAAAACAGCCTATTAGCGGCACAAGAGGACAAGCAACTGATATTCAAATTATGGCAAAAGAGGTGTTTGTCAATAAAGAAGCAATGGTTAATATCTTTAGTCGCAACACCGGGCAAGATAAAGAAAAAGTTAAGGATCGCTTATTCTACATGACTCCAGAACAAGCTGTAGAATACGGTTTGATTGACCGAGTTTTTGAAAGTAAATCGCAGCTAGCTTCCGAATCTAACGCACCAGCTGGAGTTCTATAAATAATTGAGTTGAGAATTCCCCTTCAAGGATGAAATTTGTTTTAAGTTCATCCTAGAGAAGTTTATTGCTGCAATCATTTGGAGTTTAAGCAGAGCAGGGGTAAGAAGAAATTATGATTATTTTTTAATTATTCTAACTTCTGTATCGCTTCCAAATTCTTATTATCATCCCCAATTAATTACAAACGGAGTCAAAAATATGCCAATAGGCTATCCTAGCGTTCCTTATAAAATGCCAGGGGAACAGTTCACACAGTGGGTTAATATTTATACTCGTCTTGCTCGCGATCGCATCATTTTTCTAGGTGAAGAGGTAAACGACCAGATTGCGAATGAAATCATCGCTATCATGTTATATCTTGATTCTGAAGACCCGGGCAAGGATATTTTTCTTTACATAAATTCACCTGGTGGTGTAGTAACATCCGGTTTAGCCATTTACGATACCATGCAGCATATCAAGTCTGACGTGGTCACAATATGTCTTGGTTTAGCAGCTTCAATGGGTTCATTCCTGCTTGCTGGTGGAACAAAAGGTAAGCGATTGGCATTGCCTCATTCGCGAATCATGATTCACCAGCCTTCGGGAGGTACTCGGGGACAAGCAACCGACATCGAAATCGAAGCCAAGGAAATTATACGGATTCGTCATCAGTTAAATGGCATTTACGCTAATAATACTGGGCAGCAATTAGAAAAAATTGAGAAAGATATGGATCGCGACTTTTTCATGTCCGCCGAAGAAGCCAAAGAATATGGTTTGATTGACAAAGTGATTGAAGAACGACCTGCTTAGTGTGGATGGGGCATGGGGCATGGGGAAGAAAAAGTTAGGAGTATCAGTTATGAGGAAAGAAACTCTTACTGGGTTGTTAACACGGCAATTCCTTTTCGGTTTAATCCCCAATTCCCAATGCCCATTCACGCGAAGCGTGCGGGCGTATACCAATTCCCGATAAAAGTGTAATTTATGAACTTTAAATTGAAAATTAAGTCTTTATTATTAGGTAGCTTCAGTTCCGGAGCTATAAACGTATTATAATCAGTCACTTACTTTAATAATTAGGTAAGCTGATACCTGTTAAAAGTGCTTCTGATAGTGATAGCTCGAAATGGATCTTTTAGATTGCTACCGTTTATTGGGTTTAAGGTCGGGAGCTTCTTTTACCGACATCAAATCGTCTTATCGCCGACTGGCGCAACAATATCATCCTGATATTAACCCAGATGATGAAAAGGCTAAGGAAAAATTTATTGCTTTGACTGAGGCATATAAATTGCTATTGCAAGTCATGCCGCCTCAAGAAAAAAGTTTTTCCCAACATGTGTCGCAAGCCGTTGAAAAGCCGCGAAATAAGCCTACAGAGGTGAAAGAGAAGCGGCAGCAAAAACCAAATCCCGCACCTAGACAAGCACCCCCGCAAAAACCAAAACCAAAACCACCTCATGTTGCAGAAATTGAACGACGGTTAAAGTGGAAGACTTACGAGCAGCTACAGCAGTTTTTGAAACAAAGACGTTTTCCACAAGCTGTTGCTTTGGCAGAAGCTTTGGTGGAACGTTTGCCCCAGGATGCTGAGGTGCGCCAGTGGTTAGCAATATCATACCAACTTTGGGGAAGGGCATTAATTACTGAAAAACAGTTACTTAAAGCCAGAATTTATCTTAAGAAGGCTTTGAAAACTGACCCAAATAATAAGTCTTTAGTTAACGAGGTGCAGCGCGATTTTAAGAAGTTGGAGCAGGTTTTTTGATTAAAAATGATGGGTAGGTAATAGGGAAATGGGAAGAAATCATATAGTTCGGTAATCATATACAAACTATTTGCTAGACTTACCCATAATATTTAACGTTTCCGTTTCCATTTACACCATTCCAAGAATTGTAATTGCTGAGTTTGATTTTTTAGATTCCATAAACCCGATTCCCATCACCAGGTAAAATAGTTAAAGACCGAGGATTTATTCTATACCCTACAGTAACTTCAATTTCTCCATCCCAAACTTCGATTGAAAGTACTTTATCATCGGAACCTTTGTAATCAAAGTATTCACAAGTTTGGGCTTTACGTCTTTGGATTGTACCGAGGCGAGTCATCCTCGCTACTCCAGAATCTACACATTTATAATTTTCATCTGCAAAATTTAACTGTTGCGGTGGTGATTCGCTAATATCTAATCGATCTGTAGCTTCGAGTAATGCAACTTCTACGGTGTCATCTTCATCCACGCTCAACCATCTAATTTCATTATCATCTTGCAACATATATTCAAACCAGGAATATTCATCAACTGTATAGGTAAGTTTTCCTTCTACCACCCAGTCAACACCCATATATTGAACAATATCGCCAATTTGTAAATTAAATATATTGCGTTTTAGCGATGGCAATTCTTTAGGTTTACTACTACCAGATAACGCACCCCGTTTTTGAAGTACCAATAAATAAGCACCAGCAGCGACTATTGCAATTATTCCCAACCAGATTAGTACTGTCATAATTAATTGTTAGTTGTTAAGAGTTAAAAGTTAAGAATTAGGAGTTAGTAATTCTGAAAATATTCAATGCTCAATACCCAATGCTTATTAATTAATTCAACCATCGTGCTTGGGATAGATAGCGCACAATTATCGGATGGGAAAGTCGATTAATTTCCACGTTTCCTAACTGTATATCTTTGGGTAATTCAAATAAATTATGTAATATCGATTCGGTTAAGAAGCGTGTTTCAATAGGAAGTTTTAATTTATCTAAGTTTAATTGATAACGCGATGCTAATACAAAACCCCAAGGTCCAAAACTGGGAACGTTTACGGTGTAGGGATTCACGTTTAATCCTACTTCCGAAAGTGTTGCAGCAATACAACCGATGACTTTGGGAGCAAAAAATGAGCTTGATGCTTGCGTTACTAACACGCCTGTATCTGTGAGTCTTCCTAATAAACGACGATAAAAACCTTCTGAGTAAAGTTTAGCGATAACTTTTTGGTCTGGATCGGGAAAGTCTGCAATAATTACATCGAAGCTGCCTTTTAATTTGGGGGCGCTTAAGAATGCATCGGCGTTGATTATTTCTACGCGGGAATCTTGCAAAGAGTTACCGTTTAAATTTCTTAATTGAGGATGACGGCTGGCTAGTTTAACAACTTCTGGATCTAGTTCAATTAGTACAACTTTTTCAACTTCTTTCCATTTGAGTACTTCTCTTACCGCCATTCCATCGCCAGCACCCAATATTAAAACTCGTTTTTTCGAGGGTGTTGCACTCATCGCCGGATGTACCAATCCTTCATGGTAGCGATATTCATCCACAGTGGATAGTTGCAAGTCGCCGTTGAGAAATAATCTCACATCTTTTCCTTGGCGGGTTAAGACGATTTTTTGATAAGGAGATTGTACTCGTTTAATTATTGGTGCTGAATATAAATTATTTTCTAATTTGTTACTAATGGGTATGCTTGCGGGTGCAAGAGTTAAAAGTAGTACGCCCAAAACTAAACCAATATAACTCCAACGCCTTAAATGGGGAAAATTGCGTGCGATCGCAAATACCATGAAAGCCGGTAAGGAGCCTAAAATAAAAGCGGTGGGAAACATTCCGCACATCGGTAGAAAGATAACGGGAAAAGCTAGCGAACCGAAAAGCGCTCCTAAATAATCTAGTGCCAAAACTCCAGCCAAAGCTTCCCGCACACCTTCTTGCATTTCCAATACCCGGGTTAAAATTGGCACTTCCAAGCCCGCCAATATTCCTAGCAAAATAGTGACCAGAAATACCCCCAGCCACATCGAACCGTACATTACGACTAACGCGCATACACCCAGAGG
>ERZ1740062.977-NODE-977-length-12636-cov-14.841110_pt1 | contig 12636 bp, 13 predicted proteins | sample MGYA00581741_ERZ1740062 | MGnify/ENA primary metagenome ERZ1740062 (study PRJEB43018, sample SAMN04849747) | marine metagenome | isolation source: floating plastic debris | place: Pacific Ocean | collected 2008-09-01 | study: EMG produced TPA metagenomics...
TTCTTTAAAACCAGCTACTCTAGTATTGTTGATGCAGTGATTGAACAAGCTGCAAAAGGTATGTTTTGTTAAATCATGTACACTCAAAAACCTCAAAGTTAATAAAAGCTTAGTATGATACTAGTTATGATAAAATTATCTCCCCTTTTTCTGATTCAAACCTGCACAAGATTTATTTATTTTATGAACAGATTGAAACTTGCGCTTAGTGCCATTTTGATAGTGATGACTTAAGGGAAATAACTGTTAGCACCAACATGAGAAAACTCTGTAGCTCTAACACAGCCACGGGCAAAGCGCGGCCTTCGAGCCATATTTTGCCGCCTTATTGCCACCTTCTGTCTGAGCAGTTTGCCATTATGGTATGGGATATCCTTGTCATTTGCTAAGAGCTACTCATTAAGAGATGTCAGATTCAATCAACTAATCTGAAGACAATCACTAGTTTTTCTCCTGGCCCATACCCTAACCTTCTTGGACTGGCAGTCGATGAAAGCCCGGTTTTAGATTATGTGTTGCTGACAAAATATTCCTTAGGGTTGGTTTCAGAGCTTAATCAGCCTATTCTATGACCATAATAACATCTTTTTGAGTGTAATCACAAGTTTTTGAATTAAAAGTTACCCAAACTCTTGGCCTTTTATCGATAACCGAAACCGCTATGAGTTTGGACAGTAAATTGGTAACAACCCTGTTAAGTCTTCGCGTTAGCCCTACATAAGCAAGATTTTTTGGGGTTTGAGTTGTCTTCCTGTTTTGTAAGAGGGGACAACTCCGGAAGTCAAATTCTCAGCACCTGAAAGTGGACATAATTTCCCTACGCTTTTGAAACCCCTTGGGTTCTTACTTGTCAAAATATATTGTCGTGTTCAATACACACTTTGACCTATATCATGGTGGTCTACAGCCAGACTACAACATTAAACAGGCATATGGGCAGGTGAACTTTGACTGCGGCAATCGGCTGTACAAAAAGAGCTTTCATCTGAAAAATCTGCCCCATCCATGGTGTAATAATATTTGCAGAAACTGTAATAAGTCTGCAAAATTGTCCATTTGTGGCTGTTATTATTTCCTAAAACGCTTATCAGACTCTCAGATTCTGGGTTAATGGATGTTACAACAAGTGTCTGGTCTTTCTATGAGCCATACAAACGTTCCCGCAGGGCACTCTGCACATGCGCAGCCACATGGCTCTCCAATTTTGCTCTTTGATTATAATCCCAATGAAATCGAGTTCCTAACTTAAAAATAATTTTTTGGACCTATCATAGATATTTGTTTTTGTGGCACATTAACCATGTTTTGTTTAAATTTAAGCTTGCTTTATTTTGTCTCTCTATCTTCCAGGTGTGAACATAATGTATGTGCTGTTGCAACCATTTTTGACATCACGCTTTATGGCAGAAGTTCAATCAAGGATTCAAGCTGGAGATCCATCTGCTGCGAAGCTGATTCCTATTGTGGCCCTGACAGGACGTGAGTTTTACGGCCCGAGTGCAAAAATGATTATCTGCAAGGGATGGTTATCATGTTTCCCTCTGCACAAAGCAAATTGAGCACATAAAAGTAGGTTACTAAGGCAGTTGTCTTAAGATAATGCCACGCATCAGGCATTGAGGGCTTGAAAATGTTTTTAGATCGAGTATGGAGTTCCCACCCACTCCCCAGAGAAGATATTCTTTTAGCCTGCCGTGTAGCTTTGTTTTCTGCTTGTAATGTAGACTACATAACATTGTCATTCCAAGCTATAACCACTGTCAGGCCCCACGCAGATTAATTACCATAAAATTTATAAATTTCTCTATAAGTTTATGGTAATTGCAAACCCAGATTTTATAGCCATAGGTTCTTTTTGGCAGAAGCCTGTACTTTTCAATAGATTTGTCTTACATCGGAGGTGCATGTAACTTAGGTAGTCATCGTTCTGTTATGTGGCGGCCTCATAATACATGTATTAAACCTTCACCACAGTCTAAACGGCACTGAAAGAAATTTCGCTAGGTAAGGATACATACATGTACATTATTATGTCAATCCGTAATAGTGATTTTTTTCAATATAGCCAATCTGCCGCTTAACTCTCTTTATGAGTATTATCGTCCTGACACCACACTCTTTGAGGATTATATACGGGACACTTCACATGCTCTGCTAAATGTGACAGAAGATTGGGCAGCTTCTAACGATTGTGATACAACTACTGCGGAATGTCGAAATGACATTGTAGGCCACGCCAGGAGAGCTTATGGCATAACCAATCAACTGTCAGCATTTGAGACTATGTAAGTTGATTTCTGGCCATTTTTAGTTCATTGTCAGCTCATGCAGAATTACCTTAGTCCGGTATTTCTCGATGAAATTCATGAATATACTGGAGATTTGGTCGCATCGCTGCAAGAAGTGTACTTGGAGCTGTCTTCTCCTTGACCAAATGCGCATAACTTCACATTTGTATAATATTTTATTGTTGCTTGTATTCCCAGGGCTGATACTCCTTCCAAAATAGCCCATAAGGCTCAGCCCAAAAACAAGTCTTAGGGGGCGTTTTTGTCCAACAAATGTGCACAGTGGACTTGCTACAATAGTTGGTGTTTTGCTCTATGAGTAAGTGAAAGGGCTCTATTTTGCTTTTTTCATAGTTGTGAATAACTCGAGCGGCAGCTTCAAAGCAGTTTCAGTGTTGAAAATATATCTTATGGAACAAATTGCAGATAAAATGAGATGTTTATTGTAATCAATGTAATTGAAAACTGGTCGAGTGGTGTGCATTACCAAGGGTTTGGGGCTTGGAATTGGGCCGCAAACCAAGTGGATACAGGGGCCATTCTAGCTAATGGTCGCGGTGGTTGCGAGACCACCTTTTGCACTGAACAAAGAGAATTTTTTGACAAAAATATTGTCGCTTTTTGTTTTCAAACCGATCTAAAGCAATGATTTAAGCAAAGTGTTGTGCAAAATACAGCAGATTCTTTGAAGAGGCTTGTGGACTCTTTTTAGGTATAAACTGAGAAAAATGGTCAGCGAGCAATCGAAGTGTAAGATTTAGTGGAATAACGCCCACCCTTCGGCTGATTTCTAGAATGGCCCCTGGGATAGGGGCACATTTTGTTAGTGTATACCCTGCCAGGTGGGTATGATATGACGAGTATCAGCCCTGGGCTTGTATTGTACACTTATCTGCCAAACTCTTGTGACTCGCTCCAAGTTTCTGATTTTATTTAATAGGGCACATGAACAATGTCCCCGAATTGCTTTTCCCAACCAGTCAACTCAGTCACAATATAGCAAGAATATGATGTTTGCGCTTTCATTGATTGAGAAAGTTCAACAGATCCAAAATAGTGCATTGTGGAGTACCCTTTCAAATGCACTTTTGCCTTATATATAAATTTTGTAGGCCTAGCGTTAACTCTGCTGCATTTGTTGTTATTCCAGGAATTTCGTTGGCCTGGTCAACCAACATCCTTTATCCTTTTGATGCTGGACTTTGCTGAACATACTGGTCTAACACTGTGGCAAAACCTAGCAATTTTCATGTGATATTTAAGTTACAAATGTCGTACATCTGCTAGACTGTTCTTTTACTTGTGGCATGGTTTTATCTACATTGCTTTGCTGACTGTTCTGGCACACTGTAGCACTTGCTATCAACCATCCCCGAAAAATGGTGATCAACGATAGTCACTTATTCCCCTTACAAAACACTAAATTTTGTTGATGTTGTTTTTTTGGCTCTTCATAAAAATGATAAAGTTAGAAACAAAAAGCAAGCTAAGCTTCACCTGTTGAACAATTTTATTATATAGGATGAGAGGTCTTGAAGTGGCAATGACCGACCGCTGTAATGGCAGCATACAAATGTGTGAAGCTTTCACCTCATTGACAGCTGCACAGATGGACATCTACTATCAAGAAGTCGAATTTCGCACCATGAAATTCTCAAACAGCATCATCCTGCCTGCAGGTGTGGCATTTAAAGATCGTCAGAACGCCAACACATACAATAATATACAGCAAGTGAAGAAAGCTGAGAATGGTTCATTAATTACAGTTCAGGTCAGTGCATGTAAACTGTTCTAAAACAGTGATTTGAAATCATCGCCCAACAAAGGAATACTACTTGTCTTCGACTGAAAATATACATCTTGGAACCATGTTTATCAAACTCAAATATGTCTGTGTGCTTTCTCCCATAGATGTACTAATACTAACTGAATTTTTACACAAACCCCTAGACAGTGATATTTGTGTCTTGTCTAATACGGTGTCGAAATTCTTCTCTGTGTTCTGGGCGTCTGGCAATATATCTTGATCAGTATATTATATCATATCAACTCTGCTGGAAAGTGTATTTCCAGTGACTGTTCACAATTGGATATTATTCCAGCGATACTTTTGAGTGAGTGAGTGACACAGGTACCATACCGAATTAATCCCAGACTTTTTCTAATAAGCTGAACTTGACCTGACCCTGAACAAGCTGTCCCATTCTATCCCTAATACTAAATAGAGGTTTTGTGTCACTGTTGTATTAAGCCTGCTACCAGTGCTACATAAACCCGTAGAATAACCATCTGCCAGCTTGTCCTTGATTATTCACTTGTCACACATACGATAGTGGTAAAATGACATTGAATGGCTGTTATGAAACTTAACACCTTGGAAAAAATTACTTTCACCGAACTTTAAGATATACATACACATGTATGCGTAGTTAGTAAAAGACAGGTACAGTATGCGGGCAGTATACATGTACATCCTGGACATAATACGCTATATGCGTGCATACATGTGGGACACATGTACATGTACACCTCAAGGACGTTCAGGACATTGATTGTTCATAATAAACTGGTGCCGCTACTGGAGTTGATTGTTATACTCCATAGATAGGTGAGGGTCTCAATGGAATCATGTCAACACCTGGATTCAGCTTGCAAGACTCTGACGGGATGATAATACCCGCAACATCTGAATGTGGGGGAGACGACTGCATGTGTTTAAACTACCCCGATGATTCTGTGCAAACTGATGTGGTACAAGGAGGTGTGAGAATTGTTGGGGTTTTCTCAATAAGAGAGGGCGACTGTAGGTATGTGAGCCCACCTGGTGAATGATCAATTGTTTTTTGCCCACTGTACTATAATTGTTTTGATTTGTTCATTATCAAGGGCTACAACCGGCATTTAAAGTTGCCTATTTTGAAATGGTAATATTTTCAGGTAATGAACATAAATTTTGATTCACTCCATTGATTGATGGACAGTACATCTGAAAAATAACCTTGATAATTATAAATTCCCAACAATATCAGACCGGAAAATATGGAGATCATTTCAACCTCTCCTGTAAGCGAATAAATGGTTTATCTATTCACAGATCCCCAGCGTTGCCGGCAGCTATGCAGAACATTGAAGCGCTACATTTTGCTGTGGAATTCATCAACAACAATCCCTACATCCTACCTCATACAAAGCTTGGCCTTGACCTTTTCGGATTGAGTTCGTGTGCAGCAAGCATAGCTGATCAATTTGCAAACTTAACAAAAGTTACAAATATCACAATGGAACCCATAGTCGGGTTAGTCGGGCTAGAGTCAAGCCATCACACAGAGGAGTTCTTCAATCAGCCAATGCATTCTCTGGTCGGTAGAAAATATATATGAACGCCATCTTCTTAACTAGCATAAACCCTGTCAGCTGACTAAACCGTGTTTTTCATCCTTGATAGAATAATTGAAGATATCGTTTCGATATTGGTATTGATATGGCTCAAAAAAGTTTAATTACGGAATGTAAGAAATAAAACTTACCATGGTAATTCTTATTTCAGATGGGTTTACCGCCAGTTATCAGTCCGTCAGCCAGTAGTACGACTTTCAATGACAAGACAAAGTATCCGTACTTTCTACGTACTGTCAGTGATGATTCACATCAAGCTAAAGCGATGGCAGATCTGATTAAACATTATGAGTGGTCTCATGTCATGTGTCTCTACAGTGAAGGTACAGTTTTATCTTTAAATAGCTGGTTGATAATGCACCAGGACAGGACAAACCCAAGCTACATAAATCCTGCAGTATTATCCTTATTTGCCAACGGTTTTCAGAAAAGTAGGACTCAACTCATGTCGAATCACGAAACAACTGTGGCTTTGGGTACTCACTTTACTGTGGATGTACTTGATCTCATACCATAACTCCACAATGACTGAAAACCACATAGATCACTGAGATCATCCACAGTGTAGGGGGAGTTGTCTGTTTTCAATGTATGAGAAGAAAACTCCCATTTACAGTACTTCGAACCTTGAATAATGTTGTAAGAATGTACTTTACATAATGTTGTATATTTTTTAGGACCCTACGGGGAACATGGAATGAAGGAATTAGCTAAAGCCTTGAACTCACATGAAATCTCCGTTACTAGAGCTGAGAAAATCACAAATAGGATGATGAAGCAGAGCAACAAAACCAACTTGGACTTTCTTCTTAACCAATTCTCACAAAACGGTAAGGAGAAAGAAAACCCCTGCGAAAGCTTTTATTCTTGCTTCTATGGACTTTCATCAAGCAATGTTTTGTGTGATTGTTCCTTTTTCAACTCATGCGGCATTCCTCAACCAGTTTTCACCTATTTTGCTCAGTTGACAGTCCCCAACACAGCACACTTTTTCAAATTAAGCTTCAAACCACTGATTTCAGTGTCTGCTCTAGTGGCATAGCAAGTCAATGTTAAAAATATCTTTGCTTCCTCTACCTTCTCCAGTGTAGGAGGAAATAATGATTGTATAAATTGAATCGTGTTCAAGCATACAGCTTCCAGGAAAACACCTCTGTGATAGTATTATACATGAGTGGTCAGGAAGCAAGAACAGTGCTGGATTCTGTTAAGAGAAACTGGAGACTTGACAACAAATCTATAGTATGGATAGCTCCTGACCAATGGGGAACAAGTTCTTACTTCCTCAATGGTTTGTTCAATTACAGGCATTGTTTGGATTTTGTTGACATGAGATTACTATTAATGACCATTTTCCTTGTTTATAATGAGTCCTGTCTATGAAACACCTTTATTCTTTTGCATCTTCTTTGCCAAAATCTCTTTACATCTTTAGGTTGCAGGCCATGTAAAGTAATGTAATCTCATGATTTGTGGAGGTAACTCCTTACTACATCTTCATCATCTTTATTTTCACACATTTTTCAAGGATATGAAGATATTGCAGCAGGGGCAATAACCTCAACCTTCAATACAAAGAACGTCTCAGCATTCAATGACTTCTATACAGGATTAACTCCTGCAAACAGAACAAGCTATCCCTGGTTCGGTGAATACTGGCAAGATCACTTCAGCTGTGATCTAGCGGGTAAACTTTCTTGGAATTTCAACATTATACGTTCTGTAACCTATTTTGCCACGCAATTGCCTTATTCTTGTTCTTTCCAGTCAACTTCTGCTATGGGATAAGGTTTTTCCTCCTTTTAACGAAATAAAAGTCACATATGTTAATGGCGGGAGGGCCTGCCTATTTGTGGGTGCGAATTTGATGAGAAGCCTTTTTTGCGATTTTCTTCAGGTTATTTCAAATATGGCAAAAGATGCGAGGATGGATTGACCCTGCCAGTAAAACCAGAAGACCAAACTCTGGTACCATACATAATAGATGCTGTGTACGCTGTAGCTCATGGTCTACATGATCATATCAATAAACACTGTAGTGATGGAACCTTGTGTGATGAAGCAAGGTAGGTACAGAGAGTAGTGCTGGTTTGATATGGAATTTGAGACTTTTAGGTTTGATATGGTCTGGAGGTTTGATATTTCCAATACCGATATCAATATGATGTGCTACGATAACCCGATTGTCAATATCAGTGCTTCGATTTTTTCGATATTAGTGTTTCAGTATATATTGGTAGAAATTATCATGTAAAACTTAACAAATGGTGAGAATATTTTGGACACAGGGATTTCAATTATTCAATAGTTCGATCAATATAGTATTGGCTTTTGAATTTGGCCACAATCTTTCGATATTGTAATGGCAGTTTTTGATAAAGTCGATAATATTGAAATTGAACCAGCACTACCGGAGAAACTTTCTCTATATACATTACTAAACCTGTTCAATGGTTAAACTGCAAGTCAATTGTGGTCAGAAACAACTCACAAAAACGAACAATCGATCGATAAGAGCAACTTCCCAGTAGCCGTACCATTCTTCAATGTAAAAACAGTTGCCGGACACAAATGATCGGTAAGAAAAGATCATTGCTGGATGGTCCTTTGTCTGGTTTTAGGTATGACTTGCCAAACTTAATTGACTCTGTGAAAGCAGTGAAGTTTGTGAGTCAGACAGGAAGAGAAATCAGCTTTGATGCTTACGGGAACGCATTGAATGAATACAGCTTTTTTAATTATGTCAAAGATAAGGAGGAAACTGTTGCTAGTGGTCAGAGGTACATCTATAAACAGGTATGGAGTTACTGATATATGGTTTGATTTTATTAGTTCATGTTATCTGAGGCCTCAGGCTGTGGCGAGCGGAGCAGAGATTTAACATTTCTGCCCCAACATATAATGTGTAAAAGTTATCAAGTCACACTTGGTTGCCGAGCGAGCTATGTAAGCATTCTCTGTGAGATTATAGGAGTTGTGCTCCCCCATTGAATAGACGCACAACCTCTCACTTATTACTGCTTAGTTTGACAGCCATTATTGTTATCCAACTAAGTCTAAATATCATATCAAATTCAAACTCCTGACTACAGCCTCTTACATGTATTTGTGCACAGTCCTAAGTCCTACACCAAGGCCTACCGGTGACTGAGTTTACATTAAGATCTCATCGAAGATACCCAATATATTTTTTTGGAATGGAGTATTTGTATCGCATATTGTTATATTATATAAATAATTGTTTATACATGACTATTGTATTATAATACAAAATATTATGAAGATTACACAACACTGATTGCCTTTTATTAAAGGTTGGAGAATGGGATGGAGAGTTAGATATGAGTAGAGAGCCGGTTGCCTATATCCATCCAAGCCTGACAGAGCAGCCCATTTCTCAGTTAGAATCAACATGCAGGGGAGACAACTGTCCTCATGTTGAGTGGTGGTTGTATGATATTCCTTATCTATTTGATCAAACAAACCAGAAAACTGGCAGAACTTCATCGCTGTTTGTCAATATGTATGATACGTATGAGGGAAATGGTGAATGTTCGGGTGAGTTTGGAATTGTATCAATATCTGTATGTTGTGTACAATAAAATCAGTGCCATCATTAGATTTTGCTGACTTCTCAACGTGAAGAACCAAACTTTTGCTCAATAACTCAGAACTGCCAAGTTATAACAGTACCGCTTTGTAACATGAAAAAGATGTGTGAGATAAAATGCCAAACATTGTAAAAAATGTACACATTACCCAAAAGAGCGGATGCAGCCAAAACAGTCGGCTCTTTGTGAATATTGCTCTTTTAATGGTTATCTCCCTACAGATTAGGAGGAGACAGCTTTGATCGTTATAATACAAACACCCCGGTTAAAAAGAAGCCATAATAATATATACAATATACTTCACATTGCAGGTTTTAGCACTGATGCATATTTCCAGTATCTAGCTACAAAGTTTATATTTAATGAGTTGGAAGCTGAATCACCGAGTAAGGGAATAAACAATCTTATTCAGAATCATTGTGGAGATTCGGAGCTCTTACACAGACTAATGCAGACTTATGATTTGAAAACATTCACTGATGGTCATAGAGATCTACAAAAAGATAACATTGCCAGTTATATAACTGCGGCAGGTGACTACTTTTAACTCTGTTACATCCAGTCTGATATATTTAAAGGGAAAGGACGAGTTTGTTGCCATGAATCAATTGACAGCAGTAAAGAATAGTCCAGGCAGCATCCCCACAGCGTCAGCCTTGCACATGACTTTACGTGAAAAACTTAATGTCAGGACTGACTCTGCTTAAATTACTTTCTAGCAATTTTTGAGGATGCTGCCATAATATGATAATGATTGAATGTCAAACACCATAGACAGGAAGCTGCTCAGTCTTGTTTCATTTTGGTCAAACCCGAGTTGTTTTTTTTTGCTCTGACTAGCTGACCTGTATGATTGAAAAACTCAATAACTAATTGGCGGATTTGGATTAATGTTTTTCATCCTTCAACAAAAAAAGCACAAGCAAGCTTATTCTCGTAATTTGGCGAACACTTTTTTTGAAATCTCTTTTGCCTGTTAAGAATAAATCTAATTTTTATTGTAAATGACTTTGATGCTCTCAATTTTCATTGCTACTAGAATTATTTCATGCAACCAGCTTGTTGGTAAAAATTATTCACAATTTTTATATTATTGCAGATTTGGACCTTACTCTTGCTGTGAGTGAGGCTGCTCAAAGCTCACCGATGATTCAAATTTCATCGACACACGTACTGCCAAACCTGAATGATACGCTCAACATAGTTAGTCCCATATTTGAGGATGATGTGATCATGAGAGTAATTGCAAACCTGCTTATTACGTTATCTCCAACAAACGGGAAGCTGCAATTGTTGGTTGTATATGACGGTGGATCTCGCTACTCAAAGGTGGACAGGCAAATATAATATTTCTAAGCGGTGGCTTCATTTGCATTTGTGCCAACCAACTGTGCTATAAGGGTAAAATCAAGTTTTATGGTAAGAAAAAATGCTGGACATGAATGTGAAATATAATGTTTAAATGCTAGCGGCTGATATTCATTTTGTTACAGGGCGCATATCAGACTCTTAAGACACTTGACATTTTGGATGCTCATATCTGTTTGAGTACAGTAGATATTCAGGCTCTGAATGACTACAGCGTTGGTGAAGCGCTGCACAAACACAGTGTCAACAGCAAAGCAGTTCTACTTCTACTGCCAACTAAAAGTGTTCAACGAGTGCTACAAGCGGCAAGTCAGTAAAACAGCTTTTATGATTTTAGGCCCTCGAAAATAAAGATTTTGTTTAAAACATTTGCAGATGAAATGGAACGTACTATGTTCATCGTTAGCCATCATTCTGCTCTGTATACCGCCTAAATTCTAGACGATGATGAATATTAAAATCCTTCCATCCATCAAAAACATAAAAGATACAAATAAACCAGTTTTATCAAATGGAAATGATCCAATCAGACTCCACCTCTAGATGCCTCAGGGATGCCTCCTGTGAAAAGGCGGCGTTAGGCAGGAATGCAAAGGAGTCGTTTGTTTACAATTACAAATTTTTTGTGTGGCGTTTTTGACCTTATTACCATCAAATGAATTACTGACCTGAACTCCATTAGACCTACATAACATGACATGTCATGAAGTTTGATAAGAAGTAAAACCTTGTGTAATTACACAGGTAAAGCTGAGTTGACTAGGCAGCTCATCTGGATCGGTACTGATACATTTCCACTAAACCCTGATCCTGAGTTACAAGCGATTACTCGTGGTGCTATCAGAGTTGAACCTGCCTCAGACGCCGAATCATATGACTCTGATAAGAATCTCATGGATAGATTCAGAGACTGGATTAATCAACTCACTCTGAATGATCTTCCTGTTCACAGCTGGACCGATGAGTAAGTTTAAAAACACAGGCCCCTGCAGTATTTTCTCTAGCTGCTGCCCATCCCTATTTTAAAAACTACCCAAATCTATTACATTTTTTGGCTTTGTCTGCTTGGTGCTGGCCACCAAGTATTTATTTGATAGTAATAGAAAGCAGTCAGGTTCCCCAGAGTAATTGCCCCTACACAGATACTGAGCATCCCCCAGTGACAACTTCATGTACATGCAATACACTGTATTTTTTGCTACGCTACAAGTCTAAGAGCTCAAGACTTTAAATCGGGTGAGGTGAGTGGTGCACACTATCCTCCTCTCCGCATTTTGCTGGTCCTATCCTGCAGTGTAATATGGTTAATTCAAACTTTGTCAAATTCAACATTCCTGTTAATTCAGACTACTGTACATGGTCCTAGCTCAACCAATCAGTTGTGCACCTGAGTTGTAGCAGCTGAGTCCCATTCTAAGTTTTGTGAAACGTGAGTCTTGCTTCCATACATTTTGGGGGTCAGCTGACCCCCAAACCCTATTGTTATCAACAAGCCTAGCCATGGCAGAGTTTACCGTGAAAAGTTTTTTTCTGTCGATGTAGTGAACGGTGTTTAAAGCTTGCTCACAGATTTACCTCATAATCTGAAAAGTTATCTCCTCTCTAAACATGTGAAGACGACTTGGAATTGTTCACCTCATGGGGTTTTGAGCATGCTAAATGTAGATATGACACTCAAGCTGATGACTTTAGCAATTTTTTGACAGAAATGGTATTAGCTTTTGGTTTCAGTGGGATTTGTAGCAGAAACACCCATGATTCTGGATGATCTTGATTATATTACAGCTTTTAATTCAGACAACTTTCCCCATGGACCTGAATTAAGTGACTTACACTCTAAATCATTCCCTCCTTCTGATTTAGCGACTGAGTAATGGGCAGTTTGGCTGCTATAAAGCATTATACTCATACTCAATGTTTTTTTACCTAATTCCAGACTGCAGTATATTCTAACCATAGATATTGAGGTTTCT